>OHTA01000766.1_pt1 | contig 19374 bp, 13 predicted proteins | sample 1578851 | NCBI WGS metagenome assembly OHTA01 (sample SAMEA3879578, study PRJEB24766) | human gut metagenome | biome: human-associated habitat; feature: feces | place: USA | collected 1985/1987 | reverse complement strand
CCATATTCTTTCTTTGTTCTATTCTATTTTTACTATTTTATCTTTGTTTCTTATCTATACATTAACAGTAGTATGCTTTTTCGTTGTACGTAAAATGATATGCCCTAGCACCATGACTCTTTAATGACACACTAAGGCTCTTTGGCTCTTCCACGTGCTCTCCGCTCCAAAGCTCCGTTCCATTTACTCCATCATAAATCTCCAGATCGGCAAGCGGTATGGATATGTCACTGTCTTTATCACCCAGATTAAATACCGCGACATAATATCCACCCTTTGTATCTGCTGCAATCCACAATGCATGCTCTATACCATCGATTTCACGTCTCCACACCTGATGCGAATGCCGTGCATTTGCATGCATGGCAAGTATTTCAGAATTGGTTACCAGATTCATAGTGAATTCGTCAAACCCTGTCAGCTCTCCTCCCAGCATCAAAGGAGAACGCATGATACTCCAGAGTGTCAGCATGGTGATCTGCTCATCCTGTGTGAAATTTGTCCAGTTATTCACATCATATACCTGCCGTATCGGTCCGACCGGAAGCATATCGGCATCCGGCCAGTGCCCTGCACCTGCATGGGTGCACCATTTTTCTGCTCTTGAAAACATATCATATAACAGCTCCCACTTATCCCAGAAATCATCGGTGATTCTCCACATATTGGAAATCTGCTTATAAAGCTCTGCCTTTTCTAAAAGAGCAGGTCCCGGCGACAGACTTAAAACCATGGGTCTTCCGCAACCATGCAATGCTTTGCTCAGCATAATCAGTTCGGATTCCTCATGTGGCAGTTCCCGTGCAATATCATCACATTTAATAAAATCCACACCCCAGGAAGCATATAATTCAAAAATACTGTTATAGTATTCCCGTGCCCCGTCTTTCTCAGGATCTACACCATACATATCCGTATTCCAGGCACAGATACTGTTTGTTTTGGCAATTTCCCGGGCATGTCTGTCACTGTTCATGATTTTCGTGTTCTGATGTACAGCCTGGCGTGGAATCCCTCTCATAATATGAATGCCGAACTTCAATCCAAGAGAATGGACATATTCTGCCAATGGTCCAAAGCCCGCACCGTTTGCCGCGGAAGGAAAACGATTTACTGCGGGAAGCAGTCTTCCATACTCATCCATTACTACATCCGCAAAAGGATGATACTCATTGGTTGCAGCATAAGGCTCATACCATTGGATATCCACCACAATATATTCCCAACCGTACTCCTTCAGATGCTCAGCCATAAATTCAGCGTTCCGTCGTACGATATCTTCTGTAACAGCCGCTCCATAACAATCCCAGCTGTTCCACCCCATAGGTGCTGTTTTCATCTTCATCTGTTTTATACCCTCTCGATATCCTGTTAATTCTGTCCGTAATATGCATTTGCACCATGCCCCAGGAAAACAGTGTTCGCAAAATATAATCTGTATTTAATTATTTAAACTGAGCCAGACGTTCCTCTACCTGAGCCATCATCTGCTCATACTTTGCAAGCTTGTCCTTTTCCTCCTGAACCTTTTCAGGCTTTGCATTGTTTAAGAATTTCTCATTTGAGAGCATGCCCCTTGAGCGCGCAAGCTCCTTTGTAAGCTTATCCTTTTCTTTATTGAGTCTTTCCTTTTCCTTCTCGAAATCAACAAGGTCCTCAAGCGGCAGGTATGCAACCGCATCAGGTATCACTACTGATACAGCGTCATCTCCAATACCGGCCTTGCCCTGCTGTACTGCAATCTCGCTGGTAAATGCAAGATTTACATATACCTCCTTGTTGTCCTCGAATACCTTTCTGACTGCCTCATCATCACTTGTGATGAATAGCTTTGCCTTTCTTGAAGGTGGAACATCCATCTGTGTACGGACATTTCTGATACCCTTTACGAGGTCCTTGCAGTGCTCGATTGCTGCTTCCTCAGCCGGGAAATTCCACTCTTCCTTGTACTCAGGCCATTTAGAGAGCATGATAGTCTCCTCGTCTGACTGAAGTGTGCAGAAGATTTCCTCTGTGATAAACGGCATATATGGATGAAGGAGCTTCAGTGCATTTACAAGTACTGTCTTAAGCGTCCAAAGTGCTGCATTTGCTGACTCTGGGTTTTCATCCTTCTTGTAGGTACGAACCTTTGCAATCTCGATATACCAGTCACAGAACTCGTCCCAGATGAAGTCGTATACCTTTTGTACTGCGATTCCAAGCTCGAACTTGTCCATGTTTTCTGTGGCATCCTTTGCAAGTGTATTTACCCTTGAAAGAATCCACTTGTCTGCTGCATGAAGTTCATCAAGCTTTGGCTCTCTAAGCTCTACACCTTCAAGGTTCATCATGATAAATCTTGATGCATTCCATACCTTGTTGGCGAAGTTTCTTGAAGCCTCAACTCTCTCCCAGTAGAAACGCATGTCATTTCCCGGTGCATTTCCTGTGATAAGTGTCAGACGAAGTGCATCTGCACCATACTTGTCGATAACCTCAAGCGGATCAATTCCGTTTCCGAGTGATTTACTCATCTTGCGGCCCTGAGAATCTCTTACGAGACCATGGAAAAGCACTGTGTGGAATGGTGCCTTGCCCATCTGCTCATAGCCTGAGAAAATCATTCTGATTACCCAGAAGAAAATGATATCGTAGCCTGTTACGAGCACATCGTTTGGATAGAAATAGTCAAGATCCTCTGTCTTTTCAGGCCAGCCGAGTGTTGAGAATGGCCAGAGCGCTGATGAGAACCATGTATCAAGTGTATCAGGATCCTGTGTCCAGTGCTCCTTGCCACACTTAGGACATTTGCCAGGCTTTTCTATTGAAACTACCATCTCTCCACAGTCATCACAGTACCATGCAGGTATTCTGTGTCCCCACCAGAGCTGACGGCTGATGCACCAGTCGCGGATATTGTCTGTCCAGTTGAAGTATGTCTTATCCATTCTTGAAGGAAGAAGCTTGATTTCTCCGTTCTTTACTCCCTCAACTGCAGGCTTGATCATCTCGTCCATCTTGACGAACCACTGCTGCTTGATCATTGGCTCAACTGTTGTGTGACAGCGGTCATGCACACCTACATTGTGTGAGTGTGGTACAACCTTTACTAAAAGGCCCTGCTCCTTAAGGTCCTCAACCAGTGCCTTTCTGCACTCGTATCTGTCCATTCCGGCATATTTTCCGGCCTTTTCATTCATTGTGGCATCATCATTGATTACAACGATTTCCTCTAAGCTGTGGCGTTTTCCTACCTCAAAATCGTTAGGATCGTGCGCAGGTGTAATCTTTACACAGCCTGTTCCAAATTCTTTATCTACGTATGAATCTGCGATTACAGGAATCTCTCTGTCTGTACATGGAAGCTTCAATGTCTTTCCGATGATATCCTGATAACGCTCATCATCAGGGTTTACAGCTACGGCTGTATCTCCGAAAAGTGTCTCAGGACGTGTTGTTGCTATCTCTACGAATCTGCCTTCCTCGCCAACTACAGGATAGTTGATGTGCCAGAAGAAGCCGTCCTGCTCCTCATGCTCTACCTCTGCATCTGAAATAGATGTCTTACATACCGGACACCAGTTTACGATTCTTGAGCCCTTATAAATCCAGCCCTTCTTATAAAGCTTTGTAAATACCTCCTGTACTGCGTGTGAGCATCCCTCATCCATGGTAAATCTCTCACGCTGCCAGTCTGCTGATGATCCAAGCTTACGAAGCTGCTTTACGATACGTCCGCCGTACTCTTTTCTCCAGTCCCAGCATTTCTCGAGGAACTCTTCTCTTGTAAGGTCTGCCTTGTTGATTCCCTGCTCTTTAAGTGCCTGGATGACCTTTACCTCTGTTGCGATGGATGCGTGGTCTGTTCCCGGCTGCCAGAGTGCATTGTAGCCCTGCATTCTCTTGTATCTGATAAGGATATCCTGCATGGTGTTGTCAAGGGCATGTCCCATGTGCAGCTGTCCTGTGATGTTTGGTGGTGGCATCACGATTGTGAATGGTTTTTTGCTGCGGTCTACCTCTGCATGGAAGTAGCCGTTGTCTTCCCACTTTTTGTAAAGACGGTCCTCGATGTCCTTTGGATCGTAGGTTTTGTTTAGTTCTTTGCTCATGTTTTCCTCCTTTTATATGAATGACGCAAAAGCTTTGGGGGTGTTTTGTATCAGGTCGCGCATTATGTATGGAATTATGTTCATGATTACGCTGCCAAGACACTGTAAAAATTATGATGAAGGATTGTTTAGACCATGACGCAACCGGCTTTTAGCGCCGTCCATGGCGCTAACGCCTCGCCCGCACGTCCATGTGCGTGCGTTGCTGGGCTGTGTACATAATTTTAACAGTCTCTAGGCAGCTCCATAAATCACATAATTCCATACATAATGCGCGGCCTGATAATTCAGGCTGTGAGCTTTTGCTGTTTTTCTTTTTATTTACGACGGGCGACCGATTGGATTGCATGCGCAATCTTCCGGTCTGGGTACATAAAAACGCCCCTCCGGTCTACGACCGGAAGGGCGAATAAGCGCTGTACCACCTTCGTTTACATCAGAGCGACATATGCACCAAAATATATGACATATACGCTCGAATGCCTCTTGTCCTGTAACGTGGACTAATCGGAAGAACTTATGTCAAATCTCGTTATATATAGATTTAACTTTCTGGGTTCTTCGGCTCAAAAGCTACCTTCCATGATTTCTGTCTTAAGCACCTTTCAGCCTGCCCAAAATGTATCACCATCTTACGGACCGGATGCTCTCTCTGAAAGCTTTCGTCATGTACTCCTCTTTCTTATGCCTTTAAATATTTGCCTGTTTCTTTCTACAATATTAAAGTGCATTGGGTGATTTGTCAATATGATTTTTGCACAACATTCTTCGTTGCGACTATATCCACACCGGTTGCCGCAACATCGCTTAGCAGTACATCACCTATATGCACCGGTGCCTCTACCGTGATTTGGTTGATACACTCCATTACATCCATTATTTTTTCCTTTGGAATATCCTGTGCCGTCTTTACGGATACCATCGGTATTGTGCCATTTTTCACACAGACTGTACTTGTCACAATTCGTGTCGGATGCGTCACTTCCTTTGCTCCGTAGTCAGCTCCGCGCTTGCAGGTATTTCCGGTTACTGTGACATTTTCTCCATCTATTGTCACCTTAAGGGCACAGCCCAGAGGGCAGCCTATACATGTCAAATTTCTTTCTTCCATGATACTATGCCTCCTCAATCTTTATCGTAATTGTGCGGGGATTGTCTTTTTCAATGAGCTGCTTCTTCTTAATCACTACCTGCTCCATCTCACCCGGCGCCATAACAGGACGCTTGCGGTGCTGCAGCTGTTTATCATCCAGATATACTGCAATATAGCAATTCTTATACACAGCTCCCACTCGAAATCTTACCGTCACAGTATCATCCATTTGTGCAGTATTTATAGTGCTTGGAACAGTATATCGTACTCCGCCTGTAGCGGTTATCGATATTTCTTTGCCATCGCAACTCTTATCACCGCCATTTTTCACATATTCTGCAGCATGGCGGCCTGCTGCTGTCGCTTCCTCTGACACGTAATCCACGAGGTCATGCACATGAAGCACATTTCCGCAGGCAAATACACCGGGCACATTTGTCTCAAGGCTTTCGTTTACGACCGGTCCGCTTGTTACCGGATTGAGCTCTACACCTGCTGTTTTTGAAATCTCATTTTCCGGAATGAGTCCGCATGAGAGCAAAAGCGTGTCGCACTCGTAAAACTCCTCTGTTCCCTCAATAGGCTTGTTATGCTCGTCCACCTGTGCGAGAGTGATGCCCTCCACACGCTCCCTGCCCTTTATATCAACCACTGTGTGGCTGAGCTTAAGCGGAATTACAAAATCATCAAGGCACTGCACGATATTACGCTTCAAGCCTCCCGAATACGGCATGAGCTCTGCAACCACCTGCACCTTGGCCCCCTCCAAGGTCATTCTCCTAGCCATGATAAGACCGATGTCTCCTGAACCGAGTATTACTACCTTTCGTCCCGGCATGTAGCCCTCAATATTCACCAGTCTCTGAGCTGTGCCCGCCGAGAAAATTCCTGCCGGTCTGTAGCCTGGTATGTTAAGAGCCCCCCTTGCTCTCTCCCTGCAGCCCATCGCAAGTATTACGGTCTTTGCAGCGATATGAAAAAGTCCGTCTGTGCGGTTCATAGCTGTAACTATTTTATCGTTTGCCTCATCTTTTATCTTTACATCATGCCTGTCATCTGCCCCGTTTTTGAACTCGCCACCGGTTGAGATGTCCATGACCATCGTATTCAGCCTGTACTCTATGCCAAGCTCTTTGACCTCCTTGATAAATCTGCCGGCATATTCAGGGCCTGTGAGTTCCTCCTTAAAGGTGTGCAGGCCAAAGCCGTTGTGTATACACTGATTTAAGATACCGCCAAGCTCACAGTCTCTTTCCAGTATAAGTATTTTATCTATTCCATCTTTCTTAGCGGAAGCTGCTGCCGCAAGACCTGCCGGGCCGCCTCCTACTATCACAATATCGTAAAACTCCATATTGTCCCCCTATGTTAATCTGATATTAATCCAATATCAATTTATCGTTACCTATCTCTTTGAAGTAAGACAGACTATCCGCGATTCTTGCTCATTCCAACAACTATCTTTGACTTTCCACCGCTTTTAGTGATGTCAAGCTGCGAAATTCCCTTCTCTCTGGCGATAATCTCCATAGTTCTCGGAGAACAAAAGCCAGCCTGACATCTGCCCATTCCGGCTCTGGTGCGTCTCTTCACACCATCAAGTGACTTTGCGCCCAGTGGTCTGTTTACCGCATCCATTATCTCGCCCTCCGTAATCATCTCACAGCGACAGATTATATTGCCATACTCAGGCTTTTCTTTTATCAGCTTTTTATACTCATCCTCTGAAAGCTTCTTTGGATTTAAAATACCTTTTCTTGTCTCGATGAAGTCCGCATTTTTAGAAGACTTAAAAAGCCCCTCAACTATTGCTGCCACTCTCTCGCCGATAGCCGGTGCGCTTGATAAGCCCGGTGACTCTATACCTGCGCAGTCAACAAAATACGGTGCGTCAGAAAGCTCCTCGATGATAAACTCATGTCCATCCTCATGTGCACGGTTTCCTGCAAACGAGGTTATGACCTGACGCATAGGAAGTGACGGCACCAAACGTGTGCCGGATTTCACAACATACTCTAAGCCTGCTCTCGTTGTATTTGTACCATCCTTGTCCTCATGGTCATCTGCTGTAGGTCCGATTAAAATATTTCCGTGTACTGTCGGGGTTACGAGCACGCCTTTGCCGTATTTGCCCGGGAGCTGGAAAATAGTCTTGTCAATGATACCTCCCGCAGTCCTGTCTAAAAGCTCGTACTCTCCGCGCCTTGGTGTGATATGTATTTTGTTTTCACTTACCATGTTGTGGAACACGTCAGCATATACACCGGCTGCATTCACAACGCAGCGTGCATGAATTTCGCCTTTTTGAGTAATGAGAATATAGCCTGTCTGCGCCTTTTGTATCACCTTCACCTCGGTGTTAAATAAAAACTCCACACCGTTTGCTGCCGCATTCTCAGCAAATGCGATATTCATGCCAAACGGACATACAATGCCTCCTGTCGGGCAGTAAATAGCTGCCACAACTTCATCAGACAGATTCGGCTCCATCTCATGTGCTTCGCCTGCATCAAGAATTTTAAGTCCCGGCACCCCGTTTGCAATCCCCTGATTATAAAGCTCCTTAAGCCTTGGCATATCGTCATCGCTAAAGCACACTATCAGTGAGCCGTTTCTTCTAAACTCAAAATCAAGCTTCTTCGAAAGCTCATCCATCATCTCATTTCCACGGAGATTCATCTGTGCCATAAGTGTACCGGTCTTACAATCAATTCCGGAATGGACAATAGCACTGTTTGCCTTTGAAGTGCCACAGCACACGTCCTCCTCCTTTTCCACCACGCAGATGGACAGATTATATTTCGAAAGCTCTCTGGCACAGGCGCTTCCCGATACTCCCGCTCCTATAATTACTACATCATACATGTTATTTTCTCCTACCAATTTCCATATATTGTTTAATTGCTGTATCACTAAGCTCATTTAAAACAATACAAGCATCAGCTATTATTCATCCTTCGCCCAGTTAAATGCGCAGGCGACAGCCTTTTTCCACATTTTAAGCTTCTTTTCTCTCAAATCAGCCGCTATCTCCGGCTCAAACACACGGTCAATAGACCAGTTTCTCTTTATATCATCCATACTTTCCCAGTAGCCAACTGCAAGCCCTGCGAGGTACGCTGCGCCCATGGCTGTTGTCTCCACGCACACAGGCCTGTTGACCGGTGCATTGCTGATATCAGCCTGCATCTGCATGAGCAGATTATTGGCACTGGCACCGCCGTCCACCTTAAGTGATGTGAGATTGATGCCCGAATCAGCCTTCATTGCCTCAAGCACATCATTTACCTGAAATGCCATTGATTCCAGAGTTGCCCTTATGACATGATACTTGTTTACACCTCTAGTAAGCCCCACAATTGTTCCTCTGGCATACTGATCCCAGTACGGTGCTCCAAGCCCTGTAAATGCCGGCACCACATAGCAGCCGTTTGTGTCTTTTACCTTTCTCGCCATGTATTCTGAATCTGTTGAAGAATCGATAAATTTCATCTCATCGCGTAGCCACTGGATAGAGGCTCCTGCCACAAATATTGATCCCTCCAGTGCATATACCACCTTGCCGTCTATGCCCCAGGCTATAGTGGTAACAAGTCCGTTCTTTGAGGATACCGGCATCTCACCTGTGTTCATCAGCAGAAAACAGCCTGTACCGTATGTATTTTTGGCTTCTCCTGCCCTAAAGCAGGTCTGGCCAAAAAGTGCAGCCTGCTGGTCTCCTGCCGCTCCCGCAATAGGAATCGGACCCCCGAAAAACACAGGATTCACCTCACCATATACACAGCTTGACGGCATCGGCTTTGGAAGCATGCTCTTTGGTATATCAAGCTCCTTAAGTATCTCATCATCCCACTTTAAGGTATTGATATTAAACATCATGGTTCTTGAAGCATTGGAATAATCCGTAACATGCACCTGTCCCTGAGTGAGCTTCCATATAAGCCATGTCTCGACTGTTCCAAACAAAAGCTCGCCTCTTTCAGCTCTCTCCCTCGCTCCCGGCACATTGTCAAGGAGCCACTTGAGCTTAGTTGCCGAAAAATAAGCATCTATCACAAGACCTGTCTTTTTCCTGAAAGTCTCGGTAAGCCCCTTTTCCTTCAGTGAATCCGCATACTCTGCCGTGCGTCTGCACTGCCATACTATCGCGTGATAAACCGGCTCACCTGTATTTTTGTCCCATACAATTGTGGTCTCTCTCTGGTTAGTAATGCCTATCGCACATATGTCGGCTGCCGTAGCCTGGATATTGGCCATTGCCTCCTTTGCCACCTCAAGCTGTGTGGCCCAGATTTCCTCTGCATCATGCTCCACCCAGCCCGGCTTTGGAAAAAACTGCGTAAATTCCTTCTGTGCCACACTGCACATCTCGCCCTTCTCATTGAAAAGTATACATCTGTTGCTGGTCGTGCCCGCATCTAATGCCATAATATACTTTGCCATGTAAAAATCCTCCAACTCTCTATATTTCCAGCTTTTTTCCTTCTATCTTCCTACAGTTCTTCCTCTACCATGCTCTTCTCTCTGTTGAACGCATCATAGATACATGGAATTACTATAAGCGTAAGGATGGTTCCGTATACGAGACCTCCTATTATTGCGATTGCCATCGGCTTTATCATATCTGAGCCATCTCCGATACCTATCGCCGATGTAAACATTGCGAGTATGGTGGTCATCGCTGTCATCAGTATTGGACGAAGCCTTGTACGGCCTGCGTCTATGATTGCCTCATGCTTGCTCATGCCCTCTCTCCTGGCCTGATTGATGTAATCAATGAGCACGATTCCATTATTTACAATGAGACCTGCCAGCATGATAAAGCCAAGCATTGATATGATTCCGAGCTCATTTCCCGTGATGAAAAGAGCTATAAAGCCTCCTGTAAACGCAAGAGGTATACAGAACATGATAATAAACGGTGACAGCAATGACTGGAACTGCGCCACCATGATAAGATAGATAAATATCACTGCTAGCACAAGCATAAGTACAAGCTGACTCATTGACTCATTTATTGTCTCATCCTCGCCCTCCATGTCTATTGAATAGCCATCAGGAATGCTAAGTTTATCAATTTTCGATTTAATTTTATTGCTTAGTAATGTTACATTATGGTTTTCATCAACCGCACCTGATACTGTAATATATCTTGTCTGAGCATCTCGATGAATGGTACTTAGTGTCTGTTCCTGCGAAATAGTGCAGATATCACTGAGCGGAATCTCCTTTTCACTGCCATCATTATCCTTATAGGTAAATGTAAGGTTTTTGATGTCGTCCACAGTCACATCAGACTGCTCTGCGGATTGTAAGTATACCTCATAGTCCTTTATGTCGGTCGTAATGGTTGTTGCGCTCTTTTGAGATGATATCTCACCGGATACGAGCTGGTATACCTGAGCCACCGTATAGCCATACTTTGCTGCTTTTTCCTTATCCACAGTTATCTTAAGCTCATTGGTTGTATCGCCAAGACCGTCATCTATATCTGTCACTCCATTTGTGTCCTTAAGGATATCTGCCACATCACCTGCAAGCTTCTGCAGCTTGTCTATATCATTACCCTTAATTCTGACAGAGAGACCACTTCCGAAAAACTCTGATGAGTCCATAGCTTGTGAAGATGCTGTTACCTTGCAGTCCAGATTCTTTGTGCGTTTTTCAATTTCATCTATTACCTTATCCGATGAAACATCCGACTTCTCATCAAGCAATATATACATGCTCACGCTGTCGCTTCCTGAGCTCATCAGGTTCATGGTCGAGCTGCCGCCTGCTGTAGCTCCTATTGTGTCTATGCCCTTTATATCAGATATTTTGTCCATGACCTTATCAGACAGCTCTGTAAGCTGCTTGAAGTCGAGCTTTTCGTCATCCTCTGCCTCTATGGTAAGTGAAATCTGATTTGACTCCATGTCCATATCCATAAATGTCATTCCCCTTGACATGCAAAGTGCGCCACTGCCGACTAAAAGCACTACTGCCGCAATAAATACCACCGGCTTAAATCTAAGACATGTGCCGAGCACATTTCCATACCAATCCTTAAAACGGTCAAACCATGGATGCTTTATATCCTTCGTCTTTTTGAGCATGCCTGAAGCAATTGCCGGTACAAATGTGAGTGCCACTACAAGAGATGCCATAAGAGTAAACGCTACCGTAAGTGCCAGGTCTACAAAGAGCTGTCTCGTGATTCCATCAGTAAAAATGATTGGCGCGTACACACTTACCGTGGTAAGTGTAGAGGCAAAAATGGCTCCTGCCACCTGATTTGCACCCTCAACAGCTGCCTTCTTTACCGAATATCCCTCTCCCCTTAATCTGTAGATATTCTCGATTACTACAATTGAATTATCCACCAGCATTCCTATTCCAAGCACAAGTCCCGACATTGAAATGATATTTAAGGCGATATCCGTAAAATACATAAGCACCACTGCCACAATAACCGATAGCGGTATAGATGCTGCGATAACAAGTGTTGGCTTTATATCCTTTAAGAACAAAAGCAATACGAAAATGGCAAGTATTGCTCCCACTATCATATTCTGCATCACACTTTTTACAACCATGTCGATGTATACGCCCTGGTTCATAAGCACTGTGGCGTGTAATCCGTCATTTTCCTTTTCCAGCGAATCAAGCTTGTCCAAAAGACGGTCTGTGACGTCTCCTGTAGAGTAGCCGGTCTGCTTCTCCATGGAGAGCATTATTCCGGGATTACCGTTGACTATCGCATATGTCTCATCCGAGTTGTCAGTCATCTCAACATCTGCCACATCACCGACATGAATAGGAGCTATTCCATCAAGCTTCATATCCATAAGCACTAGATTTGTTAAATCATCAATTGATTTTATCTCATCTCCCACCTGTACTATGTACTGCGTGCCATTTGAATCATTTACATAGCCTGCAGGCATGTCAAAGTTCTGTGCGACAAGAAGCTGCGAGAGCGAGTCAATTGTTAAAACTGCATTTAAGTTTGACTTGTCAAGTGCATCATCCTTACTCTTTTCAAGCTCCTTCTTTGAGCTGTCAAGAGATGCCGCTGCTGTTGCAAGCTGTGCTGACTGCTGTCCTATGCTTATCGAGCTTATAGCTGCCTGACTGTTTAGATTATCATAGGCATCTAAAAGTGCTGTCTCTCCTTGTGCTATCTGGTCAAGCCCGCTTTGGCACTGCTCTATACCTGTATTCACCTGAATGAGAGTCTGTGCTATCGCTGACGCTGCCGCAGGCAGATCATCTGCTGTGTTTACGGTGATTCCAAGCGCCGAGAGACCTGAAAACTGTGTTGCAATCTGCTTATCAACCTGCTCAAGCTGCGCTTTGAGTGCTGTGCCCGCTTCACCCGGTACATTTGCGCCCTCTTTGAGTGACGGAATTGTCTTTGTATATGTATCACTATTCATGAAGTCTGAAAGAGCTGACTGAATTGTTTCAAGCTGGCTCTTCTGCTCATTTAAGCTTGCAAGAGTACTCTCTAGCTGAGTCTTCTGCTCTGCAAGCTTTGCCTTTTGCTCCTTTAGCGTATCCACTCCCGCGCTCATCTGATCCGATGCAGATGTGATTGCGTTTTGTCCGCTCTCTATCTTTGCGCTTGCATCATCCATCTGACTTTTTGCATCGTCAAATTTCTTTGAAACGGCATTATTTATTTTCTCATTGAGCGCATCTATCTTGGCCTGATTCATCGTGACCTGTATCTGCTCGGTGAGCTCACCTGTCGCAGTCACTGATGCGACTCCCTCTGTACTCTCAATTGCAGGCTTAAGTGTGTTTTCCACAAAGTCTGTGATTTCCGACTTGCTTTTCCCATCCATATCCACAGCAGTCATCATGATTGGAAGCATGTCCGGATTTATCTTCATAATGGTCGGAGTACCCACTCCATCCTTCCAGCCAGCCTTGACCTGATCTATTTTCTGCTGCATCTCTATCACTACAGAATCCATGTTGGCATTCTGCTCATACTCGCATGTCACCAGCGAATAGCTGTTATATGACATTGAGCTTACGTTTTTGATATTTGACGTAGTTGCCATAGCTGCTTCAAGCGGCGCGGTGACATCGCTCTCCACCTCCTGTGGACTTGCTCCCATATCTGTTGTCACGATAAGTGCATACTGAAAGCTCATATCCGGTAGCAGATCTGTCGTCATCCTGCCAAGCGATACAACACCAAGTACTATTACCAGCAATACTCCTACAAGTACAGTAAAAGGCTTTTTTACACTATATTTGGATATCATCTGACCCCTCCTTTTTCTTTTCTTTGATAATGTCCTGCATTAGTTTAATAGACAATGATTACTGCGATTTTCACAATATATTTAATTCGCTGTTATACTTTTATTATACAATGTGTCGGATTGCAACTCAATTGGTTTATACTTTTTTAAGAGATTTTGACAATAAAAAGACACCCAATTATACGATCAATATAATTCGATGTCTTTAAATATCTTTTAATATCTTTTATTTATTTTAGCTTCAAATGCCCTCTTCCTCAATCTCATCCTCATCATCATTGATACCTGCAACAGCACTTGTAACGGCCCCGATTACAGCGACAAGCGCAAAGATGATAACTAAAAAAATAACTATAAAGAATGCTACTAAAAAACCTGTATCTGTCATATAATTTACCCCCATAGCTGTCTCACAGCTTCTTTAAAATATAGCTTTAGTTTAACACACTTGTCTGTAAATAACAATATCGTAAAGGGCTAAATTATTGACTAAATATTGACTAAAATATTGATTTATGAAATTGCTCAGTCCTTGATCTGCATACCGTTTGCATCCATATGATAGCCTTCTGTCATGATCAGCTTTGATACCGGAACTATCTCATAGCCCATGTCCTGAAGCTTCGTGAGCATCTCATCGAGTGCCTGCGAGGTGTATTTCGCGCCTAGATGGCAGAGTATTATCGAGCCACAATCCAGGCTTTTGTGATTGCACACTGTATCTATGATGTTTTGCACACCATAGTTTTTCCAGTCGAGCGAATCCACATCCCACTGGATTGGATAATAGTCACAGCCATAAACTGTGTCAATCAGTTCATTGTTGTACGAGCCGTATGGCGGTCTGAATACCTTCATATCCTTTCCGGTCAGCTCCTTGACCTTTTTGTGCACATCCATTATCTCCGTCTTCATCTCGCCTGCAGTGATTGTTGCCATATCATAGTGGTGCTCACTGTGATTTCCGGGCTCATGCCCTTTTTCAACCAGCGTCTTTACACATTCAGGATTATCACTCACAAACCCTCCTGTCATAAAAAATGTAGCCTTTACGTTGTGCTTGTCAAGTGTCTCCATCATACTGTCAAAATCCTCTGCTCCCCAGGCACAGTCAAATGAAAGGGCTATCTTTTTTTCCGTTGTCTGAACCGAATATACAGGCAGCTTTCTGTCTCCGAACTGACTCACAGCACTGCTAAGTGTCTCCATCACCTCTATATTTTTCAGCTGCGATATGTCATACTCTCTGCCATATAAAGCGCCTGTAATAAGAAGCGCCGACAGCAGCACTCCAAAAAGGAATCTGTGTCGGCGTTTCTTTCGTTTTGTCCCATTATGTAGTTTTGTATTTTGCATGTATGCTCTGTATTCACTCATGCTATATACTATTCTTTATTATCACAAATTATGAATAATGAAATAACTCTATTTCAGTTCTTCTGCCCTTCCGATAAACTCAAGCACTACCTCAATCGACTGATGCGCAGCCTTCTCCGCAAAGGTCTGGTAGTCTGTCTCGCCGCCATCGCCGTCTGATATTGAGCGAAGAATGGCAAATGGCACCTTGTTCACATAGCACACATGACCGATGCTGCCACCCTCCATCTCTGCTGCGATTGCATCAAAGGTATTCGAAATATAATCCTTCTGCTCCTTTGTGGCAATAAACTGATCTCCTGTTGCGATATTGCCCTTTTTGTAGTGGATATTCCTGTCAGCTAAGCATGAGCACATAAGCTCCACCATTTTTGTATCTGCCGGAAGCAGAATCATGTTGATGCCTGAGAGAAGTCCCTTCGGATCTCCGATTGGCGATGTATCCATATCGTGCTGCAGCACGTTTGTTGCTACTGCCACGTCAAGCACATTTAAGTCCTTTGTCAAAGTACCAGCCACTCCGATATTGACAATCATGTCGACATCATATTTCAAAATCATGGCCTCTGCACATATTGCCGCAAACACCTTTCCTATTCCGCATTTTGCCGCAACAACATACTGATCACCGATTTTGCCCTCAACAAACTCCACTCCGCTGTAAACCTCTGTCTGTGTGTCTGTCATCTGAGCCTTTAAGTCATCGACCTCCATCTGCATTGCACCAATTACACCTATTGTCATTTTATTTCTCCATTCCTGCTATCTTACTATTACATTATCTTTCTATATAACTATCCAGAACCACTGAGACCCCAAGACTGATGCGTCATACGCACATGTAAGCATCAGATTTTCCTGTACTCAATACAACTTCTGTCAAAGCTTAATACCTGTTTACTGTGGATAAGTAAACTCCATATTTGTCTGGCTCTCAAGTACCTTAAGATATGCACGGCACTCCTTCTTTGCCTCGTCAAGTGACAGATTCTCGTAATGTCCGCACTCTATGGCTGATGCACCAAACACCGGTCCATCATACTCAAGTATCTGTTTTAAGACCTCTTTTGTGATTTCAAAAACCTTCCCCGGCTCGACATCCCTCACTACGAGGTAGAAGCCTGTCTGACAGCCCATCGGTCCAAAATATACCACATCATCTGCAATCTCAGAGTTTCTCACACATGTTGCAAACATATGCTCCACTGAGTGCATAGCTGAATTGGACATATAATCGCCTGCATTAGGTTTTCTTGTACGAAGGTCGTATGTAACGATTTCTCCGTCTTTTCTTGAAATATAAAATCCAGGTTTAAGAATATTATGATTAATTGTAAAGCTTTTAATTCTTTCCATAAAAATGTTTCTCCTTACTTAGTTGCTGTCTCAAACTGCTTCAGATAATCCTCAAATACATTGAGTGCGTCATCCACAGGCTTTGGTGTGCTCATATCGACACCGGCACTCTTTAGCAGCTCGATTGGATTCTTCGAGCATCCACCGCACAGGAAATTTCCTATATACTTATCCACAGCAGGCTTTCCCTCCTCAAGTATCTTTTTTGAAAAAGCAACTGCTGCCGAATAGCCCGTCGAGTACTGATATACATAGTACGGTGTGTAAAAATGCGGTATGCGCATCCACTCATATGATATCTCATCATCCACGCGCATATCCGGTCCGTAGTACTGCACATTCAGCTCATGCCATAGCTCATTTAGCACATCCTTGGTAACCGGCTCGCCCTTTTGCATTTTTCGGTGAGCTATATGCTCAAACTCTGCAAACTGCGCCTGCCTGAAAAGTGTTGTCCTGAAGCCGTCCAAAAAATGTGTCATGAGATATTTTCTCTCATTCTCATCCTCACAATTCTCAAGCATATAGTGCATTAGAAGCGACTCATTGCAGGTGGATGCAACCTCTGCCACAAAAATCAGGTATCCTGCGTATGTGATGCTCTGATGCTCATTTGAATAGTATGTATGCATCGCATGTCCCATCTCATGAGCCAGCGTAAACACACTGTCCAGATTGTCGGCATAGTTCAAAAGCACATACGGATGAGTGCCGTAAGCGCCCCATGAATACGCACCGCTTCTCTTGTTCTCATTCTCATATACATCTATCCAGCCACTCTCCATGCCAGACTTAAGTACGCTGACATACTCATCGCCCATAGGCTCAAGCGCCTTTGCCACAAGCTTTTTCGCCTCATCATAGGTGTATGTGGTCTGTACATTGTCCACAATCGGTGCAAATAAATCATACATATGCAGATGCTCCACACCTAAAAGCTTCTTCCTAAGCGCCATGTACCTGTGCAGAGCCGGCAGATGTGCATGAACCGTCTCAATCAGATTGTCATATACGCTCTCAGGAATATCGCCATCGGATAAATACATGGCTCTTGCGCTGTCATATTTTCTTACCCTTGCATAAAAAGTGTCATTTTTCAGCTTGCTGATGTACATCATGGAAACAGTATTGCTCCACTTCTTGTACGAATCATAGACTCCACGGAACACCTGCTTGCGCAGGCTTCTGTCCTTGCTGCTTAAAAAGTCTATGAAATTGCCATGCGTGATACGGATTTTATTTCCCTCTACATCAGTAATATACGGGAATTTGATATCTGCGTTGTTGAACATGCTGAATATATTCTCCGGTGCTGCAGCCATCTCACCGCACTGCGCCAGGATATTCTCCTCTGCAGCCGATAAGGTATGCGCTTTCTGACGCATTATCTCATCAATCGCACGCTTATAGTGCACAAGCTCATTGCTCTCACTGTAAAAGCTCTCAAGCCTTTTATCATCTATCTGCAAAATCTCCGGACTCGCAAATGCCAGCGCACCTGATGCCTGAACAGTCAGTGTCTCTGCCTTTGACACATATGCCTGATATTTCGACACGGCAGTATCCTGATGCGAGCGCTCATTCGCATAGACCACTATACGCTCCAAATAATAAGACAGCTCATCCTGCTTCTTAAAAAAATCAAGCAGCGTTGCTGCACTGTCGGCCAGATGTCCCTTAAATCCGGATAGCTTTTCTGCAAGCTGTGACGCTTTTTCACACTCAGCCTCCCACAGCTCATCTGTCTCATACATATCCTCAAGCTTCCATTTGTACTCATCTGAGATTTCATCTCTCTTTTGAAGCCTTTTCTCACTCATTTTGTGTTACCTTCTATCTTACTTTTCTTGTTCTCGTGGGTTCTGAATAGTTACCTTGTTTTCAACTCTTCAGAACCACACCACGCACATTCGCAAAACCGCACGATGTTTTTATAAAACTACCCACACATCTGCTCTGCAAAATGCATATAGACGTGTGGGATATATGTGAATTATAACAATTAAGCTCTACTTTGTAATTAAAGTGCCCATACCACCTGAAACTGTCTTGCCCTCTTTGTTGAGCTTTGTGATAAGCACCGAACGGATGGCAGAGTCACCGATAAAGTCAATAGCCGCCTCAATCTTTGGAGCCATGGTACCCTCATCAAACTCGCCTGCTGCAAGGTACTTCTTTGCCTCATCGACAGTCATGGTATCAAGTGGCTTCTCATCCTCCTTGCCATAGTTCAGGCAGACCTTGTCAACGCTTGTAAGTATAACAAGTCTATCGGCATCAAGAGTATCTGCAAGCTTTCCTGCTGCAAGATCCTTCTCGATAACAGCGCTTGCGCCCTGAAGCTTATTATCCTGTGCTAAAACAGGGATTCCGCCGCCACCGCATGCGATAACAACCTGATCCGCATCAACAAGAGCCCTTATAGCATCCTTTTCCACTATATCAACAGGCTTTGGAGCTGCCACAACTCTTCTGTAGCCTCCCTCAACCTGTGTCACATGGTTGCCCTTCTTCTCTTCTTCCTCAGCCTCAGCCTCTGTCATAACACGGCCAATGATCTTTGTCGGATGATAAAAAGCCTCATCATATGGGTCAACAACCACCTGTGTAAGTATTGTAGAAACGGTCTTGTAAATTCCTCTGCCAAGAAGCTCTGTACGGATAGCATTCTGTAAATCATATCCTATATATCCCTGACTCATTGCAGAGCAGACAGCTGTAGGTGTAGCTGTATACTCAGGATAAATCCTGCAAAACTCAGACATAGCGGTGTGAATCATGCCCACCTGCGGTCCGTTGCTGTGTGTGATAACAACCTCATAATCGTCCCTGATAAAATCTGCAACTGCCTTTGCTGTATGCTTTGTAGCCTCGTGCTGCTCCGGAAGAGTTGTTCCAAGAGCATCATGTCCGAGTGCAATAACTATTTTTTTCTTCTTCATGCCGACCTCCTATGCTGCATCCGCTCAATGTGTATTATATCTCATAATCATAAACCCATATGTATACTATGATAAATACACTTATGAACCATCAATTTTGAATAATTCTCATGCGGTGCAAAATCAAAATTATTTATATACATTATCTAATATTTTAGGGAATTTGTCTAGTACTTTGAACTGATTTGAACAACATCCAAAAATGAAATTTTAAATTCCACCACCACATTTGGTGGTGGAATTTACTCCCG
>OHTA01000760.1_pt1 | contig 19457 bp, 14 predicted proteins | sample 1578851 | NCBI WGS metagenome assembly OHTA01 (sample SAMEA3879578, study PRJEB24766) | human gut metagenome | biome: human-associated habitat; feature: feces | place: USA | collected 1985/1987 | reverse complement strand
GAGTCGGAGGTGGCGAAATCGGTGGCAACGGCATTGTGCCGCACGAAATCGCTCATTTTTCCTCCATCAGTTTGATGAAACGAGCGAGGGTGTTTCTATCGACCTTGCATATCTTTGCAATCTTCCGTTTTGATACTCCCTCCTTAAGCAATTCTCGAATGAGCGTTTCTTTCCCACTGAGTTTATATTTGTCTGGCGAGCTTCTTCGTCCCTTCGGACGGCCAAGTGTAACACCTTCAGCTTTTTTACGAGCGAGGGCTTCTTTTGTTCGTTGCGAGATGAGGTTACGCTCGATCTCGGCTGAGAGTCCGAAGGCGAAAGCCAATACTTTTGACTGAATATCATCTCCGAGACGATAGTTGTCTTTGATTGTCCAGACCTTAGCCTCCTTTGTCATGCAAATGTTGAGAATCTCCATAATCATAAAGAGGTTTCTCCCAAGGCGCGACAGTTCCGCGCAGATTATCAGATCGTCTTTCTTGATGCGCTTCAACAGTACGCCAAGCTGACGCTTGTTATAGGCCTTAGTGCCTGAAATAGTTTCCTCAATCCAACCGTCAATAGTCAGATTTTCGCGCTCACAGAATTTGTTAATCTCAAAGCGCTGGTTCTCGACAGTCTGTTTGTCGGAACTCACACGTATATATCCATATATCATAACTAACTTTTTTAAGTATAATATACGGATTATCTGGTCCGATGCTAAACCAATATAGACAAGGCTGAGCAAAAGAAGTGCATCGACAAGATGCTCCGCTCCCTCTGACAGTCAAAATATACCGCCATATATTCAGTCAAATTATTGACGGATTAAATGGCGGTATATATTTTAGAGTTTATTGATTTTGATAAATGGATCTTGCTCATCGCACGTTGGGGTACTTCCGGCGTACACGCTATTATGACCTTCTTCCTTTGCTATGAAATGGAGAATTTCACGATATAGAGGATATAGCTGAATAATTTTGTTGCGTTGGTAATCGTTAGAACAACCGCCCCCAGACCATCCGTAAGATGCGTATGGTTGATGGGCTAAATCAGTTGCCACAAGGTCGTGCAGTTCTCGGAGTTTCTCTTGAATCTCTTGCTGTTTCTCAAGACCACATGTTGTAAAGCCAAGTTCACATTGACCAGCAAGAAATCTTGAGCAGTCTTCTACGCAATTTGCGATAAGAAGCATCTGCTTTTTTGTAAGAGTTATTGTATAGAGTTGATCTTCGTTGTAATCCATAAATTTCTATTGTTAATGCTTCTGAATATATTTTTCAGGTGTTACTGATGGCGCTATCAGTCAACTTATTATTCGAGGACAAAAGAGTGATAAATAGGTTGCGTTGGAGAAGCCGACCATTATAGAATATGCGGATAATGCTGAAAATGCAATGAATTTAGTCATTCGACTTGTTTAATTCTTCTTCAACCAACCTCACTCTTGCTTGCAGTTCCTCAGCCGAGGGAAGCAGATTTGAGGGAGAAGCAATCTGGACATTATCGTACGAAGCCACTCCCATTGGGGTTTGTATTCCTTTGAAAGCCCAACGTACATCGGTTTCATCTTTATCGCTGCAAATCAACAGTCCGATAGTGGGGTTGTCATCAGCTCCTTTTAGCAGTTCATCAACAGCATTGACATAGTAGTTGAGTTTTCCTGCATACTCAGGATCGAATGGCTTAACTTTTAGTTCGACCACAACGTATGCCTTTAGGCGGATATGGTAGAACAGCATATCAATCCGGCGGGTACGTCCCCCGACAATCAGTTCCTTTTGTCGTCCTACGAAAGCGAATCCTGTTCCAAGTTCAAGCAGGAAACGGGTTATATTCTGCTCCAACGCCGCTTCAAGCTGTTCCTCCTTATAGTCGGCTGGAACAGTTACAAAACCGAAATCATAGTTGTCCTTAGTGATTTCTTGTGCCATACGGCTTTGTGCTTCCGGCAGATATTGAGGAAAATTGCTGATAGCGTTACCGTGTGTCTTGTATAGGTTAGCTTTCAGCGAGTTATCCAACGTTTGACGAGTCCATCCGTTCAATATGCACTCTTTCAAATAAAAAACAGCCTCATCTGCCGACTTACATTTGGTTATAATGTTAACCTGATGACGCCATGGCACCAGACCAAGAACAAGAGGAAAGTCCGAATCAATTTCTGCACCAATTTGGTACAGTTTTATAATCTTTTGAATATTTGCCTGTTGCAATTCTGCACCAGCTTGGTGCAGTTTTTCCGTTGCCTCCAGTGAAGAAAAGAACAGATACCATTTCTTCATATTCCAAAGGTTGCGACTTCCAAATCCTTTGTCGTGAGGGAAAGCCTCCTGCAAGTCAAAGCTAAGCTGCTCCACAACCCCACTGCCCCATGTTTCTTCCGCCTTGCGCATCACCAAGTCGCGCCCAACACTCCAGTTAAATGCCAGCTTTTCCGTATTGACCTTAACCGCCGCCTTTATTTGGGCAGAGTGATAACGTCGCTTGATTTCAGAGAGCCAAGCGGCATAGTCAGCGTCAATCTTAAAATCCTTGACCCTGACAATATGGGGTTCGTTGTTTGGAATAATATCAGTCATCGTAATACAAAATTACTCCAAAATCCTGATATCCACAAATCAAACTATATTTTTCCAATCGATTAGAGCCAATAATCCAACGAAATTTGCTATCTTTGCGGTCAAATCAACAAAAGCCATGACAGCTATAGTAGGAGTAATGAATCGACATGCCATTGCTATTGCTGCGGATAGCGCAGTAACAATGGGTAACACCCATAAGGTTGTTAATAATGGGAATAAGCTATTTATGCTTTCCAAATACGAACCTGTTGGGATTGCAACTTATAGTAATGCTGCTTTAATGGGGACACCGTGGGAGATTATAATCAAGATTTATCGTAAACAGTTAGGGGAAAAGCATTTTCCTCATCTTTCTGATTATGTAATAGACTTTATTCATTTTCTACATACACATAATTTCTTTACAGACGATATAACACAGCACAATTGGCTGAAGAATCAGATTGAGGCATTTTATATACTGAATTTAAGAATAATATGCCAAAAATTCAACTTTAAGAATTTTGATTACAACGACCCTTTAATTATTGAAAAGCTTAAGGATGAACTAAATAGCTGTCTGGATGCAAACAAAATCAATCCATCGATTTGTGATGATTTTGTAGGCTATACATTTGAGCAATTTAAGAATGAGACCAAAGTGGATTTTGATGAAATATACCAACATTCTCAAGTATCCAATCTTCCAATCGATTTAAGAGATTTGTTTTGTGAGGCATTCTTTTATTATTGGATAATTCAGTTAGAGCCAGATTATCATACAGGTTTGGTATTTTGTGGTTACGGCGACGATGACTTGTACCCATCAATCATTCCCTGTGTTGTAGCCACAGGATATAATAAACGGTTAAAATATTTCATTAATCAAGCTAAGGCTGATTCAATATCAGAACATGGTACATCAGTCACTATTGCCCCTTTTGCTCAAACCGATGTTATTCAAACCATAACACAAGGCTTAACGCCTGATTGTCAAAATATTATATTCAATACAATTAAAAATGGCGTTGATTCGTACACAGACACATTATGTAGATATTTGTCATCTAAACCTGAAGGTAAAAAGTTTGCAGATGAGATTAGCAAACTTGACATCTCATCTATAATTAAAACCTTAAGCCAAGGAGTATTAGACAGCATGCGAGATTCTTACACAAGGCCTCTACTTAATACCATCGCAGGACTTGCAAAGGAGGATCTTGCAAATATGGCAGAAAGTTTCATATCTCTCACTTGTTTAATTCGGCGAATGAGTCCAAGTGAAGAAACCGTTGGAGGTCCAATTGATGTTGCAGTTATTTCTAAAGGAGATGGATTTATATGGATGAACAGAAAGCATTATTTTAATCCAGAGTTAAACAAACATTTCTTTAATAATTATTATCGTTGAGCCTTATGAATTATTTTACAATAAAATCATTTCAGACACCGTCCGGAGGGATATTATCCCCTCAGGAAATTGAGCATGAGGCTAATAAAATATCGAAGTCAATTCAATCAGAAATTGAAAGACAGTTCAATCAATTTGAAAAACGAATTGTTGTCCGCAATGATACATTTGTAGAATCAAATGAAACCAAACCCTGTGATTTGGAGTCACAAGAATCTGATTGATAAAGCACAAGGTGTCAATTGATCCTTGGTATACAAATTTGAGTTTGTAGATATCCAAATAAATCAGTAATTCTCCGCGATATAAAACGGGAAAAACGGGGATAAAATTAAATGCAAGCAAATAAACGGATTAGCAAAAGGCTGTTTTTCCGTGGTTTGCCTGCAAATGGGGCGATTTTCTCAAAAAGTACACCTTTTGTACCCCGTTAGAAGAACATTCGGGATAAGTGAATTGTTAAGGACTGTAAACGGCGATTTTCAAAATCTTATGACCCCGCTTATCTTTGCGGAAAATTCATAGTTTATGGCAAAAATAGAAAATCGCAAGAAACAGAATCCCAAGCTCCAACAGTCCGAACTGAGCGACGGACGCGCCAGCCTCTATCTGGAATACTACATAGGAAGAACCGAGACTCCCGTACTTGACGAGAACGGTGAGCAGGTGTTCTACACCGAAGGGGCAATGGCGGGCAAACCCAAATTCAAAATCAAACATACCCGTAAGAAGGAAAATCTGAATCTCTACATCTGGCTGCATCCAAGAACCCCGCAGGAGCGTTTGCAGAACAGGAACACACTCGCGCTTGCCGAGAAGATACGCTTCGAGCGTGAGCAGACATTCCTCGAAGACCGCGAAGGTTACCGTCTTCGCAAGGAGATGGACGATGATTTCATCGAGTTCTGCCGTGAGTTCTGCAAATCCCCGACCCTTACCAAACACATTCAGGATGTGCAGCTTCGCGGACTCAAAAAATTCATCAACTTCCTTTCCTCCACACCGAGATACGAGAAATTCAAGGACAGCCTGAAGATGAAACAGCTCACACCCGAAATGGTGGGTGCGTTTGTTGAATACCTGAAAGCCAACGGACGGGGCGACGGGCCGAAAGCCTATTTCCGGCTGTTCAAGCGTATGGTTACCGCCGCTGTTGACAAAGACCTCATCAAGAAGAACCCCTGCCGCGGCTTCGTCATCAAGAACGACAACATGACACTGCAAAAGGAGATTCTTCTCCCCGAAGAAATAGACCGTCTTGTGGCGACACGTTTCGACGGCGAGAAAACCGAAATACACCGGGCCTTCATTTTCGGTCTTTATACCGGGGCGCGCTGGTGCGACACAAGCAAGCTGACTTACCGCAACGTGGACTATACCACGAAGACGCTGCGTTTCCAGCAGCAGAAAACAAAGGGACACAGTAATTGCAGCTGGGTTATAGTTCCGCTGAACGACACACTCATCCGTCTTATCGGACAGCCGGAAAGCGACGATTACGACGAGCGCATATTTAAGGTGCCGCTTTATGATACCTGCAACCGCTATCTGGGCAAATGGGTTAAACTGGCGGGCATCAAGAAAAAAATATCATGGCACTGCGCACGCCACAGTTTTGCAGTGAATGTCCTGAACCGTGGAGCCAACATCAAGACGGTATCAAGTCTTCTCGGCCACACATCGCTCAAAATGACAGAACGGTATCTCCATGTCGTTGACAGCCTGAAACAGGATGCAATAGACTCGCTCGGAGAAATCAAATTCAGTGCCGTAGGCAGCTGAGTAAATTATACTTCAATAGTCTGAAAGAACCGATGAATCGTAATGATTTGTCGGTTCTTTTGCCATATATGCCCTGCGAATGACAATATAATGCCAATCTCCTGCCATAAGCATATTTATAAAATCAAAACAGTTGGTGACATTGTTGTTTTTATTGTGCTGCGGGAACCCCGTGATTCGCGGGTATGCCAAACCCTGTAAACTATATAAGCATATCAGTCCTGATTGGACACATTCACCACATAGGAACGTGGGATTTTTATAAATACAAACCGCAGCGTCCGCTTTTACGATAAATGGATAATACAAGTTTAGTGATTCTCCCTGTCGAAAAGGTCAGGGAGATGATAGAGATTGCCGTGTCCGGTTGCCTCGACAAGGTACTTGCCGCATTGCAACCCAGACAAGAGTCGGAATCGGTTGACATAGAGGGAGCTTTGGAGTTTCTCAATTCCAACGGCTACCGTATAGCCAAAGGGCAACTTTACAAAGAGACATCTGCGGGAAACATACCCTATCACAAATTCGGACACCGGCTGCATTTCAAAATATCGGAACTGCGGGAATGGGCGGAAACACGACTTGTGAACGGCAATTCCGTGGGGTACTACTGCAACGGCAAGTTTAACAAACGACGATGACAGCCGGATATTGCACGGTGGCAGAAAATTGGCAGGACAACGGCAGATACCTGTCAGGGAATATCACACATATACAGCGTTTTATCACTGAAAATCGTCATAAGAGATAATTAAATCCAGTACAGACAATGATAAATAATCAGAGACCCCCTCCCGGATGCAATGCCATCCTAAAAAGGCATAGATACTGTGCCACTCCGAAAAAACAATAAACATAATTTGGAGCATGAATCGTCAGAGAGGCTCCCTAACACCTAATCACTACTTCAAATGACTGAAACAGTAACCGTTTCAAGCAGCGAATTAAGTGCTATGAGAGCCGAACTGAGGGATCTCCGGGGCACTGTCGCAACGCTGGCGACAATCATTCATAAAATGGTTCACTCGCCGGCAGCCATCAGACAGAACAAAGATGATGAACACCGTTCACTCACCGATGCGGAACGCGAATACAGAATCGACCGTCAGGAGCTTCAGGCACTCCTCGGCGTAAGTGAGAGAACCGCATACCGCAGGATAAAGGAATACGGCTTCCGCGTGTTGCGCGAGAACGGCGACACAAAGTTCATCCTCGGAGAAGTAATTGACATTATAAGTCATCACGGCCTCGGCTGGCACCGCTCCGGACTCGACAGGATACTGTCAAGACGTACCATAAATCAAGGACACGACTGGTATGAACGGGAAATTTGAGAAAACCGTCCTCGGTCTCCTTCAGACAGTTCTGGAAAGAATGGATTTTCTTGAACAGAAGATAACAACCAAAGGGAATTGTCAGCAGGAGGAGCCGAGAAGATGGACACCGAAAGATGTGGAGCGCAGGTTCGGCCTCGGTCTTCGCCAGCAGTACAATCTGAGAGCCAAAGGAATCCTGCCGTACTTTCAGAAAACTCCCAACGGCCCGATCTCATATCTCCCGGCCGATGTCCTTGACTACTATTTCGGAGACGGCGGAATCCCGCCGCAAAAACAACCATAAGTGAAATTACAATATGGCACAAGACCAGACTAACGAAAAAGACCAGGTGCTTATCGCCCGCAACAACGAGACGGGAGAAACAGGTGCTGTGAAAGGTCTGAAACAGGACGGCACACCGGATATGGCGCCGTCGAAGTCCGCCAAACTGAGCGATCTCGTGGTATTCAACATCCATAAGAACCCGCTGGAGGCTTTTCTCTCCAACTTCGTGAGGCAGTGCAAGAACCCTTCGATGTTCAGTTTCTTCAAAGTAGATGCCGACAACGTGAACAGTGTCGGACAGGTCGTCGAAGACGCGCTTAAAGACCCGGAGGCGAACAAAGCCATGCTTTCAGAGGCAAAAGTGGAAGTAAAGGCTACGAATCGCAACAGCCACGCTATCGACGAATCAAAAATCGACTGGCAGGGTCTGAAAGACCGCTGGGGCATAGACCGTGAGACGCTTGAAAAAAGCGGAGACCTCAAGGAGATGCTCTACAACCGCAAGTCCCGGCTGGTAACCATTACCCCGACATTCGCGGGCGAGAAGTATTCGCTGGAAGCGCGTCTGTCATTCCGCGAGGATGTCAACGGGAATATCAAGGTCGTACCCCATTTTATCCGCAAGGAGCCGAATCTCGATAAGGAGTTCAACGGAGTCAAGTTCACTGACGAGGACAAGCAGAACCTCCGTACCACCGGCAACCTCGGAAGGCTCGCCGATGTCGTTTACAAGGAGACCGGAGAGGTCCCATCGTTCATCAGCATCGACCGTCAGACAAACGAGATACTCAGCGTACCCGCCAAGTCCGTATTCGTCAAGGACACCATCGGACAGACAAAGCTCGACATGGGTGAGATCAACACCCTCAAAAGCGGCAAGGCTATCCCCGATAAGGAAATCACGGACAGGAACGGCAAAAAATATACCGTCACGCTTCAGGTAAGCGCAGACAGGCGCGATGTGGAGTTTGTGCCTTCATACGCTTATCAGAAACAGGCGCAGAGTGAAAGCAACGGTCAGAAAAAATCCACATGGCTCACACAGGACGGTAAAATCAAGCCCATCACAAAATGGTCCGGGGTGCCGATGACCGAGAAGCAGCAGGCGGACTATGTCGCCGGCAAGACCGTGGTCCTCGACAACATGGTTGACAAGGACGGGAAACCCTGCACCGTCTATCTGACATTCAACATGAACAAGCAGCGTCCCACCACCTCCTTCAAGGATCCGCGTCAGGCGGAGTCGATAACTCCTGCCAACGAAAGCCGCACACAGATGGCTGTCAACAACGACGGAAAGACTGACGAGGCGACTAAGAAAATCAAGGAGCCTCTCGACAGAGGACAGACCGGTCCGAAAAACGAGAACCAGCAAAAGAAATCAAAGGGGCGCAAGATGTGACCTCCCGCACAGCCCCGTCCACTTTATCCAACATCCAAAACAAAAAAACAACCGTAAAATAATGAATAATATACTTATAATCACAGAAAGCCGCACCGTGGCAAAGACAATCGCGCAGGCGCTTGGCGCCAACGTACTCCACAAAGGATACTTCGGCAAAGGACAGATCGCCGTCACATGGACAGGCGGCGGCATCATCTCCTCGCGTCCCAAATGCAAATTCCAGTTCACCGTGTCCTCGGACATGACGGCTGACGAGACATTTGCCGCCAACTTCGACTTCTCTGTACGAAAGGACAGCAAGGGTAAAGGCAATCGCCGCGCCAGCGAGAAGGACGAGGCCCAGATAGGCGTGATACAGCGCCTGTGGCGCAACGCCGCGACAATCGTCAACGCCATGAAGCCCTCCGCTCCCGGAGAAGTGATATTCACTTCATTGAGCAACTATATCGGCATCGACCGTCCCGTCGTGCGGATGTGGCTGACATCCATAACCCGCAAGGAGATTGTGGCATCACTGGAGAACGGCGGCAACGCTCCCGAATATTATGCAGAGTTCCATGACAACGCGATTGCGGAACATACAATCGGGGCGCATCCGATAGAACCCGACTATGCCGGGCTGGAACCATCGCAGGGACTGTGGTGCATGGCGGACCTCAAAGCCGCCGCCCTGACACTATGGGGCTGGGCGCCGGCAAAAACAGCCGGGGTAGCGTATGCACTCTATAACAAGGGACTCATCAGTTATCCTTCCGACAACACATCCACGCTCCCCCTCTCGCTGACGGCAACCGTCGGGGACACATTCGCCAACCTGCGCCATCATCCCGTTCTGGGCAAGAAGGCGACTTCGGTGTCAGTGACAGGAGCCGAAAGCGTATGGTCCGACGACGCTGACGCGCTCCACGCCGTAACGGTAACCGGACTCTATCCCGTTGACCTCTCACGGGAGGAAGAAATGCTCTATATCATCATCGCAGACCATGTCCTCGATGTTTTCAGCCCCGAAAAGAGCGAATGACAACTGAAAATCCCGGATTTATTTCGCATTCTGCGGATAAATGACTAATTTAGCCACTGAAACACAGTCATAAAACGGTTATTTTCGTTTTGGCTGTGGATAAAGTGGCAGTAGGCGGGAGGGAAACCCGCCTACTTTTTTACCGGCGCATAAGCCGGCCATGCCCTCCATAATCAAGATACAGGAGGGCAACGCCATCGGAAAATCCACACTGAAATGGAAACACCGAAAAAATACGGTGAGCCGGATTTCTATATCGGTTATCTCCGTGAACATCTTAAAGAACATCATTTCGATAAAGAGAACACACAGAAATTCATAGAGAACCGCGTCGATGACGCACTTGACACATACACCGTAGAGTTCGCATCAGGCAGACCGCCTTATATCTGCCATGAACTTGCGATGCGGACACTGCTTGAAAAGCTGTATGTCTCCCGCTTCGACATAATATATCAACTTATAGAAGAAGACTGCTGGCTGCGTCTTGCCCCGTCGGTATGGGAAGCGACGGCACTGCATTTCGCGGCAGACAAGACGATAAACGCTATACTTGACAAGTATGGCACGGACGGCGGTTTTCTTGAAAAGGAGGCTTACCCGGCGATGCGTCTGGAGCTTCTCGGCATCCTGAATGAGAAACTGGACGGCTATGAGTTATAACCGGCTTCAGACAATGCGTGACAACATCGAGGCGATACGGCTTGCCCTGCGCCTCGGTGTTGCAGGACGCTCGGCCCAGACTCCCGAAGAACGGGAGGTGCTGAGAAAGTACGCCGGATTCGGCGGTCTGAAATGTATCCTCAACGATGCAAACGAGCTGTCAGACGCTGCCAAGTGGAGCAAATCGGACATCGAGCTGTTCATGCCCACGGTTGAACTGCGCCGCCTTATCCACGACTATACAAAGGATGACAAGGAGTTCGCACGGTATATGGACTCGCTGAAAGCATCGGTGTTGACGGCGTTTTATACGCCGACACCCGTTGTGGACGCTCTTTCGGATGCTCTGAAATACTCCGGCGTTGAGGTAAAAAGTTTTCTGGAACCGTCCGCCGGACAGGGTGCCTTCATAGATTCTTTCCTGCGCAATGACCGTTACCCCGGTGCGGAAGTGCTGGCGTATGAGAAGGATTTGCTCACGGGCAAAATCCTGTCAGCCCTGCATCCGTCGATACTGACCCGTATAGAGGGATTCGAGAAGATTGAGCGCGACTTCGACGGCTATTTCGATGTGGCGGCCTCAAATATTCCTTTCGGGGATTTTGCGGTTGCAGACCCTGCGTATGCGGTGAGCAAGGAGATTGCCTACCGTCAGGCGACAAAGACGATTCACAATTATTTCTTTCTGAAGGCTCTCGACCAAGTGCGCGAGGGAGGTCTTGTAGCGTTTATCGCGTCGCAGGGTGTTATGAACGCCGCCAGTCCTTTCGTAAGAATGGAACTTGTGAAGCGTGCCGACCTTGTGGCGGCGCTGCGTCTGCCAAACAACACCTTCTCCGACAATGCCGGAACCGATGCGGGGTCTGACCTGATTATACTCCAGAAGCATACGGGAAAGAAAGCGTTATCGGCAGATGAGGAATTCTTCATTCAGTCGGTAGTTGACCGGGGTACGAAGGTGCCGGGCAACAAGTTTTTTCAGGCATTTCCGCAGAATGTTATATGCACGGATGCCAAAGTAGGCACAGACCAGTATGGCAAACCGGCAATCATCTATAAGCATGACGGGGGTGTTGACGGCATAGCCAATGATTTGCGGACTGCGCTCGATGACTCGTTGCATCTCCGTCTGAATCTCGAACTGTATAATTACAACGGAATAAAACCGCCTACGCCTGATCCTGTCAAGCCGACACCGTCATCTCCGACTCCAAAGCCGGAGGTAAAACCGGAGGCACCTGAGCAAAAGCCTGTCGCCGAAAAAATAGAGCAGAAAAACGAACCGTTGTTCAAACAGTATCAGGAAATGAAGAAGAAACATCCTGATGCAATCCTACTGTTCCGTGTCGGGGATTTCTATGAGATTTTCGGCGAAGACGCGGCACAGGCCTCGGAAATACTCGGCATTACTCTCACGCGCCGTCAGAATGGCGTTGACAGCCGGATTGAATTGGCAGGATTTCCCCATCATGCCCTCGATATGTATCTGCCCAAACTTGTGCGGGCAGGGAAACGTGTGGCAATATGTGAGCAGTTGAAAGACCCGAAGCTGACAAAGGCTGCCAGACAGAAAGCTGTTGAGACTGTTACACCGAATCAGGCGCCGAAGGCAGAGCCTAAGCCCGTAGAGTCTCCAAAATCAGAAGCTGCACATATCGAACCTACAAAGGAGGAGCCTAAGCACGAACCGGTCAAAGAAATAGAAACTGACGGCAGTCCGGATTATTCCGATAATCCAGACCCTCGCCTTTTCGCATACAATCTTTTTGGGGAGCTGGAGCCTATACAGAAAAAAAGCAACCGCCGCCAGTATAAAGAAAAACCTGAAGAAAAGACCGGGCCAGCACCCCGCAGTGAGTCCCAACCCGTAAAAGCACCGTCGTTCCGCAAACTCAGCGAGAAAGAACTGGAGTTATACGGTTCACTGAATTGGGATGACAATCCTCCTATCAACGGGTTTTACGAGGCCATGATGTCGATTGCCCACCGCCAGATGGAGGAAATGCGACTGGAGCGTGAATCGCAGGAGGCGGCACAGGCTGCCGGCATTGCTCCCGGAGAAACATACATTGAAAAGACCGAAGGCGATTTCATACCCGGTGGTCGCGTCCGTCAGCCGAAAGTCACGGCAATCCCCATAGAACCTAAAGGCCCGGAGCGCGATATGTCGCCCCGTCCTTTCTCGGAGGATATTCAGTTCTTCCACAAGAACGGCTCTATGGTGGTGCAGGACGGTATGGTCGGAGTCCTTTCGGATGTCCGCAAGACCGGCGCGACATTCAACCCTCTTGAAATGAAACCCGAACAGGAGAAACGCGCCATGCTTTACATAACCATATCGGAAACATACCAACAGCTTTATAATTATGAGGCGGAGACCCATGAGCCAAGCGAACATCTGCGCGAACACCTCAACCAGTATTATGATGAGTTTGTCGAAAGATACGGCAATCTGAACGACAAACGTAATGTCCGGTTCATCATGGGCGATGCAAACGGACGCGACGCGCTGGGTCTGGAGCGGAGCGAGAACGGCACGATTGTCAAGGCTGATATATTTGACCATCCCGTTTCCTTCTCCGTTGACGAAGTAACATCCGTCGATACTCCTATGGAGGCCCTTACCGCATCGCTCAACAAATACGGCGGTGTAAATCTCGAATATATGTCCTCGCTGGTGGATATGGATGAAGACGCTATGGTTGAAAATCTTAAAGGCCACATCTACTATAATCCCCTTGAGAGCAATTATGAGATAAAAGACCGCTTCATCGCCGGGAATGTCGTGGCAAAAGCGGAAGCGGTCAAGGCATGGATAGACCGTGAGGAAGAACGCATAAAGGGATTTCCGGGCTATGACGGCATCGAGCCGTTCATCGCCATGTCGCAAGATTCCCTCAAAGCATTGGAGGAAGCACGGCCCCGCCGCATCGAGTTCGACGAGCTGGATTTCAACTTCGGGGAGAGGTGGATTCCGGCAGAAATATACTCGGCTTATATGTCTGATTTCTACGAAACCGATGTGAGGATAGCCTATTCTTCCTCTATGGATGAATATTCGGCAGAAGCCTCCCGCAAGAACATGAAGATATGGGAGGAATTTTGTGTAAGGGGCTATTACCGTACTTACGACGGCATGAGCCTTCTCAGACACGCCCTGCACAATACCGTACCCGACATAAAGAAGTCAATCGGAAAGGATGATGACGGCCACGACATAAAGGTGCCGGACAGTGAGGCTATACAGCTTGCCAATACCAAGATTGATGAAATCCGCAACGGATTCTCGGAATGGCTGGAGGCTCAATCGCCGGAGTTCAAGGACCGTCTGGTAGAACTGTATAACGACAAGTTCAACTGTTTCGTGCGTCCGCAGTATGACGGAAGCCATCAGACATTCCCGGATTTGAACATGAAAATGCTCGGAGACCGTTATGGAATCAGCTCCATTTATCCCTCGCAGAAAGATTGTATCTGGATGCTGAAACAGAACGGAGGTGGTATTTGTGATTTCGAGGTGGGGTGTGGTAAAACGCTGATAATGTGCATTGCAGCGCATGAAATGAAGCGTCTCGGACTGGCCCACAAACCGATGATTATCGGTCTGAAAGCCAACGTTGCCGAGATAGCTATGACCTATCAGTCGGCTTACCCCAATGCCCGCATCCTCTTCGCCGATGAAAAGAGTTTCAAGGCCGACAAGCGTGTGGATTTCTTCAACCGGATAAAGAACAACGACTATGACTGCATCATAATGTCGCATGACCAGTTCGGGAAGATACCGCAGTCGCCGGAAATGCAGAAGCAGATTCTTCAGGCTGAACTTGACACGGTTGAGGAAAATCTCGAAGTGGTGAAGCAGCAGGGGCATGATGTGTCGCGTGGTATGCTCAAAGGTCTTATAAAGCGGAAAGAGAACCTTACCGCCAAGATTGCCACAATCCAGTATCAGATGGAACAGAACAAGGATAGTGTAGTTGATTTCAGGCAGATGGGTATAGACCACATCTATGTCGATGAATCACAGAACTTTAAGAACCTAATGTTCAACACCAGACATGACCGTGTGGCAGGATTGGGCAACAGTGAGGGGAGCCAGAGGGCGCTCAATCTGTTGTATGCAATACGAACTATTCAGGAGCGGACAGGCAAAGACCTCGGCGCTACATTCCTGTCTGGTACTACAATCAGTAACTCGCTTACCGAGCTGTATCTGTTGTTCAAGTATCTGCGTCCGAATGAACTTGAAAGGCAGGAGATTAGATGCTTCGATGCGTGGGCGGCAATCTTTGCCAAAAAGACAACCGACTTCGAGTTCAATGTCACGAATAATATTGTACAGAAGGAGCGTTTCAGGTACTTTATCAAGGTGCCGGAGTTGGCGGCGTTCTACAACGAGATAACAGACTACCGCACGGCGGAGGATGTGGGCGTTGACCGTCCGCACAAGCATGAGATACTCCACAATATTCCTCCTACCCCGGCGCAGGAAGATTTCATTCAGAAGCTGATGGAATTTGCCAAAACAGGCGATGCGACAATTCTCGGCAGAGCGCCGTTGTCCGAAACCGAAGAAAAGGCGAAGATGCTTATCGCCACGGACTATGCCCGTAAGATGTCACTCGATATGCGTATGATTGACCCTGAATATGGCGATGACCCCAATAACAAGGCCAGCCACTGCGCCCGTATGATAGCGGAATATTATCACAAATATGACGCACAGCGTGGCACACAGTTCGTATTCAGCGATTTATCGACATATAAACCCGGTGAATGGAATATCTATTCTGAAATCAAGCGGAAACTGATTGAGGACTATGGTATTCCGGCGCATGAAATTCGGTTTATACAGGAGTGTAAAACCGAGAGGTCCAGAAAGGCTGTCATTCAGGCTATGAATGACGGTGATGTCCGTGTTCTCTTTGGATCGACAAGTATGCTCGGAACAGGTGTAAATGCCCAGAAAAGAGCAGTTTGCGTCCATGAACTCGAATGCCCCTGGCGCCCAAGCGATCTGGAGCAGCGTGAGGGACGCGCTATCCGTGCCGGTAACGAGGTCGCCAAACTTTATGCCGACAACAAGGTGGATGTGATAATCTATGCGGTTGAGAAATCTCTGGACTCCTACAAGTTCAATCTTCTCCACTGCAAGGCGACATTCATTGCCCAGCTCAAATCCGGTGCGCTCGGAGCGAGAACCATCGACGAGGGCGCGATGGATGAGAAGAACGGCATGAACTTTTCGGAGTATATGGCTATATTGTCCGGTAACACAGACCTGTTGGAAAAAGCGAAGCTCGAAAAGCGTATAGCGTCGCTTGAAAGCGGTCGCAAGGCGCATAACAAGGGTATCTCCGATTCCAGATTCCGTTATCAGACAGTCACCCACGACATTGCCAACAACGAGGCAGCTATTGAAAGGATGAAAGCCGACAATGCCCGGTATGAGGCGGTCGTGCAGCGTGATAAGGACGGCAATCCAGTCAATAATCTCACCATCGACACCTGCAACCTGTCCGATGAGAAGAATATGGGCATCCACCTGCAAGGGCTGGCGCAACGTACCGACACCCACGGACAGTATCAACGTATCGGCGAGGTCTATGGATTCCCGATTTCCATTATCTCGGAGCGTAACCTCGTGGACGGAAAAGAGACTGTTCAGAACCGTTTTGTTGTTGAAGGCAACTACAAATACAAGTTCAACAACGGCTTCATCGCCATGAGCGACACACACGCCGCCTGCATGAACTTTGTCAACGCTCTGGAAAAGATACCCGGCATCATCGCTCAATACGAGGAACGTACGGCCAAACTCAAAGCCGATGTTCCCCAGCTCGAAGCCATCATCTCGAAGCCGTGGGGCAAAGAGGATGAACTGAAGCATCTCAAATCCGAACTTGCCGCGCTTGATCGTAAGATAACGGCGGAACTTGCGCCAAGGCATGATGAGAAAGACGGCATTGAAAGCAGCCAGACAGCCACGCAGACAGTCGATGCGTCTTCTCAATCGGAAGATGTAAAAAAGAGCATGGTCGCGGAACCGGCCATAGACTATTCTATGCCGCGCAGATTCAGTGCCGTGCCGGATACCGGACTACCGAGGCACACCGGAAGAAGGATGTAAGAGAGACAGGGAGCATACGGACAATCCGGTATGCTCCCTGCCTTATAAAATGAAGAACGCTCCTCAAGTATGCTGTCTTGCGACTCGCCTGAGGAGCTTATTATCTTTAAGGGTTTGAAAAAAGAGCGGCGAGTTGCCGCTCTTTCCAATCGACTACTGTCGGTTTCTAAAATCGTTGCTTTCGCACTCGAAGTATTTCGTTAAAGAGGAAACTACCCTTTGTGGATACAAAGTTAAGAATAAAATCTTTATCCCACAAATAACTAACGTATTTTTCGGAGAAAAAGTTTTAATGGGATTGTTAATGAGGTATTATCTTGAATCCCAATCTCGCCCCCTTGTAGGTGTAGATATGTTTGGCGATTACCTGAAATGCCGGATTCGGTCTTTCGGGATTAAGCACATACCGGCTTATGGGATATGCAATAAGGTCGGCAACCTGCAATCCGATGATGTTGTCGGCTTTGTACTGGAACTTGAAATTCTTGATTCGGTCCGTCAGTCGCTCAGGTGTTATCCATTTGGTGCCTGTCACACGCAGTCCGTTGTAATATTTCAACAGCATCTGGTTCTGATTGGGATTTCGACGCTCGACAACTATTGACAGCTTGCAGTTGCCGCTATCGCAGTCATCCATGTGAAAAATGGCACGTTCTATCAGATATTTGAGGGAAAGCCCATACACATCCTCACCCGTATTGAATCTTTCTACAAACGGCTCTTTCAGTATGCAGCAGCATACTATCACATAGATGTCTTCGGTGCCGAGTATTTCATTTATGCGTTCATAAAACCGTTCTTTGACGGTAGCGTCAAGCAGGTTGACGAAAGCACGGCTGTGATTCCTGATTTCTCTGGAATGGAAAATTACGCTCTCGTCCTGCCAAAGCTCTCTTTTCAGACCGTTGATTTCATTCTCCAGCCATTTCAGTTTATCCGATGACACGAGTATGCCGCACAATGTGAACATCGGGAAAGTCCTGTCGTACTTTTCCAGATTCGGGTCGCCGCACTCGTCTATGAACAGCGTATAGTGTTTCCTTCTTTGCTCAATCTCCATAATAATCTACAAAGTTAATAAAAAAGCGGCAATATCGTATGGTTTCGGAATTTACAAATATATATTCGGCGAAAATGTACCGTGTTACACTTTCGCCGAACAGACTGTGTGCGCTGATGAATCAGCGGCGTTTGAGAAGATGTTTCAACAGCGGGTCGGCTGCGATGCGTTTAATCTCGTCGAAGACGATTTTCTTGACCTGCCTCTTGATGCCGTCGTAATTGTCCTGTATGGTGCGCTGCATCACACACTCCCCGGTTGCTTTGTCGATGAAAGGGTTTATGACCGGAATATCCGCATACCGTGCTGTCTCCGCCTTGACCTTGTCGTTGTCAACAACGATTTCCGCATGAAAGATCTTCTGTTCAATGCGCTCGTCAAAATTGTCGCTGACTGCCCCGACGAACATACCCTGTGTCAGCGTCGATATTTTGCTCGGAGGAATAAGGCTGTCCATCTGGGTGTTGATGGAGACGGAAGTCTCGTTCCGGTTGATGGTCATGTTCTGCCGTTTCTGCAGGACCTTTCCGAAGCGTTCGGAGAGCGTCTTGGCGGTTTCCGCAACTACCTGACCTGCAAATACATTGCCGACCGTGTTACAGATTACGGCGCTTTCCTTGTCACCGTAGTCACGCTTCAACTGAGAGAAATCCTGAAAGCCGAGCATGACGGCTACCTTGTTGCTTCGAGCGGTGGCAATGAGGTTATCCAGCCCACGTATGTAAATGGTGGGCAGCTCGTCGATAATCACGGAGGATTTGAGACGTTTCTTCTTATTGATGAGCTTGACAATGCGGGAGTTGTACAATCCCAAAGCCGCCCCGTAGATGCCCTGACGGTCGGGATTGTTGCCGACTACCAGCACTTTCGGCTCTTCGGGATTGTTGATGTCGAGGGTGAAATCGTCCGCCGTCATCACCCAGTAGAGAGCCGGGGAGATCATGCGGGAAAGCGGTATCTTGGCACTGGCAATCTGCCCCTGCAACTGCTCCACCGCCGAGCTTTCCCATGCGTCCATGAAGGGAGAAAGGTAGTTCTCAAGCTCCGGGTACGAGGTCAGGATGGGGAAAATGTCGGCATACTTGCGGTTCAGGAACTCGATGGCATGGGGGAAGGTGCAATACTTGCCGTTCTTGTAGATTTTGAGATACCATATAATACTGGCTAACAGAATGATAGGCGATTCCACGAAGAAATCGCCCTGCTTGGAAATCCATGTGCGGTTCAAATTTAACATTATCGTGTAGGCACTCTCGTAGGCATCGCTGATGTCGGTCATGAAGTCGGGATGGATGGGGTTGCAGCGGTGGCTTTCCCTCGGATTGTCGAAGTTTATCACGTAGAACTTGGGCTTGACCTTGTAGCCGTCCAAGTGGGCGAGTAGGTGGTTGTAGGCTATCTCGGCGAGGTCGGGGTACTTGAAATCATACAGGAAGAGCGAATAGCCCTTCTCGATGATCTGTTTGATGTACTGGTTGATTATCGCATAGGACTTGCCCGAACCGGGCGTACCCAAGACCATCGTCGCACGGAAGGGATTGACAAGGTTAATCCATCCGTCATACGCCCTTCCCCTGAACCGGAAGCGGGTGCGGAGATTGACAGAATACTCGTTCTCCTTCAGTTTGGTTTCCTGCATGAAGGATTCGTTCTCGACGTTGAACACGTCTTCGAGCAGGTCGGTCTTCAGCAGGCGTGACATCCACAGCCCTGCCATGAGCAGGCAGATATACCCGACGGTAAGGGTGGCGATATACAGCACGGTGTCTGCCGGAAGCGACAGAGGAAGGGCGAGCAGCCACCAGTTGCCGAAAAAGAGCAGCAAGCCGGACAC
>OHTA01000749.1_pt1 | contig 19633 bp, 21 predicted proteins | sample 1578851 | NCBI WGS metagenome assembly OHTA01 (sample SAMEA3879578, study PRJEB24766) | human gut metagenome | biome: human-associated habitat; feature: feces | place: USA | collected 1985/1987 | reverse complement strand
ACGCACTTTTTAATGCTTTTGCAAATCGGCAGCATTGTTTCTGCGTCCAGTCCGGTTTTCTTCGGACCGGCAAGTGCCTCGCCGCTTAATTTCAGAAGAACTCGATGATATTTCGGTTTCATGCTTCTTGATTCCTTTCGTCTGTTACTCGGTATTCAGACTCCCGTACCGCAGTCTGACAAATGATGCCTTCCTTTTGGAAAGACAGTCCATATGTCTATTTTACACTATTTCTCCGGAAATGTAAAGTCATTTTCGGAAAAAAATAAAAAAAGAGCATGACAACCGCCATGCTCCCTCTTTCAGCACGATTGCCCTCAAAATGGCAATGCACAATTCATAAATTTTAGGGGTATCTTACTTAATCATGCTTGCAATTTCTTCTGCGAAATTGTCAGCCTTCTTTTCGATACCTTCGCCACGCTCAAAGCGAACAAAATCAGTGATTGCGATTGTAGTGCCAGCTGCCTTTGCAACGCCGTCTACATAGCTCTGAACGGTTTCCTTGTTTTCCTTGACGAAAGCCTGTTCCAGCAGGCAGTTTTCGCCATAGTACTTGCCAACCTTACCAGCGGCAATCTTTTCCTTAACCTGTTCCGGCTTATTCGCCATCTTCGGATCTTCTGCCATCTGAGCCAGGATGATCTTCTTTTCTTCGTCCAGAACAGCTGCCGGAACGTCTTCACGCTTCAGATACGGCGGGTTCATTGCAGCAACCTGCAGTGCGCAGTCCTTTGCAGCAGCCAGAACTTCCGGTGTAAAATGCAAACCCGCTGTCGGGGCGGCCACCGAACCTTTTATCTTGGAGTAAACCGTCTGGTAGGTCTGCAAATCGCTTTTCTCAGTTTCGCGATTCAAATAAGGAGGAATCGGCAATACGCCCGCTGCATCTAACAGATCAGCAAACGTACAAGTCGGATGATCCCACGTAAACTCGATGAGGTAGCTGTCCCCGCAGGTCTGCAATTTTTCCGCTTTCAGTATAACAGTCTCACCGTCGAGCTGCACCTCCTTCTTCAAAAGTCCTTCTTTCCATTTCTTCAGATTGCCGACCAAACAAGTCCAGCGGCAACATTCAGTCTGTTGAAAAACCAAAGCATAATCATGCGGCTCGACCGGCTCCAGACAGAAAATCTCGATCTTCGCCCCTGTCTCTTTCTGAAACAGAAGACGTGCCTGGATCACCCGTGTATTATTGAATACCATCAGAGAACCCTCCGGCAAATAATCCGTAATATGCTTGAATATACTCTCGCTGACTTTTCCTTCTTTATATAATAAGAGCTTCGATTCATCCCGTTTGGGTAACGGGAACTTGGCGATCCGCTCGTCAGGCAGCGGATAATCAAAATCTTCGATGCGTATCTGTTGCGTCTTTGTTGTCATGACTTTTACTATTACAGGCTCTTTTAATCGAACCGGATTGCAAAAGTACAAATTTATTGACATTTTGTCGTATTCTTCTTATCTTAGCAGAAAATTATAAACCTAAAGATATAAACCGATGGATTTCAATATCAGACAAGAACAGATAAAAGACTATGAAGCAGTTCATAAAGTAGTAGAACTCGCTTTCAGAGATATGGAAGACAGCGACCATAGCGAACCTTTTTTAGTAGATCAACTACGTCAAACAGACGCTTTTATCCCAGAGCTTTCATTGGTTGACGAGGTTGACGAAGAAATTATCGGCCATATCCTGATGACAAAAGTCGAAATCGTTTCAGAAAACAAATCCGTCACCTCTTTAGGGTTAGCTCCCGTTTCAGTTCTCCCTGAATATCAAAATCGGGGGATCGGATCAGCCTTGATCCGTGAAGCACACAAACGAGCCACCGAACTGGGATACGGTTCTGTCGTCTTACTAGGACATAAGGACTACTATCCGAGATTCGGCTATAAACAAGCCATAGACTTCGGCATCGAATTTCCTTTCGATGTTCCCCACGAATATTGCATGGCAATCGAATTGCGTCCGAAAAGCCTTAAAGACGTACAAGGCATGATCCAGTATGCCAAACCATTTACGGAATAACCGAGAACAGAAAACAGGGAAAAAACTATCCGTTTTCATATTGCATGGAGATCAATATCCCGAAAGAACTCAAAAAATAAATACGAATAGTCAAAAACCCTTTCTGCTTTATAAGTGGCTCTTGAAGTTCCAAACCGTTTCATAAGATGAAACTTTTAGTCGGCAAGTGCATTCACCAGAAAATATCAACAAGAACAGGTATTACTCTTCAGGATTTACTACTTTTGTAGCAAATAACAAAAGTAAATAGAATGATGAGTAACATAAAAGTAGGAGACAAAGTGCGCTTCCTGAACAGCACCGGTGGAGGTGTCGTTCGTAGTTTCAAAGGGAAAGATCAAGTTTTGGTGGAAGATGAAGACGGATTCGAAGTACCGGCATTGATCCGCGAATGTGTAGTCGTAGGAGACAGCGAGATGCAGGTACACAGCTCCCGACGCTCACCGCTGCCTTCCGTGACACAGGCTGCTGTCCCGCAACCTAAGAAACCGGAACCTCAACCCGAAGTAGAAAAGGTAACGGAAACCATAGAAGGCGAACGGCTGAACATCTATTTGGCTTACCTCCCGATAGAGCCTGCCAAAGTGATACAGGGAAGCGGCTATGAAACCTATTTTATCAATGACAGCAATTACTATCTGTTTTTCAACTATATGAATCGCCAGAACAATAGCTGGATCAGCCGCTATAACGGCATTGTGGAGCCGAATACACAGATCTTCCTGGAAGAATTCGGTAAAGAAGAGTTGAACGACTTGGAACGTATTTGCGTACAACTGATCGCTTTCAAAAAAGACAAACCTTATTCATTGAAGAATGCCATTTCGGTAGAACTCCATCTCGATACGGTCAAATTTTACAAACAACACTGCTTCATGGAAAATGATTTTTTCGATGAAGATGCAATGGTATACCCAATCGTACGCCAGGACATCCCCGAAAAAGAATTACTGATCTCTGCTGCCGAACTCCAGCAAGCCATGCAGCAGAAGGTGCACGAAGACCGCCGTGTCCCCCAAACGATCGTCAAGAAGAAAGTAACCGACAGCTCAATTCTGGAAGTGGACCTGCATATCACCGAACTGCTGGACAACACCAACGGGCTGAGTAATGCGGATATGCTGGATTACCAGTTGGAGAAATTCCATGAAGTGCTCGCCAAATATGCCGCCAACAAAGGACAGAAAATCGTCTTCATCCACGGTAAAGGTGACGGGGTACTGCGCAAAGCAATCGAGAAAGAACTGAAAACAAAATACAAACAATATTATTACCAGGATGCCTCTTTCCGTGAATACGGCTTCGGGGCGACGATGGTAACAATCAAATGATCATGGCGATTGAAATTGAAAGGAAATTTCTGGTAAAAGGGGATTTCAGCAAACAGGTTTCCAAATCCGAACGTATCATGCAGGGATATATCTGCTCACAACCCGGACGGACGGTACGGATACGCATCCGGGGGGAAGAAGGATTCCTCACGATCAAAGGTGCATCGGACGAGAATGGGTTGAGCCGCTACGAGTTCGAGCAGAAGATACCACCCGCGGATGCGGAAGAACTGTTGAAACTCTGCGAACCCGGTATTATCGACAAAGTACGCAATCTGGTCCCTGTCGGGAAGCACACCTGGGAAGTCGACGTCTTCCACGGCGACAACGAAGGACTGATCTTAGCGGAAATCGAATTGGCTTCTGAAGACGAACCTTTTGAACGGCCGGACTGGGTCGGACACGAGGTCAGCGGAGATCGTCGTTACTACAACTCGATGCTGACAAAATATCCGTACAAACAATGGTAAGATTTATGATTTCAGATTTATGAAGACGATAAAGTCATAAACCTGAAATCATAATTTATAAATCACAAATCATAAATCAATGAACAAACTCATCATCTCCCTCGCGGCAGCCATCCTGTCGCTACCGGTAGCAGCCGATGAAGGTATGTGGCTGCTGCCTCTACTGAAAGGACAAAGATTCCCAGAAATGCAAGCTTTGGGACTTAAATTGCAGGATTATGATATCTATAGCCCCGACTCAGCTTCCTTGAAAGATGCCGTCGTCATTTTCGGAGGCGGTTGTACGGGCGAGATCGTTTCGCCGGAAGGATTGCTCCTGACCAACCATCATTGCGGCTACGGTTGCATCCAGCGCCACAGCACGCTGGAACATGACTACCTGACAGACGGCTTCTGGGCCATGTCGCGCGATCAGGAACTTCCGAACCCCGGCATGACCGTCACTTTCATCGATAAAATAGAAGACGTGACTGACTATGTGAAAAAGGAACTGGAAAAAGATACCGATCCTAATAGCATGAACTTCCTATCTCCGAAATTTCTGAACGGACTGGCAAAAGCAAAAGTCGGAGAAAAGTTCCTGCAGGACAATCCAGGCACAGAAGTTGAGATAAAGGCGTTCTATGGCGGCAACCAGTATTTCATGTTCACAAAGAAAATCTATTCCGACATCCGCCTGGTAGGAGCTCCTCCCTCATCGATCGGAAAGTTCGGCGCAGATACCGACAATTGGATGTGGCCGCGCCATACGGGCGACTTCTCCGTCTTCCGTGTCTATGCCGATGCGAACGGCAATCCGGCTCCTTACTCTGACAAGAATGTCCCGCTTCGTCCGAAACGCTGGTTCAAGATCTCATTGAAAGGCGTCCAGGAAAATGACTATGCCATGATGATGGGATTTCCCGGCCGTACCAATAAATATTATACTTCCTGGGAAGTGGCGGAACGCCGTGATATTGACAACACGATCCGTATCCACATCCGTGACTTGCGCCAGAAAGTCATGTTGGACGAGATGTTGAAAGATCCAGCTGTCCGGATTCAGTATGCCAGCAAATATGCAGGCTCAACGAATGCTTACAAAAATGCGATCGGTAGCAACTGGGCCATAAAAAAACGTAATTTCGAACAAATGAAAAAGGAGGAACAGGACAAACTGATTGCCTGGTCCAACAAAATGTGCGAACCGAGCTACCCCGATGCCCTGATGGCGATCGAACAGATCGTATCGGACCGTAAAGACCTACGTTTCCGCAGTTGGATGTTGGATGAAGCGATCCTGCGAGGAATTGAATTTACAAGTGTGCCAACCCAAATGGATATGGTCATAGAAGCCTTGAAAGGGAAAGACAAAAAAGCCAGACAGGAACAACTCCGGCTGTTGGAACGGGCTTATCATGGATTTGCCAACAGCAATTACTCGGCCGACGTAGATAAGAAAATCGCCAAAGTGATGCTGAAAGAGTACCGCAGCCAAGTCGATCCGAAAGCACAACCGACCTATTTCGAATTAATCGACAAGAAGTTCAAAGGAGACACAGACCGATTCGTCGACTATCTGTTCGAGAAATCCATCTTCGGCAGTGAGGATAATTTCAATAAATTCCTCTCTCGTCCGTCTGTCAAAGCACTGGAAAACGACCCGATGATTCTTTTTGCCAAGTCTGTCCGTGCAGAAGAAGCCAATCTGAAGAATGCGTTAAAAGAATTTGAAGATGGGTATGCAATGGCTCACCGTAGTTATGTAAAAGGTTTGCTGGCCATGTACGGCGATCGTGCCAATTTTCCCGACGCCAACTTTACCCTGCGCCTCACCTACGGACAGGTAAAAGGGTACAGCCCGCGCGACTGCGACTACTATGGCCATCAGACAACACTGGACGGAGTGATGGAAAAAGAAGATTCCACCAACTGGGAATTCGTAGTACCAACCCGCCTGAAAGAACTGTATGCTGCCAAAGATTTCGGACGCTACAAAACTTCCGACGGAAAAATGCCAGTTGCCTTCAGCACAACCACCCATTCGACCGGTGGGAACTCCGGTAGCCCTGTGATGAATGCAGACGGTGAATTGATCGGTATCAATTTCGACCGCAATTGGGAAGGAGTCGGCGGCGACATCCAATATCTCCCCGATTACCAACGCAGTATCATTGTCGACATCCGCTACGTTCTCTTCATCATGGACAAATATGCCGGAGCGGGATATTTGTTGGATGAGATGGAAATTGAAGAATAACTTTACACCAAGAGAGACTTGGCAGATCATAACGCTATGCATTAACTACCCTAACTCATAAAGATAACACTATGCTTTATGGGTGTTATATTTTGTTTTTCATAAAACAAACTGTCGGCAGCATTCTCAAAAGGGTATAGGCTATTTCCGAAAAGCCTATACCCTTTTTATCATCTCCCTATAGCCTGTCCTCGTATAGGTCATAGGCTATATTTTTTCACCTTTAGGCTATCTTCCAAGGGACAGGAAACCTAATAAAACGACTCACGACTACTTTTGAATAAATGTTTTCGACAACTTTATGGTTTACCATTCACCTTCTAATCATATGCTTTGTTTAACAAGGCTTATGGAAGGTGAAGGTAATCCGTAAGAGTGAAGGAGGACATGAGCTTATCCTCATCTCTTAAACCTTTATGAAACAAAAGGTACAAGCAAAAGGTGACAACAAAAGCTATCAGTTACACCTGCAAAAGCTATGACTTATGGGATGAAAAGTCATCGGTTATTACCAGAGAAGTACCTTTTGCCACCGCTTTCCGGATATTATACCTATAAACCAAACATGCCGTCACAAAATAAAATATGCACTGTACCCACAAGGTAATATATTCGGGTTGTATCTCGCTCATCGAAGCCCCCATCGAGTTCAGCTTGACATAGGCCATTGTCGCCGGGGCTGCCGGGATGAGATAATGCACCAATTTCCAATACCAAGGCATCAGTTCCATCGGGTATGAGACACCGGAAAGAAAGATGAGGCCGACAGAAAAGAAGGCGATCATCAGAAGCGGCGCATCGGAGTCCGTAAAGAACAGGGACGCCGTAAGCCCGAAAAAACTAGTCGCCAACAAGAAAGGAATCATCAGCATAATGACATATAGCGGGTTGCCGATATCTGGGAGGCCGAACATCAAGGGGATCAACCCTAATAGGAACAAAGCGAAAACCGCATACAACATACCATAGACAAATGTCTTGCCAATCACAACCTGCGCCATCCGTTCCAAAGAGAGGTTCACAGGATTGCCGGCAAAACGGACAATCAAGCCGCTATGCCGTTCGTCGCCACTAATCATAGCGATCACCATCATCAACGTCTGGAAGATGATCACGACCAGAACCGAAGGAATCAGGTAAGTTCCATAACCCTCAGTCGGGTTGTAGAGGGCAGTTCCGACCACCTCGACTGCCTGGGCAGAGGCTAGCTTCGTGGTAGCCTCCTTAGGCAGGAATACCAACATCTCCGGCCGGTAGTCATCGTTCAGCGCCAACATGGAGGCGGCCGAAGCTTCCTGCATGGCAAGGTAGTAAAGGAAAGCACTTGTCGTCTCGTACATGATGAAAACAGACTCTTCACCACGGGCAACACGATCTTCGAAGTCATCCGGCAGATAGAGAATACCAGCCACCCTGCCCGACTTCATCATATCCTGGGCTTCCGGATAACCGGTAGCCGTAGTCACGACATTGACCTGCGGGGTAGCGTCAAGCAGGCGGACATAGTGGCGGCTCAGTTCACTATGAGAATGATCGACAACGGCAACCGGAACTTTACAGACCAAGTCGGGAGCGTACATATAATTGTAGAGCAAGCCGTAAACAAAGATGCCGCCCATCAGTACAAGCAGGATGGCATAGCTGCCGGCAATCGTCTTGAACTCATCGTGTATAACAGATATTACCTTCATATTCATATTTCTTTTTTAAGAGACGAGATGCCTCCACATCTCTTCGTTCACAATCACTTTCTTCAGACGAGGCAACATCAGCAGCGCAGGAAGAAGGAAGCAGAGCAGCGCAACGTAATTCATCCAAGTCCAAGCAAAGCCGTAATCCCCATAAAGCAAGTTCTGATATATCTCAGTGAAGTGGCGAACAGGGAACAAGTAGGAGGCATAATGCACCGGAGCGTACATCGAGGGCACGGGAAAAGTCACCCCTGACAGCGTTGCACCGAGCGAACCGACCATCGACACGATACTGATAATGATACTAAGCACGGGAAAAACGGAAAAGATGAAGACCGCCAACGCTTGTGTCGAGACGACAAACAAGATCGCCGTTAGGTTGAGCGGCCAGAAACCGCATGAGAACGGTATGTGCATAAGGCCGAACATGACGTAGTTCGCCAATATGCTCATCAGGCTAAAGATAACGGTATAGGGCAACAGCTTTCCCACTACCGCCGTCATGATATTGCCGCCTGCTGTTGAGAGCCACTCCGCCCCTGTCCCGAACTTGACCTCACCACCAATAACATAGACCGTTGTCAGCAGGATAATGACCTGGAAAAGGATAAAGAAGAAAGGATTGCTCAAGTAGACCGAATAGTCCAGATCGGGATTGAACAGAGGATGACTGCTCGCCTTGACGGGGAGCAGAAAGGTGGCAACCCGCTCCTCCCCGATACCCAAGGCGGTGGCTTGCATTACGACCGGAGCCATCGAAAGTTGACGAAGGACGGCTTCGAAAGCGCCGCGCACCTCACCGCCTACGCTCAGAAGAGCATAGTGGTAGTAGTAGGCAAGCGTCGCCTGCCGTCCGGCTATGGCATCAGCCGTGAAGCCGGTGGGGATCACGAGGTAGCCGTATATCTCTTTCGATTGGGTAGCACGACGGGCTGCCGTCTCGTCGACATAGCGGTGTGTAACCTTGAAAGTGGGAACGGCTTCGACAGTCCGCACGACTTCCCTCGACATGGAGGTATTGTCTTCATCGACGACACCGACGGGTATGTTCTCCATCTGTCCGTTTCCGAAGATCGTGGACATGAAGAAGATACAGAACAGCGGCAGCACGACGCACACCCCGAAATAGAGACGTCTCGAGACCATCCGTACAAGTTCTCTTCGAAAAACCCGAACAAATTGACAATTCATCACACTATTCTTAAAATTGTTCATTATCAATTATCCATTGTCAATTCAACCAATACCGACATTCCGGGGCGCAGCCCTTCCACCTTTCTTACAGGCAGAGCATGTACCTCGAACGTACGAAGATCGTAGCTGCCCGTCTGCTTAGTCGATTTCCAAGTAGCAAAACTACCTAAGGGGCTGACATAATTGATCTTGAATTCGATGTTCTTCTTGTCAATAGCCGGGATATCGGCAACAAACGTCCCTCCCATCGGAAAGAACGGCAGGCGGTCTTCACGGACATTCAGTACGATATGCACGTCGTCAAGCACGATCAAGTTCATGATAGGCATCCCTGCTCCTACCAGCTCTCCCCTTTTCGGGAAGATTGTCGATATCTGGCCGGATTCCGGGGCTGTCAAGCGGGCGTCCTGCAAGAGGGCTGCAACCTCTTCGACCGTGCCTTTAGCTGCGTTCACCAAAGAGCGGGCACTCTCTCTATCCTGTATTTGGGCGCCGTCGAGCGCCATCTGGTATTGGTTCCAGGCCGCCCGTTCACCGGCTACGGCAGCATCATATAAAGCTTTCACTTCGTCTCGCCGTTGCGAAGAAACAACGCTGTCCCTATACAGGACTTCAATACGGTTGTAGGTGGTCTTTGCCAGTTCGAGGTCCGACTTCGATTTGTTCCAGAGCTGCTGGACAGTGGCAATGATCTGCTTGCGCGTTCCCCCGTCTACCTTCTGGTTTTGGAAACGGGCGATACTTTCGAGAGCGTTCACTTGCTGGTATTTGGCAAGCGCTTCAGGGCTGTTGATGACAACAAGGGTGTCTCCGGCCTTTACATTCTGTCCTTCCTCTACTAGGAATGTATCGATACGGCCAGGCAGTTTTCCGGAGATACGTATCTCGGTTGCTTCGATTTGTCCCTGCAAGATCACAGGTTTATCCTTCAACAAGAACATACCCACGAAAGACAGGATGATTACGGCAATCAGCACTACTATAAAGGAGATCGCCAGATATTTCTTCGATTTGTCCATGATTATACGGTTTTATGTTTATAAGATCTCTGTTTTACCGTCCATCCGGTATTGGTGAAAAGCTTCGGGAATACCACAAATGGACAGGAGATTGGCAAGCGCCACATCGTATTGGTAGTAGGCGAGCAAGAAGGCGGTCTTCACCTTCGAGAGAACCACCTCAGCGTCTACCACATCCGACGAGGTCGCCATTCCTTCCTTGAAGGATTTCTCGCGGATACGAACCAGTTCGTTGCTCATCTCAAGCGTAGTATTTAACGCCTTGACATTGTCCATCGCATTCTGCATCTGGGAGTAGAACTTATCGACTCCTACCTGCAAATTGGTCACGGCTTTCTCTTTCCCGATGGCTAGCGACTGACTGGTCAGACGTGCCTGCCGGATACGTTTTTCCCGGTCGAGTCCGTCGAAAATGTTCCAGGTAAAGCCAACCCCGATCATCGTGCGCGGCATGAGATATTTGTCGACTCCATCCGCATAGAGAGTCTGCTTGCCGATCAGGGCGATATTGGGGAGATAACCTGAACGACCGATCTTCAACTGGTCGCCGGCGATATTTTCCTGTAACTTCAGTTGGTTGACCAAGTAATTATTAAAAGGGATCATCTCCTTGAAATAGTTGGCCGAGGGGATACTCTCGTTGATAAAAAGGGAAGTCGTCGTGCGGATCACCTGTTCTTCTCCTATGTTGATCAAGCTCTTGAGTGCCTGACTGGCGACTTCGAGGTCTTTCCGGGCGGATTCGAGTTCGCGCTTCGCCTCTTCCATGCTTACCTGGGCTACAAGACGCTCAGCCCGGTTGATCATCCCTTGTTGCTCTAACTTCAAAGCCTGGTCGTAATGGATTTTCAGGGAGTTGTAAGTTTCCGTCTTGACCTCGACAACCCGCTGGCCGAGACGTAAGCCAAAATAACTTTCGATCAGCAAAGTCTGTTGGTTCGCGCTTACCTGTTCGCGGTTGACTTCGGCAACGGAGACAAGTTTCTTGCCGATCTTGCCAGCATAGATGCGCTTGCCGCCAGTAAAAATGGGCCAGGTCAAGTTTGCATCGATCGACGTGATATTTTGCGAGATGAGCGGCAACGTCAATGTGTTTTGTCCAATCTTATCGAGAAGTGATGAGATAAACTGGTCGTTGGGCAGGATAGAATGGACATATTCTTTCGCCGGATCGGTGAACTGGTTCAGGGATTGGCGTACCTCGATCGGGTTCGACATATGCACATAAGCTCCCGCAGCACTGATAGTGGGATACCAAAAAGCATTGAGCTTCTGGTGTTCATTCTTCGCCAGCTCCACTTCCTTCCCGGCAATCCTGAGGCTTTTGTTCTCGCTTCGCAAGAGCGTAAGAGATTGCTCCAGCGACAAATCCATCGGCTCTGTCTGGGCAGAGGAAAAGACAGGAAGAAACCACAGCAGGGCGATGCTGAAGTGAGTAAAGTTACAAATCATAAATGTGTCTAAATTTAGTTTGTGCGAATTTTATGACTTATAACAAGGCGATCGCCTTTATTGTTCCCCAGCTACTACCGTTTCTTCTTAAGGTCAGGCAAGAACCACGTGACCAATCCGATAAGGGGCATATAGCCACATACGTTATAAACCGCCTCTATGCCATACCGATCAGCCATATTCCCCAACACAGCCGATGCAATCCCCGCTACCCCAAAGGCAAAACCGAAAAAAAGACCGGAGATCAGACCTAATTTATACGGTAATAATTCCTGTGCATACACTAGAATAGCCGGGAAAGCCGACGACAAGGTCAAGCCGACACAGAAGCTGAGAATCGTCGTCAGATATAGGTTTTCCACGTGAGGCATGATTAGTGTAAACGGGGCTGCACCTAAGATAGAAGCCCAGATCACGTACTTCCGTCCTACCCAGTCACCGATCGGTCCGCCTAACAGCGTTCCAATTGCCGTCGCAATCAGGAAAACAAAGAGATAAAGTTGAGAAGCTTGCACACTGACCCCGAACTTATGAATCAGGTAAAAGGTGTAATAGCTATTCAAACTCGCCATATAAATATATTTGGAGAAGATTAGGATCAACAGGATCGCTATCGAGAATACGGTCTTTCCCATCGGGAGTGGTCTGCTGACACTCGTCTTAAGCGTTTCTCCTTCCGCTTTCCTCAACCGGAGCAGGAAACTTTTATACCAATGCCCAACAGGGATCATCACCATAATCGCAGTAAAAGCCAGGATCGTAAACAAGGCGATATGCCTCCGCCCGTAGGGGGCGACAAAAACGGCTGCAAGCAACGGTCCCAACGATCCTCCCAAGTTTCCTCCGACCTGAAACAACGATTGCGCCAATCCTCGCTTTCCACCCGATGCGAGTGAAGTCAACCGGGAGGCCTCCGGATGGAAGACCGACGAGCCGATCCCTACCAATGCCACCGAACAAAGGACTAATGGCAGCGTATTGGCAAAAGCCAAGCTCAACAACCCCACAAGCGTAAAACTCATCCCTGTCGGCAACGACCATGCCGAGGGCCATTTGTCAAAAAAAAGTCCAGTCAACGGCTGACATACGGATGCAGCCGACTGGTAGACAAGCGTTATCAACCCGATCTGGGCAAAGCTCAACCCTAAATCTTCCTTAAATAGTGGATAAACAGCCGAGATAACGGACTGTAATGTGTCATTCAAGCAGTGACATATGCTCAAAGCGACCAGTATACGGAAAGTGATCCCCGTAGTGGCCTGTACCTTGTTCTGTTCCATTAATTAACCTCATTGCCTCTTTCGATTACAAAAGTACATATAAAAAAGAGATCTGTCAGAAAGATTGTTCGAAATATCCGATTTAACACTTACATTTTAATACAACGCCAAGATTACAGACTAACTGATAGCCTTTTAAGGTCTATTTGACCATAATTTATGAAACTTTCGTTTAGCATATTTGTAGTTCTTTATGTAAAAGGGCGTGAGCCAAACCCGATATGAGTTGTTTTATATTCGAAGTCGAATACAAAAGCATGAATAATGATTCTTTAGCTTAGTTTACTGCCCCCGGAGTCGAAAAGGATTTTTGCATCCATCTCTCCCGAAACCTACGCCAATTTCCCTATCTCCCTTATCGCCTTGATGTAGAGGTCAGTTTCACTCCGGACAGTATCTAAGTTCAAATAGAAAAGGCTACTCTTCCTCCCCTCCCGGTACATGAAGAATAAAGGTGGTAGCACCGATCGTTACAATGGCGCCTTCTCCAACCCGCACCTGTTCTTTCTTTCCGACAAGTACGCTGCACAGAAATGTTCCGGTAAGACTCGGGAAATCGCGCAATGTATAAATGAGCTTTCCTTCCTTATCTTCTTTCACATTGATCACACAATGTTTACGCCCCATGCTAGGATCGCTTGTGATGATGGGGACATCGACTCCGTCAGTATCTTTATTGCGGCGGCCGATCACGTTATCACCCATTACAAGTGGAAGTTCCTGTTTGAATCCAAAGACATTTTCGATTACCGTAATATAGCCGCAGGAGAAGTCAGGTTCCTTCACCTCTTTTTCCTGTCCCGATTCGGTACGGACTATTTTTCGTCCTAACTTGATCTTAAACTGAGAACCACATTGCGGGCATACGAACGCCAACACTTTACCTTCCGGATATTTCGTTTCGTCAAACGCTAACTGATTATCACACTTGGGGCAGAAAACTCTCTTCATATCTTATTTTTGGATATCGACATATAATTCTGCGCAAAGATACGGTTTTTATTCATAAATAGATTTCATCTCGCAGGTGAAAGAAAGAATATTGGATGCGATTTGGGCTTGATCCGGAATCGCATCCTGTGAATTCTGACAAATTTCCTTTTATAGTTCCTTAATTAAGGAGTAAATTAAAATCGATAAGCAAATCCCAAATTAAAAACAGCTTGATCAAAATCACTAACTAACTGATATCGCAATTCGAAATTCATAATCCAATTATTTGTCAACACAAAATCGGCTCCACCACCAATATTCACTCCTACTCTACATTCATTATGATGGTCATCGTCCTTGTCAATATGAATATGATCTCCATCCACATCTATATCAAATCCATCGCCCAAATCAAACATCCAATTGGAAAATGTAAAACCAAATAAAGGATATAATTTGACACTCCTCCCCACAGGACATAAGTAATGAAGATTCATATTCACGTCCAACATACTAACATTGTCATTTTCTATAAAATAATTCAAAGACGGTTCGAGACGTATGGGGTTAGTTATGTTATATTGGTATTTCAACCCTAAACCAATACTTTCAATTTCTGTCCCATAACTCAATCCGAATCCAATCGCTTGTCTGCCTTTTTGAGCATAAATGTTACTCAACATAACAAACAATAGTCCTAAAAAAATTAAAATCTTTCTCATTTCAATATACTTTTATATCTATAAATGTTAATCATCATCGTCATCCCAATCATCATCGTCATAGCCATCGTGCCATTTATGATGTTTATGATGTTTGTGGTGTTTATGTTTTTTATGATGCTTATAATGGTGTTTATCGTGATGATCACAATACGAGCAATAATGTTCATGCCAACAGTTACTATGATAATGAATCCTGTCATAAAAAGGCTTGTAACATGTTGATCCCGGTCTTATACCTATCTCTATCAATACGCGATCCCAACCATGTCGATGATAACGTTTATAATAATCACAGACATCCCGCATATGCCTACCGGAAGTTCTGGCTATTTCAAGAGCCAAACCGACATTCCCCCAATTTCTTCCGCACCGCCTGTAATAATCATCCAATGAATTATTGGACATATTATATTCTACACATAAACGCTTTCGATAATCTGATAGCTCCACTGAGGCATATTTATTTGCCCTGCTTATAAACAGAGATAACCTATCCTGTGCAAATACGGAACAAGAAAAGGCTACTAATAATAGTATGATTTTAAGCTGTCTCATATTTCGCAAAATTATTGAATTGATAAATACTATTAAAGTTGCAAACATAAGCATAAAAAAAACAATAAACAATCTTTTCTTACTAATCACGGCAAGTCTTAACCATCAATAAAAATAAATATCCAACAGCAGCAATATCATTTTTTGCATTAATCTTTAATATTCAAATACAAACAAAAAAGGCTATCCTAATTTAGACAGCCTTTTTTGATTTCTTATTAAAACAGTATCAATAATACTCCTTATTTACTTTGCAGTTGTCGATACACTAAAATTTTCTATCAATATTTCACCTTTAGTTTCATATTCTTTCACCAATTGGTTTACTTCTTTTCCATCTATATAAGCAGTAACCAGCACCTTCAGTTTTTTACCTGATACATCTGAAGTACTTGTTACAGAACCTGCACAAGTCATAAAGAAAGCATCATCCCCTGTCTGACAGGATACCTTAGCATCTTCCACTCTCGTTACTGAGTGCAATTCTCCTAAATACTTACCGTCCTCATCATACAATTTCGTAGGCCCACTAGTCGTATTAACCGCCCCAAAAACAAGTCCTAATTCAAACGCGTCTATATCACCAGATTGTTCCACTACAATTTTGTGTATACCTGTATCAATTACTCCTCCCTGATCATCATCGTCACTACAACTAACCAATATCAGACCTAAAAACAAAGCAACAATGCCTAACAATGAAAATCTACCTTTCTTCATACTTTTGTCTTTTTTAAATTTACGGCACAAAAGTAATACATTCATTCAAGAATGCAACATTATTCAATTTTAAACAACCCACTTATCTTCAAAAATATAGAAACAAAAAATAACCCTCCCTTTTACATATTCCAATAACATTTGATTATCCGAATATTTCATTCGACCATTTTAAAACATCTATATAAAGTTCCTATCTCTTAACAAAGAACCTACGCTAAAAAAATATTATATACCCAAAATAGCAAAACAAAAAAAGGCTATCCTCACGGACAGCCAATCTTCATTGTTAACCTTAAATCTAATACCATGAAAAACACAGTGCAAATATATGAACTTTATGTTATGTAGCATACATTTTTACTTGGAAAATTCATTTACTTAACCATGTTTAACAAAATCATGCTACAAAACATAATTTTAGATACACATTTAGCTTCTTCGAGAACCTCCAGTTCCGGCTTTGTATACAAAAACAGCATATTCGCATAACTTTATCCGAGTATCAAGAATAACAATCCATTTATATTCCCTAATTTTACAATGTTTTTACGGAATCACATGATTATCACAACTTTTATCACAAATAAACAAACCAATAAACGAAATATACAAAAGATCACAAGAGACGGAACAAAAGAAAAAACAGATCTGTTTTGAAATTGGCGTTAGGATCTTATATGCAATAGATTAATGTTTTATATGCAACACAATAGACATCATATGCAAAAAACGGATATGCCTCATTTTCCTACACACAACCCTTTGAAAAAAGAGCTGAACCTGGAAAATATTTACCAGAAGCTTCCGATAGGTATCGAGCTATACGACGAAGAAGGCAATTTGATCGATATCACGAATGAAATAAATATGCGGGAGAAACTGCGTGCGGCTGAACAAGAACAGCGACCTGCTCTTACAGCTGATCAACGATATTCTCGATTTCTCAAAAATAGAAGCCAGCACATTCGACATTCATCCGAAGAAGTTCGACTTCAAAGAAATTTGCGAGGAGATCTATGCCGTCCATACCTTAAAAATACCGGATCATGTACGCTTCTCTTTCAACCGGGACTTACCCTCCGTCAAACTTAATTCCGATCCGAAACGGCTCACACAGGTAATCTCCAATTTCCTGACCAATGCATTACCGATTGGAAGAAAATAAGATATATGTATCCGTAACAGATACCGGCATCGGAATCAGCGAAGAAGCATGCAAAAACATATTCGACCGTTTTGTCAAACTGAATGCCCACAAGCAAGGAACGGGTCTCGGACTATCCATCAGTAAAAGCATCATAGAAAAACTAGGTGGTAATATCGGTGTCTGCTCCACTTTAGGAAAAGTTTCCACATTCTGGTTCACGCTTCCGCTAGCAACAAACGGAGTATCGGACACACGATAACACAAGGGAGAGGAAGGCCTATTTCATCCTCGTATCGGCTCCCCACATGAGTTTTTCACGGAGAGTCTGATAAAAAGTATGGTTATATCGTTTGATCACCTTGGTCGTATAATCGGCTTTACTCACCCGCAGCTGTATACCGGTCGGGAATATCTCGGAACGCCCATCAAGGGCGATCAGAAAATATTTGTTCCGGCTTTCCACTCCCAGGGTGATCGTAAAGGAATCCGGAATTACCAGCGGACGGACATTCAACGAATGAGGTGCGACCGGACTCAACACCAAATTCTTACTTTGCGGAATGATAATCGGACCGTTCACACTCATCGAATAGGCCGTCGAACCTGTCGGTGTAGAAATGACTAAACCATCAGCCTGATAAGACGTCAGATATTCCCCGTTAAGCGCCGTATGGATCGTAACCATGGAAGAGGTGTCCCGCTTCAGGATCGCAATCTCATTCAAGGCATAATTATAACCGTGAAACACCCGGTCTTCCGTATGAAGGCGCAATAAAGTACGTTCTTCCGTCTTATAGTAGTTTTTAAATAATTCGTCCAGTGTATCTTCAATATCATTGCTCGCCACATCCGCCAGAAAACCGAGGCGGCCGGTATTGATGCCCAAAATGGGGATATCCTGCTTATTCACCCTGGCGGCAGTACGCAGGAATGTCCCGTCTCCTCCCAGACTCAACGCCACATCCAAATCAAACTCGTCGCTTGTCAAGATGCCCGATACCGGCGGTTCATAGTTCAATGCATCCGTAAGGAAGAGATAAAAGTCACGGTCCACGAAAACCTCAGCCTCCAAAGAAGCCAGTTTTTCAAACAAACGCTTAATCACAAGTTGCTTGTCCGCCTGATACTCACTGCCAAATATTCCAACCTTCTTCATCCCCGATTCGTATTTTTCTAATTGTCAATTATCAATTGTCAATTGTTTATATGTTCATATAACGGACCAATTCTTCCATCCGCTGCTGCAACAGGTCGTCCACCATTCCTTTTTCCATGAAATAATAGAGGACAGTATAATTAAAACGCTCAAAACTACGGATCACAGGAGAGACGTCTTCCAGATCTATTTTGATAATCAGATGCAATCGTCCGGTCGTCTTATCCGTATAGGAAAGCAGGCTCAAGATATGCGCATTATTCGCCTCGATCAAACGGGCGATATCCGTCATCGAATAATCCTGCGGCATCACTTCCAGCACAAAAACACTTCCGGCCGTATCGGCATTGCAAAGCTCGGACAGGATATCGATCAGTTTATCGCGCGTAATGACCCCGCGATATTCTCCCTCCGTACTTACGACCGGAAGGAGGCTCAACTGATAGCGAGTGACCAGTGCCAACGCCTCATAGATATGGGTATCTTCTTGAACACTCGGTGAAAACAGAACCGGATCACCGATAATAGCAGTTGGATCAGGCATCGCCAACAGGTCTTTTTCCGAAACCAGACACCGATATATGTTTTCGCTTAACAATGGCAGATGCTTTAACTTAAAATCATCCATCAAGGCTAATGCGTATTCCCCAGTGTCAAAACTTTTTAACACCGGAAGTTCCTTCGTTATGAAATCTTTCACCAACATTCTTCTGTATATTCCCTAAATACTGCTAAATTTGCCGATACTTTTGTGCAAATGTAATGAAAGAAAAAAGATATAACGATATACGATGACAAATTTAAGTGTAAACATTAACAAGGTCGCAACCATTCGCAACGCACGCGGTGGCAATGTACCAAACGTATTAAAAGTAGCATTAGACTGTGAAACTTTCGGTGCACAAGGGATTACCGTTCATCCCAGACCGGACGAACGTCATATCCGATACAGCGATGTGTATGCCTTGAAACCGGAAATAAAAACAGAGTTTAACATAGAAGGTTATCCTTGCGAGAAGTTTATAGACCTGGTTCTGAAAGTAAAACCGACGCAGGTGACACTAGTGCCGGATGCTCCCGATGCCATCACATCAAATGCAGGTTGGGACGTGAAAGCCCATTTCGACCAGTTGAGCGAGTTAGTCGAAACTTTTACCTCACACGGTATCCGTACTTCCATATTCGTCGGAACGGATCTTGAGAATATCGAACTGGCTGCCAAGACAGGAACCGACCGCATCGAGTTATACACGGAACCTTATGCGACCCTCTACCCTGTAAACCGCGAAGAAGCAATCGCTCCTTTCATCTCTGCCGCCGGACTTGCCAAAAACTTAGGATTAGGCGTAAATGCCGGTCATGACCTGAGTTTGGAAAATTTGGCTTATTTCCATCAAAACATTCCGGGGCTGGATGAAGTTTCCATCGGTCATGCCTTGATCAGCGATGCTCTCTATTACGGGCTGAAAGAAACGATCCGTTTATATAAAGAATGTCTCGTCTATTGACAATAGACAATTAACAGATAATTCATAAATCACAAATCACAAATCAAATATGAGCATTTTACTTTCCCTGCAGGCAGTAGGGGCACAAACAGCAGAACAGATGCCGGACCTCACGGCGGTAACAGCACCCACGGAAGCTGAAATCAATGTAATCGACCTGGCTTTTAAAGGGGGG
>OHTA01000730.1_pt1 | contig 19964 bp, 17 predicted proteins | sample 1578851 | NCBI WGS metagenome assembly OHTA01 (sample SAMEA3879578, study PRJEB24766) | human gut metagenome | biome: human-associated habitat; feature: feces | place: USA | collected 1985/1987 | reverse complement strand
AGAACATCAACGTGGACATCATCCTGCAGTCCACCGGCCGCGACGGCAAGAAGGATATCAGCTTTACCTGCTCTGAGGGCGAAGCCGATCTGGCCATGCGCGTGCTGAAGGAGAGCGCACACTTCAACGATGTGAGCGTGGACACCACCTGCGCAAAGGTCTCCATCGTGGGTGCCGGTATGCAGAGCCACAGCGGCGTTGCTTCCAAGATGTTTGAGGCACTGTCCAACAACAACATCAATATCAAGATGATCTCCACCAGTGAGATCAAGATCTCCTGCATCATCGACCGCGGGGATGCCGACAAGGCCGTTTCTGCGATCCACGATATGCTGTTTGACTGATTTGTAAAAAATGAATTTTGTGCGCTGTACAGTTTCTTTGGGAGCTGTACAGCGCTCTTTTTGTTAACGGCCTCGCCCTCTCAGTCGCTTACGCGACAGCTCTCCCAAAGGGCGAGCCTCTGGCGAAGAGAAAAACTTTCTGGTTCTGCCAAGGCCTCTCACTTTGGGAGAGGTGGACGCGAACAGCGTGAGCGGACGGAGAGGGCAAGGCCGCTGACGAGGACGGTCATACTTATTTTACACTTCCGGCGTTTACACAAAATGCAAAGGGGTGTATAATATACACTGTATCTGTGCGGCGCAGCGCGCTGCAAATTCTGCCAAAGGAGCTGCAACGCACCATGGAACCAACCAGCAAAAAAACTGTAAAGCCCCGTATGACCCGTGAGCAATACATGCGCCGCAAGCGTCTGCGTCTGGCCCGCAACTGGGCGCTCCTGATCCTGATCTGTGCTGCCATCGTGGCCCTGATGACCCGGGGCATCCTCTGGCTGCTGCCCAAAGCAAACGCTCTGCTTGCCGGGCCCCGGAGCTTTGAAGCTGCCAGCTACAGCGGCACCGGCTACACCTTTGACGCCGACGATGCGCGGCTTGTACTGGTAAACGCCAATCTGCCCTTTGCCGGGGAACCGTCGCCGACGCTTGCCCCGGCCAATGAGGATGGCACCATCCAGCTGGAAGCGGAGGCTGCCGATGCCTACCGGCAGATGTCTGCTGCAGCGGCAGAGGATGGCGTTGCGCTGGTGCTGTCCGCAGGCTATCAGGACGCAGATGCCCGGACCGCAGCCTATGAGGCACAGAAGCAGCAGTATCTGGAAAAGGGCAAGACCGAGGAGGAAGCCGCCAGCCTGTCCGCAGACATCCAGCTGCCTGCGGAATGCAACGAGCATGGCACCGGTTATGCGGCGGATATCCTCAGCAGCGACTACCCGGACCGTGACACCGGCTTTGATACGACCCGCGCCTACGAGTGGCTGACCGCTTATGCCGCGGAATACGGCTTCATCCTGCGCTACCCGGAAGACCGGCAGGCCGCGACCGGTGTGGTGTTCGAGCCGTGGCACTGGCGGTATGTGGGTACAGAAAATGCCCTTGCCATCCGGGCCAGCGGCTTGAGTCTGGAAGAATTTCTTGCCTTGCAGAAGGCATCATAAAATAAAAAGCTCCCTGTAAAAGCAGGGTGGAGGAACAAATTGGAACGTACTCTCATTGCGCCGGGCGTGCACCTTTCCTGCGACCCGGCGGAAAAATTCAACCGCTGCCGCATCAGCATCCATTTTGCCTTTCCGGCAAAGCGGGAGACCGCCACGGCACATGCACTTTTGCCCCTTGTGATGGAGCGCGGCTATGCCGACTGCCCGGACATGACCCGACTGACCAAAAAGCTGGCCAAGCTCTACGGTGCAGATCTCACGGTGGATGCCCGGCCCATGGGCTGCAGCCACAATCTGTGCGTCAGCGTCACCGGCATCAAGGATAAATTTGCGCTGGAAGGCGAAGAACTGACGCGGGAATATGCATCCATTGCACTGGGCGCGGCCTTCCACCCCTATTTTGTGGGCGGAACCTTTGACCCGGAGGCTGTGGGCATTGAAAAGCAGATGCTGAAAAAGGCGCTGGAGGATGAGATCAACGATAAGCGTCTGTACTGCCTGCATCAGGCCAACCGGGAATTCTTTGGCGACAGCCCGGCAGGCGTGCGGCAGGAGGGCTATCTGGAAGAGGTGGACGACCTGACGCCGGAACAGCTCACCACGGCTTATTACGAGATGCTGCGGACCGCGAACATTGAGCTGCTTGTGCTGGGCTGTGACGCCGCGCAGACGGCAGCTGTGCGGGATGCCCTGCTGGCCGAACTTGCCGCCATCGACCGGGCTCCGCTGCCGCTGGCCGAGAACATTGCCATGCCCTGCCGGGAGCCGGTGCACAAAACCGAAACCTATGATATGGTGCAGGCGAAGCTCTGTATGCTGTTCACGCTGGGCGAACCCATGCGCACCGAACAGCTGGCTGCTGTGCGCCTTGCCATGGCGCTGTACGGCGGCAGTGTGACCAGCCGCCTGTTCCTGAATGTGCGTGAGCGTGACCATTTGTGTTACTACTGCTCGTCCTCGTTCCAGAGCTTTACCGGCAGCATGGCTGTGAACAGCGGCGTGGAGCACGCCGACGCTGCCCGGGCCGAGCAGGCTATCCTGAAGGAGCTGGCCGACCTGTGCAGCGGGTCCATCACCGATGAGGAGCTGGAGGACTGCCGCCGGGGGCTGCTGAGCGGGATGCAGGGCGTGGAGGATACGCTGGGCGGCATTGAGACATGGTATTACATCGAGGTGCTGCGCAGCGGCGGCGACCCTGCCAAAGTCCAGACGCCTGCCGAGGCCCGCGCCGCCCTGCAGGCTGTGACCCGGGACGATGTGCGCGCGATTCTGCGTAAGCTGACCCTCTCGGTCAGCTATCTGCTCACAAAGGAGGTGGACGCCCATGCCGCAGAATGATAAGACCCTGCTGGAAAAGACTGTGGCCGATCAGTGGAAGATCCTGCCCTCCGGCCTGACCGTCATCGTGCGGCCTATGCCGGGCTATTCCAGCACCCATGTCATTTTTGCCACCCGCTTTGGCTCCATCGACCGGGATTTCCGGCTGGACGGAAAAGAAGTGCACCTGCCCGCAGGCGTGGCACACTTCCTCGAGCACAAGATGTTCGAGGATCAGGACGGGGATGCCTTTGCAAAGTACGCAAAGACTGGTGCGAACGCCAATGCCTTCACCAGCTTTGACCGCACCTGTTATCTGTTCACCGCGACCCAGCAGCTGGACGAGAGTCTGGATGTGCTGCTGGGCATGGTGACCCACCCCTATTTTACCGAGCAGACCATCGCCAAGGAGCAGGGCATCATCGGGCAGGAGATCAAAATGTACGATGACAGCCCGGACTGGCGGCTCATCACCGGCCTGTTCGAGTGCCTGTACCACAGCCACCCCATCCGCAGTGATATCGCGGGCACGGTGGAGAGCATTGCGGAAATTACGCCCGAAATGCTCTACGACAGCTGCAAAGCGTTCTATGCACCGGGCAACATGGTTCTGGCAGCGGCTGGCAATACCACCATGGAGCAAATTTTAGCCGCCTGCGAGCGCCATGGCCTGACGGAGCCCCGCACGGCAGAGGGTGTGCGGCGCCTTTGGACGCCGGAGCCCATGACGCTGGCCGCAGCGGAAAAAACGCTGAAGATGCCGGTGTCCAAGCCCTGCTTCGGCGTGGGCTTCAAGGAAGAGCCGCTGCCGTCCGGCGACCTGCGCACCGAAGCGCTGTATGATCTGATCCTGAGCTGCATCACCGGCGGCATGTCGCCGCTGTACCGCCGCCTGTACGACGAGGGTCTTGTGAACCCGGGCTTTGGCGGGGAAGTGCTGCGGGTGGACGGCTGCTGCTGCATCCTGTTCACCGGCGAGAGCGACGCCCCCGATGCCGTGAAGCAGATGCTTCTGGACGAGATCGCCCGCATCCGCGCAGAAGGCGTGGACCGGGAGATCTTTACCCTGTGCAAGAACGAAAAATACGGCCAGCTGATCGAAAACCTCGAAAATGTGGAGGATTCGGCCAGTCAGATGGCAGATTTTGCTCTCTCCGGCCAGACGGTGGCCCAGCAGATCGCCATGCTGGCGGGCCTGACTGCGGAGGATGCGGATGCAGCGCTGCAGCACATCCTCAGCACAGAGCGCATGGCGGTCATGTATATCCAGCCGGACGGCACTGCGCCGCTGGCAGAGGACGAGGAGGAAGCAGAATGACAAATCTGGTACAGTTCCCGGGCCTTGGCCTGAGCTTTGAGCTCAACCGCGTGGCCTTTTCCATCGGTGGATTCAGCATTTACTGGTATGGTGTGTGCATTGCGTTCGGCATCTGTCTGGCGCTGGTGTTCGCGTTCCGTCACAGCATCGAGTTCGGCGTGGACCCGGACAGCATGGTGGATGTGATCCTGATCGGCATCGTGCTGGGCATTGTCAGCGCCCGCGCCTACTACGTGGCCATGGCACCTTTTAAATATGAGAGCATCTGGGAGATGATCGCGATCCGCGACGGTGGTCTGGCCATCTACGGCGGTATCATCGGCGGCTTTGTGTTCGGAGGCCTTGCCTGCAAATGGCGGGGCGTGCCGGTGCTGCCCATGTTCGACCTGACCGCCATGGGCTTTCTGCTGGGGCAGGGCTGCGGCCGCTGGGGCAACTTCTTCAATCAGGAGGCCTTTGGCTGCAATACCACCCTGCCGTGGGGCATGTACAGCGAGGCCACCAGAGCGTACCTCATGGGCAGTACGGTCACAGCCCAGAGCGGCGTGACCATCGATCCGAACCTGCCGGTGCATCCCACCTTCCTGTATGAGAGCATCTGGTGCTTCGTGGGCTTTCTCCTGCTGTTCCGCTACATCAAAAAGCGCAGATTCAACGGCGACATCGCCCTGCGGTATATGATCTGGTACGGTGCAGGCCGCTTCTGGATCGAAGCACTGCGCACCGACAGTCTGATGCTGGTGCCCTCCATTGGCCTGCGGGCGTCCCAGCTGGTAGCGGGCATCGCCGTGGTGGCCGGTGTGGCGGCAGAGATCTACTTTACCCATAAGTTCAAGGACAAGCCCTTGATGGTGGAGCTGGCTTTGAACGCTGATAATAAAGCGGCCATGAAAAAGCTGGACGGGCCCATCGCCTTTGCAGGCAGCAAGACCCAGCTGCTGGCTTCCAGCCCGCGCAAGCTTTTCGTGGAGCGCACCGAAGCGTATAATGCCGAAGTAAAACGCACCATCGCAGAAAGCGGAAAGGCGGAAAAATAAAAAATCTTTCGGAAAGAGGAAAATTCCTCTTGCAATCCAGGCCTTTTTTTGCTATACTATTCTAGCCGCGTGGTGTGGGCGCCTGAAATGGCCCAGTGTAAGGGCCTGCCTTTACGACCAGCGAGTACAACGAAAAGGAATGAACAAAATGTACGCAATCATTGTTACCGGCGGTAAGCAGTACCGCGTGGAGCAGGGCGACATCGTCTACATCGAAAAGCTGGACGTTGAGGCCGACTCCGAAGTGAAGTTTGATCAGGTTCTCGCTATTGGCGAGGAGGGTTCGGTCAAGGTTGGCGCTCCTGTTGTTGAGGGCGCTTCCGTTTCTGCCAAGGTCATCAAGAATGGCAAGGGCAAGAAGCTGAACATCATCACCTATCGCGCAAAGAAGCACAGTGCTCGCCGTATGGGCCATCGTCAGCCCTTCACCAAGGTTGAGATCACTGCGATCAACGGCTAAGTAGGAGGTATATTACAATGGCACATAAAAAGGGCGTAGGCAGCACCAAGAACGGCCGCGATTCCGCAGCACAGCGTCTGGGCACCAAGCGTGCAGACGGTCAGTTCGTTCTGGCCGGTAACATCCTGGTTCGTCAGCGTGGCACCCACATCATGCCGGGTGAGAACGTTGGCAAGGGCAGCGATGATACCCTGTTTGCTCTGGTGGACGGTACCGTCCGTTTTGAGCGCGTGGGCAAGAACGGCAAGAAGTGCAGCGTCAAGCAGTAACTTCTTTCGGATAACTGCAAAACGTAGAGAGCCGGACCCTCGTGGCCCGGCTCTTTTTGATGAAAAGAACCCTCTCAGGCCGCGCTCTGGCGCGTCCAGCTCTCCCGAGGGGCGAGCTGAATAGAGGTAAAAACTAAGGAGGGGCTGTATGGCAGCACAAACCAATTTTATCGACATCGCCACCATCTGGCTCCATGCGGGCAAGGGCGGCGACGGCGCTGTGAGTTTCCATCGTGAAAAGTTCGTGGCCGCTGGCGGCCCGGACGGCGGCGACGGCGGACGCGGCGGCAGCGTGATTCTGGAGATCAACGAGCATATGTCCACCCTGATGGACTTCCGCTATAAGCGCAAGTATGTGGCCCCGGAGGGCGGCAAGGGCGGCGCCAGCCTGTGCCACGGCAAAAACGCGGAGAACCTTGTCATCAAGGTGCCGCTGGGCACCGTCATCAAGGACGCCGAGAGCGGCCTTGTCATTGCGGATCTGTCCGACCACACCCCTGTCACCATCGCAAAGGGCGGCCGCGGCGGTTACGGCAATGCACATTTTGCCACGCCCACCCGCCAGATCCCCAAGTTTGCAAAGCCCGGTATGCCCGGCGAGGACATTCAGGTGACGCTGGAGCTGAAACTGATCGCCGATGTGGGCCTGATCGGCTTCCCCAATGTGGGCAAGTCCACCCTCATCTCCACCATCAGCGCAGCCAAGCCCAAGATCGCAAACTACCACTTCACCACGCTGGTGCCCACGCTGGGTGTCGTATCCGTGGCAGAGGGCGCAAGCTTTGTCTGCGCCGATATCCCCGGCCTGATCGAGGGTGCCAGCGAGGGCATCGGTCTGGGCCACGACTTCCTGCGCCATGTGGAGCGCTGCCGCCTGCTGCTGCATGTGGTGGACGTCTCCGGCAGCGAGTACCGTGAGCCCATCGAGGATTTTGAAAAGATCAACGAGGAACTGGCAAAGTTCAGCCCTGTGTTGGCTGAGCGTCCGCAGATTGTCATTGGCAACAAGTGCGATCTGGCCACCGAGGAGCAGATCGAAGATTTCCGCAAGTATGTGGAAGCCAAGGGTCTGACCTTCGTGCCCATCTCTGCCGCCACCATGCAGGGCGTGAAGGAACTGCCGGGCCTCGTGTATAACCGCCTGAAGGATATCCCGCCGGTGCCGGTGTTTGCTCCCGAGTACAAGAAGCCCGAACCCAAGGCCAACGACCGTGCGTTTGAGATCAAGCGCATGGAAGCCCATGTATGGAGCGTGGAAGCCCCGTGGCTGGAATACATTCTGGCCGGCAGCAATGTGGACGACTACGAGAGTCTGCAGTTCTTCCAGCGCCAGCTGGGAGAGAGCGGCATTCTGGATGCTCTGGTGGAAAAGGGCGTGCAGGAGAACGATACCATCCTCATCGGCGATTACCAGTTCGATTATATCTTCTAAGAGGTCACTATGAACGAATCAGAAAAGATCGACCCGCGGGAGCTCAGCCCGTTGGCGCTGGCCTTTGTGGGTGACAGCGTGCTGGAACTGCTGGTGCGTCAGCGGCTGGTGGAGCATCACCGCCTGTCTGCCGGAAAGCTCAACGCAGAAAAGGTCAAATATGTTTCGGCCCGGGCACAGTTCCGGGAGGAGCAGCTGCTGGAGCCGCTGTTCACCGAGGACGAACTGGCTGTGTTCAAGCGGGGCCGCAACGCCAGCAAGGCCAGTGTGGCAAAGCATGCATCCCCTGAGGAATACCGTGCCTCCACCGGTTTCGAGTGCCTGCTGGGCTGGCTGTATCTGAATGGTCAGCTGAGCCGTGTGCATGAGCTGTTTGATACGCTCTGGCAGCAGTTTGACCCCAACGACAAGTAAGTAAACATGCGAAAGCCCGCTGCTTTCCGCACTGGAAAACAGTGCCGGAGGGCAACGGGCTTTGCGGTTTGAGAGAAAGGTCAAAGGGTGCACGTCTGTGGTCCGTCAGGCGCGCAGGGCAGCGTTAGCGGCTGTTTCTGGCGTTGCTGGAACGGCTGTTCGTGGAGTTTTTGGCGCTTTCGTCGTCAGCGCCCTTGGTGTACTGGTTGGGGTGCTTGTGCTCGTTGGTGGCGCTGTTGGAGGTCTGATTGCTGGTGCGGTTGGAAGTCTGGTTGGACGTACGGTTCGAGGTCTGATTCTTGCAGTTATTGCTGCGGTTTTCGGTTGCCATAGTGAATGATCTCCTTTCGGTTTTCCGTGCGGGACGGTGTGCCCCTCACAAGACCTAGTTTGGCCGCAGACGGCGGCTTTATACATCCCACAGGAGGATTGCAGAATGCCTACAGAATATTTTGAGCAGCGGGAGCGTGCCCTGTTGGGAGAGCGGTTCGACGCACTGTACGCGGCCCCGCAGGAGACCGCCGAGCGCGGTGTGACGGTCTCGGCCCTGCGCACGACGCCGGAGCAGTTCGCCGCAAAGGCAGACTTTTCGCTGGAAGCATCACCCTTTTGCAAGGCGGCATTTGTGGTGCACCAGCCGGACTTTAAGCCCGGGCGGCATCCGTACCACCATGCGGGCGTGTTTTACTCGCAGGAGCCGTCGGCGTCCTCGGCAGCGCCGCTGCTGGGCGTGCGGCCCGGAATGCGCGTGCTGGACATGTGTGCAGCCCCCGGCGGCAAAAGCAGTCAGCTGGCGGCGGCATTGCAGGGGCGCGGTGTGCTGGTGAGCAACGAATATGTTGCGGCCCGTGCGGATATCCTGAAAAGCAATCTGGAACGCATGGGCGTGTCCAATGCGGTGGTGCTCAATGAGTCGCCCGCCCGCATTGCGGACGCTCTGCCGGAGTTTTTTGACCGTGTTCTGGTGGATGCACCCTGTTCCGGCGAGGGCATGTTCCGCAAGGAGCCGGTGGCTCGTCAGCAGCATTGTGAAGCGCTGGTGAAGCAGTGTGCTGAGCTGGGCACGGAAATTCTGGACTGTGCAGCCGCCGTGCTGGCCCCGGGCGGGCAGCTGGTTTATTCCACCTGCACCTTTGCGCCGGAGGAGGACGAGGGACAGGTGGCGGCATTCCTGCAGCGCCACCCGGAGTTCACACTTGCAGATGCCTTGGGAAATGTGGACTACACCTTTGGCAGCGAGGGCGAAGCCAACCGCACCGGCGGTCTGCCGCTGGATGTGAGCAAGGTGCGGCGCATCTGGCCCTGTCAGGGCGGCGAGGGGCATTTTATGGCAAGGCTTATCAAGGCAGGCACGCCCCGCGCCCTGCCGCCGGAAGGAGAATACACCCCGGAGGAGCAGCTCTGGCTGGCCGCAGCGGAAGCCGCAGGCAAAAAGGCCAAGGGGAAGAATGGTAAGACTGCCAAGACCCCGGACGCCCGCAGCGCCCGCCGCGAGAATGCCCGCGCCTGCCGTGAGGCGGTGCAGGGCAGCAAACGCGGCCGCGAAGCACAGGCAGGGGAGACAAGCCCTGCCCAGAGCCTTGCAGCGTGGCATGAATTTGCCGGGCAGTATTTCCCGGCGCTGGCAGATCGCCCGGCTGTGGTGCATGGCGGCGGTGTGCTGCTGCCGGTGCCCTTCCCGCAGACGAACCTGCATGTGTTGCGGGCGGGCGTGTTCGTGGGCAGCGTGCAGAAGGGCCGCTTTGTGCCGGAGCACCACCTGTTCACGGCGTTCGGCGCGCAGTGTACGAACTGCGAGCAGCTGACCCTTGCCGACCCGCGCACGACAGAGTACCTTTCCGGCCGTGAGGTGGAGGCCCGCACTGCCGCAGACAGCTGGTGCTGTGTGACGGTGGACGGCTGGCCGCTGGGCGGCGGCAAGGTGTCCGGCGGGCGGGTGAAAAACCACTACCCCAAGGCCCTGCGTCTGCTGTAAACAGGCAGAAAAAGCGCATTTTTCCCCACGACCCGCCGAAAACCGGGCCGATAAGACTTGAACGCTCTGCCCGGTTGTGCTACAATAATAGAGTTAGATTTTGTGTGCTGCCACAATGCGGGCGACCACAGCCCGTCTGCCCGCAGGCGGAGATTTGAGAATATACAGGAGGCTCTTTCCCATGTCTGGACATAGCAAATGGAACAACATTAAGCGCAAGAAGGAAAAGACCGACGGCGCAAAGGCGAAGGTCTTTACCAAGATCGGCCGCGAGATCAGCGTTGCCGTTCGTACCGGCGGCCCGAACCCTGCTTCCAACAGCAAGCTGGCTGACCTGATCGCCAAGGCAAAGCGCATGAGCGTGCCCAACGATAACATCCAGCGCATCATCAAGAAGGCTGAGGGCGGCGATAAGACCGAGTACGAAGCAATCACCTACGAGGGCTACGGCCCCGGCGGCGTTGCTGTTATGGTCGAGACCCTGACCGACAACCGCAACCGTACCGCTGCCGATCTGCGTCACTACTTCGATAAGAACGGCGGCAATCTGGGTGCTATGGGCTGCGTGGGCTTCCTGTTCAGCCAGAAGGGTGTCATTGATATCTCTCTGGAAGATAAGGATGCCGACGAGGCTATGATGGATGCTCTGGATGCCGGTGCCGAGGACTTCGACGCCAGCGAGGATGCAGCTGAGATCACCACCGATCCCGAGAACTACTCTGCCGTGGTCAAGGCCATGGAGGAGAAGGGCTACGAGATCCTGTCCGATGATCTGGCTATGGTGCCCATGACCACCACCCGCCTGACCGACCCCGATCAGCTGAAGCTGATGGGCAAGCTGCTGGATGCACTGGAAGACAATGATGACGTCCAGAACGTCTGGCACAGCTTGGAGAACGAAGAGGACCTGCCGGAATAAGCTTCCGCAAGGCTCTTTGCTCCTGAAATAAGACGATAAAAAGCCGCTTTTTGTGCTGCGAGGCACGAAAGGCGGCTTTTTTGTGCTGCGAGGCACGAAAGGCGGCTTTTTTGTGCTGTGTTGCGGAATGAAGATCGGCCCGATATCTTCGCTGAGCAATAAAAATCCCCCGCCGGCAAGGCATACCGGCGGGGGAAAGGGGGAGAGCGATTATCTTAAAAGATCATTGTACGCTTGCGAGGAACCGCACAAAGCCTGCACGGCCAGCCTCGTCCAGCTTGTAGACGCCGGCATCGGCGAGAACCTCGGCGAACACTTGACCGATCTCATCCTGCAGGATGGGGTGCACATTGTCGGCGCTGAGCTCCGGGTGACGGGCAAGGATGTCCCCGGCCCACTCGGCATGCTTCTGCAGCTCTTCAGGGTACTGGGCCACAGGTGTGCGGGAGACCAGCACATCGGCAAGCTCAGCCATTTCCTTTTTCAGGCGGCTGGGCAGCACGGCAAGGCCCATGACCTCGATCAGACCGATGTTCTCCTTTTTGATGTGGTGCAGTTTTGCATGAGGGTGGAACACGCCCAGCGGATGCTCTGGGGTGGTGATGTTGTTGCGCAGCACAAGATCCAGCTGGTATCTGCCGTCCCGCATCCGGGCAATGGGTGTGATGGTGTTGTGGGGTTCGCCGTCCGTCTCGGCAAAGACAAAGCAGCTCTCGTCAGAGTAGCCGCGCCATGCGGTCAGGATCTTGTCCGCCAGCTCCACAAGGCGGCTGTCGTCCTCACTTGTCAGGCGGATGCAGCTCATGGGCCAGTGCACGATACCGGCATCCACGTCCTCAAAACCGGGGAACACCCACTTCTTTTCAATGGGAGCCTTGGCCATGGCAAACTCGTAATGACCGCCCTGAAAATGATCGTGGCTCAGGATGCTGCCGCCCACGATGGGCAGGTCGGCGTTGCTGCCCACGAAATAGTGGGGGAACAGGCCCACGAAGTCCAGAAGCTTGCGGAAGGTGGCACGCTCGATCTTCATGGGGGTGTGCAGATTATTGAACACGATGCAGTGCTCGTTGTAGTAGACGTAAGGGCTGTACTGCAGGTTCCACGCGCTGTCGTTGATGGTGAGCGGGATGATGCGGTGGTTCTCGCGGGCGGGGTGGTTCATGCGGCCTGCATAGCCCTCGTTCTCAGCGCAGAGCTGGCACTTGGGATAGGCGCTCTGAGGGGCCAGCTTTGCGGCGGCAATGGCCTTGGGGTCCTTCTCCGGCTTGGAGAGGTTGATGGTGATGTCCAGATCGCCGTAGGAGGTCTTGGTGACCCATTTCAGATCCCGCTTGATGCGGTAGCGGCGGATATAATCGGTATCCTGACTGAACTTATAGAACCAGTCGGTAGCGGCCTGCGGGCCTTCGTTTTCGTAGCGCTCCTCAAAATTGGCGCGCACGATGCTGGGACGCGGAGTCAGCACACCCATGAGTTTGGTGTCGAACAAATCGCGGGCGGTGGAATTGTCCTCGCACACGCCGCGGGCTGCGGCGTCGTCCACCAACGTTTTCAGGATGCTTTCCAGATCGGTGTAGCACACCTCGCCCTCGGGTGCCGTAAAATCATCCAGCTGCATGGTCATGAGCAGCTGGTTGCGGATATAGATTTCGTCGTCGGGCAGGATGAGCCCGGTGTCCAGCCCGTAATTCACGAGCTGCTGGATGGCGGTAGAGATCACAGGACAGCGCCTCCTTCGGGACGGATGCTCAGCACATGGCAGCGGCCCTCGCCGAGGATGGCCTCCATGTTTTTCTTGAAATCAGCCAGCATTTCCACCGGCACAAAAGCCTGAGCGGTACCGGCAAAGCCGCCGCCGTGCACGCGGACCGCGCCCTTGCCGTTCAGGTAATGCTTGGCGGCAGCAATGGTCACGCCCATTTCCTGATGCTCCTTATACCCGGCGGGGATGACGTTCTGCAGGTATTCCCAGCTGCTGTGGCCGGATTCGTTGACCAGACGCAGGAAGGTGCTGAAATCGCCCTCGCGCAGAGCGGCGACCTGTTTTGCCACACGGTCGTTGTCGGCATAAATATGGAAGGCACGCAGCACCGCGCGGTCGCCGCACTGCCTGCGGCATTCCGGCAGCTTTGCAAGGAAGGTCTCAAAGGGCACATCCCGCAGCACCTCGCCGCCGCACACAGCGGCCACAGCGCGGCATTCGGCAGGGACAGCGGCGTATTCGTCGGTCAGGTCGGCATGGTCTGCACAGGAGTCCAGAATGCACAGTGCAAGACCGGCCTTAGAGAAATCCACCGGCACCGGCTCCACATCGGGGTGGGCAGGGTCGGCAAAATCAATGGTGATGATGTTGCCCACGCTGGAAGCCATCTGATCCATCAGGCCGCAGGGCTTGCCAAAGTAGACATTTTCTGCCCACTGGCCGATCTGTGCGATCTCGATGGGGGAGACCTTATCGGTCATGAAGCAGTCGTTCAGAATGACGCCGATCAGCACCTCGAAGGCGGCAGAGGAAGAAACGCCGCTGCCCTTGGGCACATTGGAAGAAATGTACACATCCAGACCGGCCAGCTTGGCGCCGCGCTGACGGAACGCCTCACACTCGCCGCGCAGAAGGGAGATGGTGGTGTTTTCTTCTTCCTTGCGGGCGGTCAGGTCGTCAAGGCTGATAACGCACAGGTCGTAGCCCTCGCTCTGCACCCGCAGCTGGTTCAGGCTGTTGGGTGCGGCGGCGGCGATCATATCAATGTTCACGCTGCCGGCCAGAACGCGGCCGTGCTGGTGGTCGGTGTGGTTGCCGCCGATCTCGGTGCGGCCGGGTGCGCTGTAAAGGCCGGCTTCGGCGTGGGGGCCAAAGGTGGTCTCCAGACCGTTCAGGGCTGCTTCGTAGCGGGCAGCCTGCGGGGCGGTCTCTTCGGGTGCACAGCAGTACAGCGATGCCAGACGGGCAGCGTGTGCGCCGCTGGAAAGCTCCTGCTTCCATGCGGAAACAGATTTCATCATAGGATAGTCCTCCTTTTGAGCGGGTTGGAACTGCAAGTACAGGGCAGCATACAGGACGCTCTGCACACTTCTGCCTTTATCATATAAAATCCGGACGGAAAAAACCATGTGTTATTGTTGCATCTGAATGAAAAGTTGCAAAAAGTATAAAATCCGGCATCGGAAGGGAAATAGACGATTGAAATAAAATCGATTTAGAAACGGAAAAACCATTGTGAAAAACGCCTGTGAATCGGGTGCTTTGCGCAAAGTGGACAAACACTGCACGGCATGGAGATTTGCGTCGGACAGATGGGACAATGCCGTTGACGGCCATGCTCCTTCCGGTGAAATAAAAAAGCCGGGGCTGCTGCACATCATCTGGCGCAGCAGTCCCGGCCTCCTATGATAAAAGATCCCGCCTGAGCGGTTATTTTGCAAAATCGCTGCCGGTCAGGCCGTCCATGTTCAGCATTCCTTCCAGTGCAGCCACATCGGCGGAGACGTCCAGAGCGTCGGACTGGAACAGCTTGTCCAGCTGGTTTTCAAAGGCGGTCACCAGCAGGTCCATGCTGCGCTCGATGTTCTTTTTGGCATCGGCGATGTTTTCGCCCTGCACATCCTGCGCGGGAAGGCTGGCGTAGGTGTTCAGCAGCTTGAGGGCAGTGGGCAGATAGTAGTCCATAAATTTCTGCAGCTGCGCCTTTTTGCCGGGGTCCTGCTTTGCCAGCTCAAAGATGCGGGCGCTGACCGCTTCCAGACGGCTGATCTTGGCGGTCATCACCGGGTCAGGAATGGCGTCGTTGGCCTGCCGCAGCTGCTGCAGAAGGGCGGCGTACTGGTCCGCTGGTTCCGGTGCGGGCTTCGGTTCCGGCTGCTTGGGCGGCTGGGGCGCAGCACCGCGCACCACAAGGGTAGCGGTGCGGTTGTCGATGTAAGCGTCGGCACCAAAGTAACCGTGGGAAATGGCGCTTTCCACCGCAGCACGCCCCTTTGCGGCATCGATGCCTGCGGCGGCAAACAGCTCGTCCAGCGGGATGTTGTCGCGGTCGCCTGCGATCTTGTCCAGCAGGCGTTCCAGCTTGCGGGTGCGGTCCATGCGCAGGCCGGTCAGCAGAGCAGCACCGCCGCCCAGCATCTGGGCGATGGCGGTAAACGCCTCCATCATGCTGTCAGCATCATCCATGAACAGGGTGCTGAAGCCTGCAAACAGAAAGACGGCACCGCCGATGGTGCACAGGGTGGTAAGGAGCTTGTGCCGCTCCTTGGCATCCTTCTGCTCTTTGGTGGGAACATCGTGGCCGTAAGCTGGCTCGGTTTCCTGCCGGGGCGCCGTCTGCGCAGGGGCGGGGCCGAGGTCGGAACGATAGTCTGCCTGCGCCTGTGCAGCGGCTTTTTCTTCTTTTTCAGCGTTTTTATCGATGCTTTTTAAGATGAACAGCAGCACGCCCAGCGGTGCCGACATGGCAAACACAATAAAAATGGCAATGGTAGGGATATGCGCAAAATAGTGCTTCTTTGGCTGCATGGATAAGACCTCTCAATGTATCAAAAACAGTTCAAAACAGAAAAAGACCGCGTTCCACTCTATTATAGCGGAGCACGGTCTTTTTGTTAAGGGGTAAATATCGATGCGTGCGAAAACAGCAGGGGAGTAAGACAGCTGTTTTCCGGGAAACGTTACTTCATCAGGCTGCAGACGGCCTCCGCGTAAGCGGCAGGGTCATCCACCGGCAGACCTTCAATGAGCTGTGCCTGTGCATACAGCAGAGCGCTGTACTTCTTGAGCTTGTCGGTGTCACCGGCCTCCTGTGCGGCCTTGAGCACGGCAAACACGGGGTGGTTGACATTCAGCTCCAGCACCTTGTCGCTCTTTACGCCCTCGCTGCCGGGCTGCTTGGACAGCACCTTTTCCATTTCGATGGACAGCGGGCCGTCGGCACTCAGACACACGGGGTGATCCTTCAGACGGGTGGAGACCTTGACCTCCTTCACCTTGCCGTCCAGAGCATCCTTCATAGTGTCGAACAGAGCCTTGTTCTCGGCGGTGGCATCCTCGGCGGCCTTCTTCTCTTCCTCGGTCTCAAGGCCCAGATCGCCGCTGTTGACATTCTTGAACTCCACGGTGCCGTCCTTGCCCTCGGCATCCTTGCGGGGATAGCTGCGCAGGATCTGCAGGCAGAACTCATCCACATCCTCGGTCAGCAGCAGGACGTCATAGCCCTTATCCATGACCAGCTCAGCGGCGGGCAGCTTTGCCAGACGGTCGGTAGAATCACCGGCAGCAAAGTAGATATACTTCTGCTCAGCGGGCATCTTGTCCACATACTCCTGCAGAGTGACCATCTTCTGCTCCTTGGCGGACCAGAACAGCAGCAGGTCGCGCAACAGCTCGGCGTGCATGCCGTAGTCGGAGTAAGCACCGAACTTGATCTGACGGCCGAACTCCTTCCAGAATTCCTCGTACTTCTGGCGGTCGTTGGCCAGCATGGCGTGCAGCTCGTTCTTGATCTTCTTTTCCAGAGCGTTGTGGATGAGCTTGAGCTGGCTGTCCTTCTGCAGCATCTCGCGGCTGATGTTCAGGCTCAGGTCCTGACTGTCCACGATGCCCTTGACGAAGCTGAAGTAGTCGGGCAGCAGGTCGCCGCACTTCTCCATGATGAGGACGCCGGAGGCGTAGAGGGCCAGACCCTTCTCGTAGTCCTTGGTGTAGAAGTCGTAGGGGCGGTGGCTGGGCACGAAGAGCAGGGCGTTGTAGTTTGCGGTGCCCTCGGTGCGGCTGACGATGACCCGGGCGGGGTCGGCGTAGTCGTTGAACTTATCCTTATAGAAGCTGGCGTACTCCTCGTCGGTGACTTCACTCTTCTGCTTCTTCCAGATAGGTACCATGCTGTTCAGGGTCTCCAGCTCGGTGTAGGTCTCCCACTCGGGCTTGTAGTCCTCGGGCTTGGGGTCGGGTTCGGGCTTCTGACGGCTCTTCTCCCGCTCCATCTGGATGGGGTAGCGGACATAGTCGCTGTACTTCTTGACGATGGCCACGATGCCATACTCGTCAAGGAAGTTGTCGTAGTGGTCGGTCTCGGTGTCGGGTTTGATGTGGAGGATGATGTCGGTGCCCGCCGTCTCCTTCTGGGCAGGCTCCAGCTCATAGCCGTCCGCACCGCTGGACTCCCACTGCCATGCCTCGTCGGAGCCGTAGGCCTTGGAGATGACCGTCACCTTGTCGGCCACCATGAAGGCGGAGTAGAAGCCGACGCCGAACTGGCCGATGATGTCGATGTTCTCGTCCTTGTTGTCCTTCTTGAAGTCGAGGGAGCCGGAGTGGGCGATGGTGCCGAGGTTCTGCTCCAGCTCCTCCTTCGTCATGCCGATGCCGTTATCGGAGATGGTAAGGGTGCGGCTGTCCTTGTCGCGGGTGAGCAGGATGCGGAAATCGCCTTTGTTCATGCCGACGGAGGGGTCGGTCAGGCTCTTATAATACAGCTTGTCGATGGCGTCCGAAGCGTTGGAGATCAGCTCACGCAGGAAGATCTCCTTGTTGGTGTAGATGGAGTTGATCATCATGTCCATCAGCTTTTTGCTTTCGGCCTGAAATTCTTTTTTCGCCATAATACAAAACCTCTTTTTATCAGATTCAATGCCAGCACCCGGAGCGGTTGACTGCTCACGGGGACTTAGCACTCATAACTTTCGAGTGCTAATATACACCGACGGGAGATAAAAATCAAGGGCTTTCATAAAAAGTTCAAAAAACTTTCCCGGCGGGGCGGCGTTTGGCTTTACTTTGCCCTGCCGAAGCCGTATAATGGGCCGGAGTAATCTGTATAAAAGAGGAGGAAAACGGAACGATGCAGCAGATACAGCTGGAACTTGAGGGCGGCGGGACGCTGACCGTCTGCCTGCGGGCGTCGCTGGACGCCATGCCCACGGTGAAGCAGCGGCCTCTGGTGCTGGTGGTGCCCGGCGGAGGATACAGCCACGTCAGCCCCCGGGAGGGCGACCCGGTGGCCCTGCAGTTCGCGGCGGCGGGCTATCACACCGCCGTGCTGACCTACAGCGTGGGGGAGGGGGCGCAGAACTACCAGCCTCTTCGACAGCTGAACGAAGCGCTGGCTCTGCTGCGGCAGAATGCGGGAGAGTGGCACATCCTGCCGGATCAGATCGCCGTCTGCGGCTTCTCAGCGGGCGGACATCTGGCCCTGTCCGGCGCAGTGCTGGACATCCCGGGTGAGACGGCGCAGCAGCGGCCCGACGCGGTCATTCTGGGCTACCCGGTCATCACGGCGGGGGAGTATGCCCATCGGGGCAGCTTCGTCCAGCTGGCGGGCAGTGAGGACGCCGCCGCACAGAGGGCCTTCGGTCTGGAGGATAAGATCACCCCCGACACACCGCCGGTCTTCGTCTGGCATACGATGGAGGACAGGACCGTCCCGGTGGAGAACACGCTGCTGCTGCTCTCGGCCCTGCGGCGGGCGGGCCTGCGAGGCGCATCTCTTTGAACAGGGGGTCCACGGCACCAGCATCAGCACCGCCGAGGTGGACGCCGCCGACCGGCACCGCGCCCGCTGGGTGACGCTCTGCCTCGAGTGGCTGGGGCGGACATTCGGGTTCGACCTGCGGTGAATTGGACATTCCTACAAAAAATTCATAATTTTATGGTTGACCTGCCCAAGATTTAAGGGTATACTGGTCAGCGGAAACAAACGAGGAAGAAGGAAACGTACATGGAAAAGAAGATCTCGGTCAAAGACCTGCTGATGCAGGCATTCCTGACGGGCTGGGAGCTGTCCGACAAGAGCATCTCGCAGGACGAGTACCTCCAGAGTGCCATTCAGGTCATCGAAGTGCTGCAGGTGGAGCCGGAAAATGTCTACGCCGAAGAGGGCCTCGGCCTGACCGACGGCGACGAGGTGGACCATCTGGACGACCTGCTCCGCGCCGACGGCCAGTGGCTCTATTATGGTGTGGAGGCGGAGAATTTCTTCCTCATCCAGTGGTATCCGGATGAGGCCTCCGCCAAGGCCAAGCTGGCGCAGCTCGAAGAGCTGGGCGACGGCAAGCAGTACCTCGTGGACCTGAACCTCCGGCGCTCGAACCCCACCGAGGCAGAGAATTTCGGAAATTCGAACCCGGTGCAGCTGAGAAGTTAACCTCTCAGTCTCGCTTCGCTCGACAGCTCCCCTACCGAGGGGAGCCTCTGGCGAAGAGATAAAGCTTTACGAAATGCCAAAGCCTCCCCTCAATAGGGGAGGTGGCACGCCGTCAGGCGTGACGGAGAGGTTTAACCTCTTTATGAAAGGAAACTTTTCAATGCAGCTTTCTGATCTGGAGCGCCAGCGCCTTGCCGCCATCCTGATGCGATACGACCAGCACCCTGAGGTGCAGCGGATGCGGGAGTTTATCCAGCACGGCGATGTGACCACCTACCAGCACTGCAAGAACGTGGTGCTGGTGAGCTTCTGGCTCAACCGCCGCTTCCATCTGGGGGCGGACGAGACATCGCTGGCCGTGGGGGCCTTCCTCCACGACTTCTATCTCTACGACTGGCACAAGCGCAGCTCCTTCCACGGCCTGCGCCGTCTGTTCGAGATGCACGGCTTCGCTCACCCCGGCTCTGCCTGCGTCAACGCGGAGCGCTGCTTCGCCATCACCAAGAAGGAGCAGAACATCATCTCGAGCCATATGTGGCCCCTGACCTTCCGCCATGTGCCCACCTGCCGGGAGGCCATCATCGTCTGTCTGGCCGACAAATACTGCGCCGTGCTGGAGAGTATGTTCCAGCGTACCCGCGTGGCCGATGCCGACGCAGGGGAGAATGAGTGGTAAAGGGCTTGTTCCATACAAAAAAGAGCTGCTGTACGTCATGTACAGCAGCTCTTTTCTTATAATTTCTTATACCCCGCAGGCTCATCGGCTCTGGCGCGGCGCTCCATCAGGTAGGTGTCCAGCCAGCGGCCATGACAGTCCCGGGCAATCCGCTCCCGCCGCCCCACGACCCGGAACCCGCACTTGGTGTGGAGGCCGAGGCTGGCGGTGTTGTCCTGCAAGACTGTAGAGTGGAGCGTCCAGTAGCCCTCCTGCTCCGAGGCCTCGCAGAGGGCCGTCAGCAGCCGGGAGCCGAGGCCCCGGCCCCGGAACTTCTCGCCGACGTAGATGCTCACCTCGGCCACGCCCCGGTAGCACCAGCGGGGGTCGATGCGGCGCAGTGCGGCCCAGCCCGCCAGCTCGCCGCCGTCCAGAATGACGAGGCGGCATTCCTTGATGTGGGAGGCGTCCCACGCCGTGTAGGGCGGGCAGGTGGTCTGGAAGGTGGCGTGCTCGGTGGCGATGCCCTCCAAGT
>OHTA01000726.1_pt1 | contig 19988 bp, 16 predicted proteins | sample 1578851 | NCBI WGS metagenome assembly OHTA01 (sample SAMEA3879578, study PRJEB24766) | human gut metagenome | biome: human-associated habitat; feature: feces | place: USA | collected 1985/1987 | reverse complement strand
TCACCTTCTTTTCTCTTGTTATTATAGTAGCATACAGATGTGAAATTTACAAGCAATATAACGGTCTCATAACAAAAAGGAGAGTCCGAAGACTCTCCCTGACAGTGATTATTTTTTCCTTACCATGCAACGCTTTTTGAAGAATGCGATGCCATAGCAGAGGATGTCATCATAGTCATCCCGGAAGTCTGCTGCATACATCCGGTCATTGATCTGCTGAATGGCAGCATCACAGGCATCCGGCAGAGCATCCAGAGTTTTGGAATACTTGGCTTCAAAAATTGCCACACGGCCATTGCGGATGTCCTTTACAATAACATCGCTGCGACCCTCGCCATGCTCTTTGTTGGATTCCACTACATAGCCAGCACCAGTAAAGATGCCTGCAAGGAAAGCGTGGTAAAAATCCTCCCGATAGTCATGGTAGCTGATGGTCATGCGCAGCAGCTTGGTCATTTCTTTTGTCAGAGCTTCGCTGTTTCCGCTCCAGACTGCATCAAACAACGGGCTGCGGTTCCATGCCTTAGCGCTGTCGTCAAACCATTTGCTTACAGTGGTTTCAAAAATTTCCCGAATCTCTGCATTGGGAATCATCAGCGCAGAGCAGCCATCCGGCAGCGAATCCGTCAGATCCTTATCCCGCACCTTGGTCAGATAGCCTGTCAGATACAGCACACTCCAAAGATTTTCCTCAGAGGAGTGTAGATAATCGTAGGTCAGGTTTTCTTCAATATGCTGAACAATAGAGCCGCCAGCCATCAGAGTTTCAAGCTTTGTGGTGATATTGTCGCCTGCATAGTCGATGAAAGAACGGATGATGGCGTTATCACTGGTGTTTTTCCAATAGCTTTTCGGCTTCTGTGCTACACCATACTGGAAATCCCGCAGATAACTGATTACGTCCCACGGACAATAAATGTCTGCATCGCCAAAATGATAACCGTCGTACCATGCCTTGATTTCAGCAGACTGCGATTCAAGATCAGCATCTTTCAGCATTTGATCTACATCTGCCTGTGTAAAACCAAAGGATTCGCTCAACCGGGGAGAAAGAATCGTATCCGAAACAAAATTGTTCGTCCCGGTAAAGATGCTTTCTTTTGCAATTTTCAGGCAGCCGGTAATAACAGCAAAGTCAAGCGAAGTATTGTCTTTGAGCGTGGTGCTCATCATAGCCCGCATCACGTCCAGCATCTGCGAATAATATCCGTTGCTGCTGGCTTTTGCAATGGGAACATCATACTCATCCAAAATGACGACCGCCGATTTTTTGAAATGGATTTCCAGCATCCGGGTCAATAGCAAAAAGCAGCTTTTGGTTTCATCTATGGATGCAGTGCGTCCCAGAATTCGCTTAAAGATGCCTTTGTCATCGTCAGAAATAGCATCGTCATCCAAAAGAAACTGATAATCCTGAAACGCAAATGCCAGTTTCATGCACAGCATTCCATAGGCACTTTCAAAGGTCAGACCGTCCGTGTCCTTGAAAGAGAAAAATACCACAGGACACTGGTTCATCCATTTTTTGCAAAGCTCTGTATTTTTGGAGATTGCCAATCCCTCAAACAGTTGCTTGCTGTCTTTGCGGATATCCAGAAAATTTGCGAGAGTGCTCATACCAAGGGATTTTCCGAAGCGACGAGGGCGAGTAATCAATGTTACTTCAGCGATACCTCCGCTAAGAAGTTCAGAAATCAGATTGGTCTTGTCGATATAATAATACCCGCCTTCTCGAATCTTCTCAAAATTCGAGATTCCAACAGGAAACATTAAATCTTTCATGCAATGCTCCTTTCCGCTCACAGAGGAGAGCTTTCAGAACTCACTACTGTAAGTGTACCATGAAATATAGAATCATACAAGAATCAAGTGACATCGAAATAGAGCAGTTTTATTATGCTACGTTCAATCTGGTGGCTTTGTAGCAGTCGGCGCACATTCCCTCATGGGTAGCGGCAAACTCTGCGGCCTGCATGATGGAGCCATCTTTCAGCTTGACCCTTTTGATGGGCTGATTGCACCGGGTGCAAATGCAGGGCATGGGCGGCTGTTCCTGCTTCGGGGTAGCGGATCTCGGTTTCGGCTGCTTTTGAGGTTCAGTCTCCGGCTGCGGTGCAGCATCTTCCGGCAAATCTTCTCCGGCATAGACATAGAGGCCAAGGCCAAACATAGCGAGGTTCTTCACTAAGCACCGCATGATAGCCTTATTCACATCGAACATGGATGCTGCTTCTACGGTGCGTTCTTCCATGCCGATCTTTTCACGGCGGCGCGTCTGCGGATTATAGTCCCATTTCGGGGTGGTATAGGTGTAAGGCACAGCTTTCATGGCTTTGTTTGCGCCATCCAGTACAGGCAGCCACATTTCGTGCGAAACGCCCTCAATCGTGACAGTGGTATACACCATGAAGCCGGTGATGGGGTCATAAACATAGGGCAGGCCGTTGAATTTCTTGACCTCATAGCTGGCAGCAGGATACAACTTCTTCACCTCTGCCCAGGCATACGCCCAGCTTACATATTTCAGTTCCGTATTGCCGGATTTTTTGACTTCCAGATGATCTTTGAAGTCGATAGCAAATAATTTTACGAATGGATTTTCCGTAGCCATAATCAAACCTCCAAGAAAAAAGGCGGCAGAGAAGCTGCTCCCTGCCGCCATACAATTATGCCGCATGAACGATGGTGAACCTGCGACTGCTCACATTCTTGCTGTACTGGTTGAAGATGTCCGGCTGCTCTTTCCGCAGTCGCTGAGAATCCACCCGTTTGCTTTCGGAGGATACCCACGATACCTTATAACCCGGTGCTGTGCCATAGGCAGCATCCTGCATTTGCAGCTTGACCTGTTGCTCGATGGCCGTTTTCTCCTGTTCCATCTGCTCGATTTGGTCAGAAAGCTCCTGCCGCTTATCCAGAAGTCCATGCAAGGCACTCAGATCAGCGGTCTTATCCCGGTTGTCTACCTCATAAAGCTGGTTGATCTGCTGGGTGTCACAATCGCAACCGTTGGGTGCAGGGGGAATCTGGGGCACAACATGGTTTGTCCAGAAAAGTTCTTCCTTATCAATGAGATCAGAAAGCACCTGCTTATCTGTCACGATCTTGTGGATCACCAGCTCTCTGCCGAAAATCAGAGCCGCCACATACCAGCAGTCGAAACCGCTGACGGCTAAGTAGTGGTCAACCTGCGCCAGATAATGAGCTGGAATTTTACCATCCGCCCACTTGTCCGCAGAGAAGGGCGAAACCGTTTTGCACTCTAATCCAGCTTTTTGCCCAACAATTAGGCGGTCAAAATCTGCCAGAAGCAGAGGGTGTTCCTCACTCTGGTAGATGGCATTTGCACGGCGTACCTTAAAGCCTGTTTCTTCGGAGAACCGCTGCGCCACATACTCTTCCAAATCTCGGCCCTGACGCATAGCCTCGTTGTCGATATTTTTAATGGCATCGCTGATTTTATCATGGTAAACCTGAAAAGCGGAGCGGTACGGATTCAGGCCAAGGATGGAACCAGCATCCGTGCCAGTGATGCCGCACTTCCGGTAGCGGAGCCAATCTTCTTTGGGCAGGTTCAGCGTAGATACAAGTCTTTTCATGCGATATTCAACCTCTCTTTCATCTGTTCTTCTGCAATAGAGAAATCATATTCCACCAAGTCTTTGATAATGGTGGAAAACTCATCCACCAGTGTACGGTCATCATCCAGCCACAGGGCATACAGAAAATCCAGAATGTTCCGCTGCACCCGAAGATGATTCCAAAAACGCTCGTCCATCTTCTTTTCGGTATCCAGCGTGATTAAAGCACTGACGATGGTACTTTTCATCGTAATTTCATAGGCCGTAGTACAAGTCGGCTTTGGAAAATTAGCCTCAACACTGTTCAGGAACTCAGAAAATTCCCGCACAGCCCGGTTGCTTACATCATTCATAGATCGCTCCTTTAGGCCGCTGCCAGCACCATCTTATAGGCTTTATCAATCATCGGGTTGCCCTCTGCGGTGCGCAGGAACAGATTTTCGTTGTAGTTCCGGGTCTTACGGATGGGGTCTGCATGGGTGGCGAAATCCGAAACAGCGTTCACGAACCGCCAGCCGTTCTTGCCAACCCATTCCAAATCAGGTGCATTGTAGTAGCGAGCCTTCAAATCTTCCTGCAAGCGCAGGTTGTTCTTCCTCTGGCCATCGGTCAGATCTTCGGTCACAGGGAAAAATTCGTTGATGAACTCCTGCACCTTGCGATCAGACAGCTTGATGGTGGTCAGCTCATGGATGCCCTTGCCAAGCTCACCCATGTAACTGTTGGCAAGCTGTAAGGTTTCACGGGCATCCTGAACCCGAAGCAGAACATTTTCGGTATGGCGGGCAGTCCAGATACGCTTCGCCGTACCCAGAGCCAGATTCAGGGTGTTCTGACATACCACACGAACTGGGGTCATGGCAACTTTTACACCAGAACTGCCATCGTGACTGTTGAAGAACACAAGATATGGGGTCACTTCGTCTCCGGCGATGATGTATTTCTCCGGCAGCTTCGCCAGCATCCAGACCTTCTTGCCGCCCTGCAAAGAACCGGCAGTTTCGTAAGTAACACCCTCACCCAGCAGGTCATCGGTGAACTGGAATGCTTCTTCGTTCTGCACAATGCGGTAGCGGTCAGATACCACGCCCAGAACAGCATCATCGGTGCTGCGGACATTGGCGCGATAGCCGGGAATCATAGCACCCGTGCCGGAATAGATGTTGCGGCTTTCCACCTGCAATCCAGACCAGCCAGCTCCAAGGCTTCACGGCTTGCGGGGGCATCCATCACGATACGGCCAAGGCCGTGCCAAGGGGTCTCACGGACAGAGAACATCGTTTCAACATTTGCGGGCATAGTAAAATCTCCTTTTCAGTGTACTGTGATCAATTGTTGTTTTCCATTTCTTCAGCGATGCGGACGAGGACTTCCACCAGGACGGTGCCAACCTCTTTGACGATTTCGGACCAAAAGTTCATAAGGCTTTCTCCTTTCTGCGCAGCTGCGCTTTAAAATACGATGGTAATAATGATAGTGATGGTGCGGAATAACAAAATGCTCACCTCCAGACATAAAAAAGCCCCTGAGTCTTTCGACTCAGAGGCTTTGGATCATGATTATTATATCTGGGTGAAAAATGGGAATTTGAGAAAGCTAGAGATAAAAATGCCAGACCGGCATGAAGGTAGCTAAAAGAAATTTGGAAAAGTGGCATAATCGCTGAAAAATGCATCAATCACTTGTGCAAAGCGTGATTGATGAATGAGCGATGAAATGATATAATTAATTAGAATGGAGGGAAGGAAAAACAGATGCAGAATAAAAAACCGCCATTTACAATTACAGAAAAAATTCTCACAGATGTAATGGAGATTTGTGAACTTGTTGGAAAAGTGAGCTCAACACAACATCTTTCATCTGACCCTGTTCTGCGTAGGCAGAATCGGATTAAAACAATTTATTCCTCTCTTGCAATTGAACAAAATACACTATCCTTAGAGCAGGTAACGGCTGTACTATCAGGAAAACGTGTCCTTGCACCGCCAAAAGACATTGCGGAGGTGAAGAATGCGTATGAAATTTACGACCATTTGAATGAATTGAATCCATACTCAGTGGAAGACTTACTGTTGGCTCATCATGTGATGATGCGAGGGCTGGTTCAAGAAGATGGTGTGTTTCGCTCAAAGCCAGTAGGTGTGGTTGACAGTCATGGAAATGTACTTCATTTTGGAACGCTACCGCAGTATGTGCCTCCTCTGGTGGAAGAACTGCTCAAATGGACAGAGGACAGCCCGCTTCCGATGCTGATCAAAAGTTGCGTGTTTCACTATGAATTTGAAGTAATCCATCCGTTTGCAGATGGAAATGGAAGAATCGGAAGGCTTTGGCATACGCTACTGCTCTCCAGATGGAATCCGCTGTTTGCATGGCTTCCGGTGGAGTCTATTGTTCATGATCATCAGCAGGAGTATTATGAGGCTATCAATACATCCAATGCCCAAGGTGAAGGAACTGCATTTATTGAATTTATGCTAAGTGTGATTGAAGAAGCACTTTTGAGTGTAATCCCAGAAAACTTCGAAAAGAGCATGATGCCTACAAGTGGAAAAGAAAATCGATGGAATATTCTTGAAAAATACTTGAAAAAAGAGAAGATTATTCATAACAGTGATGTGCAACAGTTGCTGGAAGTCTCTTCAGCAACGGCAAATCGAATTCTAGTTTCTTTTGTAAAAGAAGGTAAACTAGAGAGAGTGAGAGATGGTCGCTATTGGGCGTATCAAAAGTTATAAATGGGAGTTGCATAAGCAATGCAGAATACAAACAGAGCACAAGAAAGTGGATATAAAGCTTCTCTGACAAGAGAACAGTTTTTATTCCACGAAATGCGAATTGTAGCGAAGCAAATGGTGCAAGGAGAGGATCTTGCATCAATGATACAAATAATTGCCGCCAATAATCTCTTCCAGTATCCAACTGAACGCATGACAGCTGGTATGGTTCGGGCGTGTTATCGGCGGCTAAATCTTTTGAATAGTGAACAACTGCTTCGGAATATTGCAGAGCATTCCGTGGAAGAGGCAAAACAAATTTGTCTTTACGCGATTATGAAGGATAATAGACTTGTCTGGGATTTTATGGTAACAGTTATTGGAGAAAAATATCGAAACCAGGATTTCAGCTATGGAAAACTTGATTTGACAAGCTTTTTCACAAGACTACAGGAACAGAATGAAGCCATCGCGGGTTGGAGTGAATCTACAGTTAAAAAGTTAAAATCGGTTCTGAACCGAATTTTAAGAGAAAATGATTATCTGGATAGTATAAAAGCAGGCCATTTGAACCCGGTTTGGCTTTATCCGGAATTGGAAAATGTGATTCGTACAAATGGGGATCAGGCGGTATTGCCCGCATTTAACCGTTTTGAGTGAGGAAAATTTAATGGGTGACATACAAAAACGCCTTGATAACGTTCGGCAGATGGTTCAGAGTCAAGATTTCCTAGAAGGAAAAGGTCTTAGCAATGAAGTGAATATTCGTATCTTCTGCTATGAACCGAGAGATGAAATGGCGGTTCGACATTTCATTGAACAGCTATCTACAGATATGACACTGGGCTGTCAGTTGCGGATCTGTAATTTATATCAAATCTTCCTAGGGATTTGTGAAGGCATGGATATTTTAGATGCAATCCCCGATATGGAAGAAGAGGACGGCCATGATTATCTGTTGGAACAGCTTCAATCGACAATTGGAGTCGATGAAATTGTACAGAAAATTCAGAGTGAACCGTTCCAACCGGGAGAAGTGCTGGTTCTTACTGGCGTTGGAGAAGCGTTTCCATTTATGAGAATTCATACGTTACTGGAGGCATCATTGTTTGCAGAGATGCCAGTGTTGGTGTTTTATCCAGGGACATTTAATGACCAGCAGCTGCGGCTGTTCAACTGTCTGAAACCGAACAATTACTATCGTGCATTTAACGTTGTGTGAAGGGGGAAACAGAGCTTTGGTTATACAGAACATGTTTGCAGAAGACATCAATCGTAAAATTAACGGTGTTGTCAAGGTTGATGAAGACGAGAACAAGGTCCTGGAACAAGAACTGAACGAGTACGTTATTACACGAGAACTGAAGCGGCACTTTGCAGACTTTTTCAACACCTATGCGGAAGCATTTGACGAACCAACGGCAGATACAGGCGTCTGGATTTCTGGCTTTTTTGGCAGCGGTAAATCTCACTTCTTGAAAATGTTGTCATACTTGTTGGAAAACAAAGAGGTTAATGGTATCCGTACTGTGGAGCGTTTCCGCAAAAAATTTGAGGATGACCCCGGTACCTTTATGCAGGTGGATCGTGCAACCAAAGGTGAAACCGAGACGATTCTGTTTAATATCGATTATGAAGGCTCTATCAATAAGGACAAAACAGCCGTTTTACGTGTTTTTGCTAAGGTGTTCTATAATCATCTGGGATTCTTTGGCAGCAATCTTAAAGTTGCTATGCTGGAGCAGTACATTACGCAGCAGGGCAAGATGGATGAATTTTGCCGTCTGGTTGAAGAAAAGAAGGGCAAGCCCTGGGCAGAAGTGCGCAAGGCGTTTGCATTCAATGGAAAGGTCATTAAACCTGCATTGGCGGAAGCATTGGACATCAGTGAAGAAGATGCAAATAACTGGTTTAACGATAAGAGCGCAACGGAACTCTCTGTTTCACAGCTTGTAGACGACATCAATGCATACGTCAGCACAAAACCTGCAAACTTCCGCCTTCTGTTTATGGTGGACGAAGCGGGTCAGTATGTTGGCACGGACACGGATATGCTGCTGAATCTGCAGTCTTTGGTGGAAAAAATCGGCAGTGAATGCAGAGGAAAAGTCTGGGTGGTCTGTACCGGACAGGAAGCTATTGATGAGATCATCAAGGTACGCGCAGATGAATTCTCTCGGATCCAGGCTCGTTTCAAAACTCGTCTGAGCCTTTCTTCCTCTTCCGTAGACGAAGTAATCCAGAAGCGCATTCTGAAAAAAACTCCAGAAGCAGAAAAAACGCTGGATGCAGTCTATGAGCAAGAAAACTCTGGGATGCGCAACTTGTTTAGCTTTACCAACGCAATGCCGGACATCAAAGGATTCTCTGGCCCTGCACAATTTGCAGAGGATTTTCCGTTTGTTCCGTACCAGTTCCTTATCATGCAGAAAATTTTTGTGGAGATCCGCAAACACGGCAATGCGGGTAAGCACTTCTCTGGCGGCGAGCGTTCCATGCTGAGCGGTTTCCAGGAAGCAGCCCAGAAAGTGGAAAAACAGAACGAGTTTGCATTGGTGCCACTGTTCCGCTTCTATGATACTGTACATTCTTTTCTGGACAGTTCTATTCGCAACGTGATTGACCGCTGCAGCAAAGCTGTAGAAAATCACGATGGTCTGGAGCCAATGGACGTGGATGTTCTGAAACTTCTCTATCTGATCCGGTATGTCAATGAGGATATTCCGGCCAACTTGGACAACCTTGTGATCTTGATGGCGGACGACATTCGTCTGGAAAAGGTTGCTATGCGCGAAAAGCTGCGCGGCAGCTTGGATCGGTTGATGGGACAGAACTACATCGGCCGTACTGGTGACACCTACAACTTCCTGACGGATGAAGAACAGGACATCCAAAAAGAAATCAACCTTACACAGGTGGATACGGGCGCTATTGTTGGGGACATTGCAAAGATTATTTTTGGTATGATCTATGATGCAAAAAAGTTCCGCTATGGCAAGTGCGACTTCCCGTTTGACCAAATGGTGGATAACACCATGTATGGTATCGCTACAGGCGGCATGCGCCTGCGCTTTTTGACAGCAGCTTCGGATGCAACGGAAAAAACGGAATTCCGCCTGATGAACAGCTCCAAGGGCAGTGAAGCCATTGTGGTTTTGGGCGATACACCGTATTATGAATCGCTGGAAGCATCCATGAAGATCCGCAAATATGTCAAACAGCGGAATGTCAGCCAGATGCCCAAGAGTGCTCAGGATATTATCCGCAGCCAACAGGAAGAAGCAACCAAGTATGAAGCTGAAGCCAGCGAAGCTCTGGTAAAGGCTATTGAAAACGCACAATTTTACGCCGATGGTGAACATCTGGACATTAAGAGCGGCAATGCTAAGACCAAAATTGACCAGACGATGGAGTATCTGGTCTCGCATGTTTACAGCAAGTTGGACCTGATCGGGAAAAACGCAGATACCGATGCCGAAATTATGGCGGTTCTTTCTGGTGCAGATGTCGTTTTTGCAGAAGCTGACCCCAACCGAGATGCGGAAGCAGCTGTGGAAGAATATCTTGAAATGCAGGCGATGAAGCATTTGCCTACCTCGATGGCGGATGTACAGAGCAAGTTCAGCAGTATACCCTATGGCTGGAAGGAAATCGACATTGCTTATGTGGTGGCGCGTTTGATCGTGAACCAGAAGGTAACCATCAAATATGCAGGCACTACCATCCAGCCGGACAACGCCAAATTACCTGATATGCTCCGCAAAAAGAGTGAGGTGGGTAAGATCTCCATCAGCAAGCGTGTGGTGGTGTCGGCAACCAAAATGAAGGCTGTGCGGGATCTCCTGCGGGATTATTTCGATGTCATGGATGTTCCAACGGACGAAGATGGTTTGGTCAAGTTTATTGCTGAAGCGTTCGGAAACCAGCTGGAGCATTATAACGAACTGAACAAGCGGTACGATGATGCCCACAAGTACCCAGATCAAACAATGGTACGCAACGCCATTGCTGCAACGCAGGAAGTGCTGAACCAGAAGAAGGATAACATTGCGCTGATCGACTATCTGCTCAAGAAAGAGGACGACCTCTTTGATCAGAAGGATGCCATGGGCAATGTAGAGACCTTCTTCAAGAGTCAGGTCGGCACCTTTGATGATGCTGCACGGCTGGAACACGAGATGCAGGCGGATCTGGACCGCATTGCGCAGGATGCGGCGGCATACGATGCCCTGAACAAGATTCGGCTTATCACCACAGTGCCATCTTTTGGGCAGAAGTTCAACTACAAGCGCATTCCGGAGCTGAATGGGTTGATGCAAACGGTGCGTACAGCCCATGACCAGATGCTGGATGAAAAACGCTCTGAGATCCTAGAAACTGTACGTCAGTGTATGGAAGCCACCCACACCGCCGCCGACGGCGATCCCAAGGCGATGGACATTATCCGCAAATCTGACACCTACTTTGACGGGTACAAGACGAAGATCAACGAGTGCAAGAGCATTGCACTGCTGGATGGTATGATTATCCCGCTGAGCAAGTACAAGGATGATGCTGTTAGCAACATTGAGATTGCACTGATGCCACCAGCACCAAAGCCGGCCGCAGAAAAGAAGGATGTTGTTACTCCGGCACCAAGGCAGAAAAAGGTGAAATCTTACAGCCGCCAGATCCTCTTCCCTGCTAAAACGCTGCGGGATGATGCGGATATCGATGCTTATGTGGAGAAGATTCGCTGCCAGCTTCAGAATCTACTGGATGGCTGCGACGAGATCAAGTTGAACTAAATGGGGATTTGACAAATGGCTTTTATTGCAATGCTGGCCCTTCAAGTTGCAGGAGCATTGGTTTTACTCTTGAATAATATTAACGGAAGTCGAGAAGCTGTTATACGTAGTTGCTTTCCTGGATCCAATACAGTTAAACGGGATAATGATAACAACTGTGTTCTCCCCTGTGAAAAACTGCAAAGAAGTGCACACGCAATCTATCTGAATATTGTTGCTTTTTTCGATCTTGTGATTGGATACGGAATCGCAGCGTTCAGCCCGGAGTGTAAGTATCCACAATTTATGAATGTTGCTTTGGTGATTGCGTCATCTGTTTTATTGACTATTGCTGAATTTTATCTTTGTAAGGTGGCGGCAAAGTTTGTTTATTCGAAAGATAGAACAGTTTCTTATGATGAGTTAGAAAAGTTTGATGTGGAAACATTTGCCACAGACAGGGAGTTTGACGAAATGTTAGATGGTGTATTTGGAGCGCAGGATGATGATAGGTAAGAGCAGAGGATTGCTATATGGATGAAATCGAGAAAAATAATTTTAGCTCTATAAAAAAGGCTCTCGAACAAATTCAGATGTTAGGGCTCTCCGAGAGGATGAATCCATACCACGATCTTATACAGAGCATTGGAATTGCTACGACAAATCACAAAGAAGTCTTTGAACTGGCCAAAACAATCGGTAACGTTGCTGAAACTTCCAATTTCTTGAGGTTAGTTCAGCCGATAGTCAATTCGGAATCATTATCTATAAGCAAATCTGTTGCCTCAATAGCCGCAACCATAATGGGGGAATCTCCTACATTCATACGGAATCTGAAGGAAATTCAGGCCAATTTAGGGCAAATCATAAACACCAAAATTGACTGGAATGTCATCGCTATTCCGGGTCTTTCTGAAGAAGCGAAGAAGAAACGGATTGAGGCATACCGCCAGTGGGGCGCTTATGGATGGACGGTTATTCCGCATGCTAATTTCAAATATTTCAACACTGCACCAACTTCAAGCAAGGAAGCAAACGAAAAGGCCCTAAGTTGCTTCAGAACAAAAAAGCAAATGGAAGAATTCTGGAAAGCGTTTGATTCCGTTGAAAAGATCAAAAGAAGCGATTTTGAGGAGGCGATTAAGGACTTCGATAATCGTTGCTACAAGTCATGTGCGATGATGTTGTATTCCCTAATCGATGGAAGACTTATTCGGTTGCAGGGCGGTCCCAAAACCGAAAAAGAGAATCTGGAATCAGCGAAAAAGACTAAAAGAAAGCTTGCTCGATATAGTGGGGCTGCTGCTGTCAATAGAATCAATAACAAGTATAATGAAGTTCATGAAGATGATATTAAAGTTTGGTTTTTCAGCAATTTGACGAGAGAAAATCTTTTTTGTGCATTGGCAGTGCTTTATGCTAACGGAAATGATTTCAAGGAGCAGCCTGCCGTTATGAATCGAAACTTTGTTGACCATGGAATGCTTCACCGAAAAGTTCGCAGAATGGACTGTATTCAGCTTTTTTTAGCGTATTATAATTTCCTCACATTTGAAAATCGACTAACCGCAGAAGACAGAAAAGAACTGAAAGGGATTGTGTGAGTATGGATAAAAACGCCATCAAGAAATATGCGGTCTGGGCACGGAAAGAGATGCTCTCCCGCGTGGCGCAGAAAGCCCAGCAGTACGGCATTACGGAAACGGAAATGGTGGACGCCGGTGCTGATAGCGTCAACGGCAAAGTGTTGTCTGCAGAAGAGATGCAGCAGCGCAGGGCACTGATCGCACAGATCAACGAAAAAGGCTACCAGCAGGTCATGGAAGAGGTGGCGTATACATGGTTCAACCGCTTCTCGGCACTGCGGTTCATGGAGGTCAACGGCTATCTGCCCAGCCATGTGCGCGTGTTTACGGATGAAAACAATGCGTTCAAGCCCCAGATTCTGGCCGAAGCCTTGCATCTGGAATTGGATAAGCTGGATAAGGACAAAGTCTATGCCCTGAAAGAGACCGAGCAGACCGAAGAACTGTACAAATACCTGCTCATCGTGCAATGCAACGCGCTGAACAGCATTCTGCCCGGAATGTTCCAGACCATTGCGGACTACACGGAACTGCTTCTGCCGGACAACCTGCTCCGGGAGGGCAGCGTCATTGAGCAGATGATCTCCCAGATCCCGGAGGACAACTGGCAGGATGCCGTCCAGATCATTGGCTGGCTGTATCAGTACTACAACAGCGAGAAAAAGGACGAGGTGTTTGCTGCCCTCAAGAAAAATGTCAAGATCACCAAGGAGAATATCCAGGCGGCGACCCAGTTGTTTACCCCGGACTGGATCGTGCGGTACATGGTGGAGAACAGCCTTGGCCGGATGTGGGTGGAGGGTCACCCGGACGCAAAAGCACAGCTGCTACCCACACCGGAGGAGCAAGCAGCTTATATTGCCGGGAACCGTGACCCGGAGGACACCAAGTGGCACTATTATCTGGAGAAAGCCCAGCAGGAGCCGCAGGTACAGGCCCAACTGTCCGAGATTCGCAAGCAGTATGCCGACCTGACCCCGGAACAGATCAAGGTCATCGACCCTTGCTGCGGCAGCGGCCATATTTTGGCGTATCTGTTCGATGTACTGATGCAGATCTACGAGAACTACGGCTACACGCCCCGCGATGCCGTGACCAGCATTTTGCAGAACAACCTCTATGGTCTGGATATTGACGACCGCGCCGCCCAGCTGGCCTATTTTGCGGTGATGATGAAGGCCCGCCGGTACGACCGCCGCTTTTTCAGCCACACTACCCAGCCTCATGTGTATGCCATTGAGGAGAGCAACCGCATCGAAAAGCCGGATGTAGAGTATTTCTGCAACGGCAAGCTGGAATTGAAAGATGCTATGCACACTATCCTCACCCAGCTGTATGATGCCAAGGAGTATGGCTCCATCCTCACCATCACCCCGCAGGACTGGGATGCCCTCTATGCCCGGTTTGACGAGGTGGCAGACGAGTCCTCGTTCCATCGAGAGAGTATTCGCAAAAAATTACTCCCATTGGTGCGGGTGGCACAGACGTTGGCGCAGAAATACGATGTGGTCGTCACAAATCCGCCCTATATGGGTGCATCGAACATGAACCCTAAACTAAACGAGTTCATAAAGCAAAATTATACGGACTATAAGAGTGATTTCTTCTCTGCCTTTATTGTAAAATGCTCCAACATGGCAAAACCGGAGGGTTACTGTGGCTTCTTTACGCCTTATGTGTGGATGTTTATCCAGAGTTATGAGAAACTGCGTCAATACCTCTACCAGCAAGCGACACTTGAAACACTGATTCAATTTGAGTATTCTGCATTTGAGGAGGCCACTGTACCCGTCTGTACTTTTACATTCAGCAATCGTTATGTAAACAAAAAAGGCTGCTATCTCCGCTTAGTTGACTTCCGTGGTGGCATGGAAGTCCAGCGTCAGAAAACGCTGGAAGCTATGACGAACCATGACTGTGGGTTCTACTATGAACAGAGCACGGATAACTTCGCAAAGATTCCAGGAAGCCCGGTGGCATACTGGGCTAGTAATGAAATCTATTCGCTATTCAAATATCCCCCACTTTCAAAGTATGTTTTTTTCAAAGAAGGCATAACAACAGGTGACAATGATAGATTTCTTCGCCTATGGCATGAAGTTGCTTTTAGCAATATTTTAAATCAATCTTCACAAGGACGCTGGTGTCCATGCAATAAGGGCGGCCCCTATCGTCGGTGGTATGGAAACAAAAATTTTGTAATTGATTGGTTAGACAGCGGACAGCATCTTAAAAATTTCAAAGGGTCATCATTCAGAAATTCTGAATTTCAGTTATTAGAAGGTGGAACTTATTCAAATCTATCTTCTGGAGCATTTTCAACAAGGTATAGTGAAGGCGGTACGGCATTTGAAAGTAAAGGAACAACCTATTTTTCAAAATATCTGTATAGTGCGTTGGCCTATATGAACACAAAATTATTCAATTATCTGTTGACATTTGTATGCCCCACACTTGATTACAAATTCGGAACGATTCAAAAATTGCCGTACTTAAAAGGAAATGACAAAACAGATGCAATTTGCAAAGAAAACATCTGTAAATCAAAACTGGATTGGGACTCCTTTGAAACCTCTTGGGACTTTACCCGCCACCCCTTTATCAAGGCCATTACCAAGTACCCCAACATGATGGATATTGGAAACATTTACATTGCTGAGTGCTATGACATCTGGGCTGGCGAATGTGAAGAACGCTTTGAGAAGCTGAAAGCCAACGAGGAAGAACTGAACCGCATTTTTATTGATATTTACGGCCTGCAGGATGAGCTGACCCCGGAAGTAGAAGATAAGGATGTGACCGTGCGCAAAGCGGACCTTGGCCGGGATGTGCGCTCCTTTATCTCCTACGCTGTGGGCTGTATGTTTGGCCGCTACTCTCCCACCTATGATGGTCTTGCGTATGCAGGCGGTACATGGGATGATGGCAAATACAATATTTATAAGCCGGACGCAGACGGTATTATTCCCATCTGTGACGACGAATACTTTGAAGATGACATGATGGGCCGTTTTGTGGAGTTTGTGCGGGTAGTATACGGTGACAGCTCGCTGGAAGATAATCTGCGCTTTATTGCAAACGCACTGGGCGGCAAAGGCCAGCCAAAAGAGGTCATCCGCAACTACTTCCTGAACGATTTCTATGCCGACCACTGCAAGATTTATCAGAAGCGCCCCATCTACTGGCTGTTTGACAGCGGTAAGAAAAATGGCTTCAAGTGCCTGATCTATATGCACCGTTATCAGCCGGACACCATTGCCCGCATCCGCACCGATTATGTGCATGAGCAGCAGGCGCGCTACCGTACTGCCATCGAAGGTTTGGAAAAACAGGTGGCCGCTGCCACCAGCACCAGCGAGCGTGTCAAGCTGACTAAGCAACTGAACAAAGTGCAGGCGCAGGACACTGAACTGCATCAGTATGAGGAAAAAGTTCACGCGCTGGCGGATCAAATGATTAAGATTGATCTGGACGATGGTGTGAAGCATAACTATGAGATCTTTAAGGACGTGCTGGCGAAAATAAAATGAGAAAAACAGAAGAAATAAGCCTTTCCCTACATACCAAACATGTTACAAAAACCGTTTTGTCAAATAGAATTTCTTATAAGCGTGCTTTTATTGGCGATACATGTGCTGCGTATCATTACACTTCACCAGAAGGGCTTATGGGAATCCTGAAAAATCGTGAAATCTTTTTTACGGATGCGGAGTTTCTAAATGACGCAAGTGAACGGAAAAATATAAACGAAGACTTGAATCGTTTCTGGGCACGATGCAAAAAAGATTACGAAGAAAGATTCATTAGAGTCCTTTCTGATATTCGAGTGAATGCATATGAGGACTACCGATTTGGCACAATTGACAAAGCCTATAAAGGAAAGGCCTGTCGGTATTTTGTCTTGTCGGCATCGAAAGATTCTGATAGTCTCAGTATGTGGAAATACTATGCTAAAAACGGAAGCTATAATGGCTATAATATTGGACTTGATACTCTGGCGCTTCAAGACACTTGGATAAATAGAGAACAGGGAATTGCGATAGAGTATGGCTCTGTGATTTACGAAGATGATGAAAAATATTATCAAATTAAAGAAGCCGTTAATCACATTTATGAGTCGTGGATACAATATGAATACTCTGACAAGTTGGATGAAAAGATTCGAGGCGAATTTGAAACATGGGTTTCGTTAAATTCACTGTTCTTTAAACACGAAAGTTTTTCAACCGAAGAAGAATATCGATATGTCGCAGTTGTCCCTACAGAAAATATAAAGATTCTTTCCTATACAACGGAAAATGGATCAAATGTGCAAATGTATAATTTTCGGGCAGTAGATGGCGTATTGACACCATATATAAAAGTTCCAATTTGGGGAACTGACGACTTAGACTTGAAAGCAACTTTTTGGAATGTAGCATCCATTGGAATTGCCCCATGTTTGAACTTTGAACTAAAGAAAAACGGTGTTATACAATTTGTGAAATCTCTTCCATATCGAGTTGAAAACTTTCAAATTAACAAGTCGAAAATCCCAGTTCGCTATTAACAAATTACAGGATTATAACAATGGAAACAGATAAAATCGTACTAGACCTCAACCGCCGGTTTGCGGTACCGCTGCCGGAATTTTATGAGCGCCGGATCATCTTCTGGCACGATGAAGAAAAGGAGTATGCGGACAAGCTGGATGAGATCCGGCTTGAAAATGCTAAGCTGGTTGCATTGACCGGCAGCAATACCTTTGCGGTCAAAAAAATGCTGTCGGTGGATGACCTGACGAGCAACTATGTTGTCTACTGCCCCATTTCCTACGAGCGGCAGGAGGATGACTGGCTGTTGGATATTGAACTATACAGCGAAAGCTACCGGACGGATGCTGTTTCCAACTGGATGCAGGAACTGGATATCTTGGACAATCCCTCTATGCGCAAGCTGGTGAAGCACTACCGGAAGTTTTTTGGTGCACAGGCTCGTCGTGCCAAAATCATGGCACAGGATAAGATACCTGCCACTCCGGCACAGCTGCACATGGCCGTGATGGCGGCGCTCTGCGGTATGAAAAAAGCACAGCCCAATGAAATCTTGCTGAATGTGCTTCGTGGTGGATTGGATAAAACGCAGAATCCAATCTATCAGAGTTTTGTGGATTATAGTGCAGAAGAAGCTTTCTGGGCAATGGTTCGGCAGGGCTGTGGCTATGCAGAGGAAGAGCCGGATCTTGGGCAGCTGGCAATTCATCTTCTGTTGACAGCTTCTACGCGCACACTGCGCCCGGAATTTCTGGCAGGGCTTGAGAAGTTCCTTTCCATTCCGCATCAGGCGTACTGCTACGAGTTGGTGTCGGAGTGGCTGCACAGTGATGATTTGCAGCAGCTTTATGACGTGGCCCGCTATGTGGAAGATGAAGCACATCTGCCGCAGAGGCTGGAAAAACTGACGGTTGATGATCTGGCGACAACGGAGTGTTTCCCGTGCATCAACGAGATCATCCTGAGCAAGCTGATGACGGAGATCAGTGACCATATCATTGATGTGGATGTGATCACAAAGACGGTGGAAAAACGTCGCACCTGTGTCTGGTACGAGTACTTCCGCAATTTCTACGAGGGTCTGTTGCAAGTGGCCAACATGCAGGAGTTCTTCAAAGAGCACTCCGCAGGGTTCCATACCCCGGACGCAAAGCAGGTCTGGAAAGAATATGCGGAGGACTATTACAGGATGGACACCTATTATCGACTGTTCCATCTGAGCTTCCAGAGAAGTCTGGAAACCTCCAATATCAAACTGGACGACCTGTTCAAGCATGTTGTAGATAAGGTAGAGGGGCTGTACTCCTACTGGTTTCTGGGAGGCCTCGGCAAAAACTGGTCGGATGTATGTGCTGATGAGATGGCAGAGCATGGCCGCGTATTGGAAATTCCGCAGCAGTCGGATTTCTACAATGAGCACATCCGTCCGGCAGACAGCCGCGTGTTCGTGATCATCTCGGATGCTATGCGCTACGAGGTGGCGGCATCACTGGCAGATGAACTGCGCAGAGAAACGCAGAGCAATGTGAAACTAGGCAGTATGCAGAGCATCTTCCCGTCTATCACGAAATTTGGCATGGCGGCACTGCTCCCACATAAGGCATTGACGGCTGAACTGAAAAATGAGGTACTGAATGTTCTGGCCGATGGGCAGTCTACCGCAAGCACGAACCGGGATAAGGTCCTGAAAGGTGTAAATCCGGCCAGCGTGGCGTTGCAGTATAAGAACATCATCGGGATGAAACGTGCAGAGCGTGCGGCACTGGTCAAGGGTATGGATGTAGTCTATATCTACCATGATACCATTGACGAAGCAAGCCATACTTCGGACACCTCTGTGTTCCCGGCATGCGATAGGGCTATCAGTGAACTGAAGAATATGGTGCGCATTATCGTCAATGACTTCGGCGGGGCGAACATTCTGATTACGGCAGATCATGGCTTCCTGTACACTTACAGTCCGCTGACCGAGGATGACAAAGTGGATAAAACCAGCTTCCATGATATGGAAGTGGAATATGGCAGACGCTATGCAATCATGCAGAATGAGGCGGATCCGCAGTATTTGCTTCCTGTAAAATTCCTGGACGGAAAAACGGAATACACTGGATTTGCTCCACGGGAAGGTATTCGCATCAAGATGAATGGTGGCGGGCTGAATTTTGTGCATGGCGGTATCAGCCTGCAGGAAATGACGGTTCCGGTGATCGAATATCATTATCTGCGCAACGGCTCTATGGAATATCGGCGCAATAAGCAGAAGTATGATACACTCCCCGTAACAGTGAGTTTGCTTTCTTCCAGTCGGAAGATCAGCAATATGATCTTTTCACTGGATTTCTACCAGAAAGATGCGGTAAGTGCAAACCGTGAGGCTGCTACCTATCTGGTGTGGTTTACGGATGAATACGGAAAGCCTATCAGCGATACCCAGAAGATCATTGCGGACAAAACCAGTGAGAACGGCGCAGATCGTACGTTCCATTGCAACTTCAACCTCAAATCGATGAAGTTCAGCAATACAGCAACCTATTATCTGGTGATTGCGGATGAGCAGGGTCAGCAGATGCAGCAGCGGGAACAGTTCCAGATCGATATTGCATTTGCGATTGATGAATTCGATTTTTTTAACTGATGGGAGCAGGAGGACTATAAATGGAGCTGAATGCGGAAAATAACTGCCGTCGAGACGCAATTAAGGAAAAATTACGGCAGAATTTTGATGGAAAGATCGTCCGCAAGGATCTGACTAAAAAGATCAAGGAAGGTGCCAACGTACCGGTCTATGTGCTGGAGTTTCTGCTGG
>OHTA01000722.1_pt1 | contig 20050 bp, 18 predicted proteins | sample 1578851 | NCBI WGS metagenome assembly OHTA01 (sample SAMEA3879578, study PRJEB24766) | human gut metagenome | biome: human-associated habitat; feature: feces | place: USA | collected 1985/1987 | reverse complement strand
TAAACCACACGCACCTCAAACGTGCGCGTCTGCCAGTTCCGCCACCCTCGCATATGAAGTTTTGATGCAATCTTGATTTCTCTCGGCCTTGAGGTCTAAGCCGTATCGCTGACTGCTCAAGTATAATACCATACTCCCCCTGCAATGTCAAGCGTTTTCATAGATTTTTTTGCCATTCATATCTTGTAAATGGAGTTTCCGTGCAGAAATGACTTAACAAGGAGGTTTTTCGGAATGACTTTTTTTAAATTCGGCAAAGCACCGCGTTGGCTGGTGAGCCTCCTGCTGCTCTCGGCCGGGGCAACGGCAGGGTTCGGGCTGGGGATATTCTGCGGCGCAGAACCAGTCGTAGGCTGTCGGGAGAGCGACCTGACCCCGCTGCCGGACGAAAGCTTCGTCTCTCCTGTCCCCGCATCGTCGGTACAGACGCCGCCCGAGCCGGAGCCGCTGCCGGACAAATGGGTCTGTCTGACCTTTGACGACGGCCCCAGCAAGACGACGCCGGACGTTCTGGCCGCACTGAACCGCGCCGGCGTCAAAGCCACCTTCTTTGTTGTCGCCACCGGACACAACGACAAGTATCTGCCCCTCGTGTCGGAAGCTGCTGCCGCCGGGCATCAGATCGCGCTCCACTCCGCCTCCCACGAGTACAGCGACATCTACCAAAGCCCGGATGCCTACTGGAAGGACATCGGCCTTTTAAAAGAGCGGCTCTCCCCTTACCTGTCGGTAGATGGCCTGCGGTACCTGCGCTTTCCCGGCGGCAGCACCAACACCGTGAGCCGCCGCTACGGCGGGCGCGGGCTGATGCAGCAGCTGAAGGAAGAGGTCACAGCCAAAGGATACGCCTATGTGGACTGGAATGTCTGCGCCGAGGACGCCGTAGGCGGCAAGCCCAGCGCAGGCACCATCTTCCGCAATATCGTGCGGGAGACCGGAGAGCAGACCCAGTGCATCGTGCTGATGCACGACTCGGCCACCACCCGCACCACCGCCGAAGCCCTGCCCGACATCATCCAGTGGTACAAGGACAACGGTTTCGCCTTCCTCACGGTAGAGCAGGCCGTCCCCCTGCCCACGACATAGCAAAAAGCCCCGGAGGGCCTGCCAGACGGCAGACTTTCCGGGGCTTTGGTGCGTAGAAGCAGCTTACTCAGCGGCCTGATTGAACAGGACGAAGGCACGATAAGCCATGTACAGGTCGGTCTTGTGGATGACCTCGAAGGGAGAGTGCATGGACAGCACAGGCACACCGATGTCGATGACGGGGATGCCACGGTTGGCAACATACTTTGCGATGGTGCCGCCGCCGCCCAGGTCGAGGCGGCCCAGCTCACCGATCTGCCATGCAACGTCGTCGGCGTCCATCATGCGGGTGACATAGCCCACCAGCTCGGCAGAAGCGTCGTTTGCAGCGCTCTTGCCGCGGCTGCCGGTGTACTTGAACAGCGCGATGCCGCGGCCTGCGTAGGTGCCGTTCATCGGCTCGAAAGCGCTGGCCCAGCTGGGGTCGTAAGCAGCGGTGACGTCGGCGGACAGGCAGACACTGTTGCGGAATGCAATGATGTCGTCCTGACCAGCGGTGCGGCACAGCTCCTGCATGAAGTGGAAGACATACATGCTCTGCATACCGGTGACGCCGTCGGAGCCGATCTCTTCCTTATCGGTCAGCACGCAGACGGTGGTGAAGGCGGGATTCTTGGTGGCGATCTCGGCCATCAGAGCAGGATATGCATCGACGCGGTCGTCGTGGCCGTAGCCGCCCACCATGGAGCGGTCGAAGCCGACGTCACGGGACTTATAGGCAGGCACGATCTCGATTTCAGCGCGTGCAAAATCCTTCTCGGTGATGCCGTACTTCTCGTTGAGGAGGATCATGGTGTTCAGCTTGACCGCTTCCTTCACATCCTCGTCCTCAACAGCGTCAGAACCAATGAGGATGTTCAGTTCCTCTGCCTTGATGCCGTCGCTCAGCTTCCGCTCGCCCTGCTCTGCACCCAGATGGGGCAGCAGGTCGGTGATGCAGAAGACGGGATCATTTTCGTCCTCGCCCACATTCACCGAGACGGTCGTGCCGTCAGCGCGGGAGAACACGCCGTGGATGGCCAGCGGCATGGTGCCCCACTGATACTTGCGGATGCCGCCGTAGTAGTGGGTCTTGAAGTAGCTGAAGTGGTCGGACTCGTACAGCGGGGTCGGGCGCAGGTCCAGACGGGGGCTGTCGGTGTGAGCGATGACCAGATGGAAGCCGTCCTCGAAGCTGCGGGTGCCGATGGTGGAAGCCACGATGGCCTTGCCCAGCTGGCTGAAGTAGACCTTGTCGCCGGGGGCGTAGGTCTTCTTCGGGTCGAACTGCTGGTAGCCAGCGTCCTTCAGCATCCGCTCGCTCTCGGCGGCTACCTCGCGCTCGGTCTTGCCGGCATCAAGGAATTTCTTGTAGCCCTCAGCGAATGCGCGGGCCTCCTGCTTGACGGCGGCGGACTTGTCACCGGCGTAAGCGGGCTTAAACAGCAGCTTTTCAGCCAGCTGCTGGTTCGGAGTTTTTTCTGCCATAGGATCTCTCCTGCCTTTCTGTTTTCTTATACTTATTGGAAGCTGTTTTCACGGCCATTGCACACCGTCTGAACGGTCTTTTTGCCCGCAGACTGCGTTGCTTTCTCTTGCGAGCCGTCAGGATCGCTGCGAAAAATCGCCTTGCCTGCAAGCAAAAATCCTCGTTCATCCGGCACACTCTGGCCATGAAAACAGCTTCATCTATCAAAGACCCGCAGGTTTTTGACCTGTCGGTTCTTCTTCATTGGTTGAGATTCAGCCGCCGTAGAGTCGGGTATAGACGGCGTAGCTGGCGGTTATCTTTTCGACGTAATGGTGCATCTGGTTATAGGGGAAGCCTTTCAGGGTCTGCCCGTCGGAGGAATGCTCTTCCATCCGCAGCAGGTTGTCTACCGTCCCCCATCCGCTGTGGTAGGCGGCGGCAACGGTAGCCACATCGCCGCCGTACCGCTCCATGCAGAGATGAAGGTAGTAGCAGCCGAAACGGATGCTGACCGCAGGGTCGTAGAGGTCATCGAAGGTCAGGCTCTCGTCGGGCGCGATCTTACTGCGCAGCCAGATGAAGGTCTCCTCCGTCATCTGCATCAACCCCCGGGCTTCGACGCTGGAAGTAGCAGCAGGGTCGAAGCCGCTCTCGGTGCGGATAAACGCATAGACCAGCAGCGGGTCGAGGCCGTATTCGGCGGCCCACTGCTCCACCTGCCGGCTGTATTTGCGGGGGTAGAGCAGCCGGTCGGCCTCCCGGGCGAGGGGCGGCAGAGCCGTCAGGAGCACTGCCGCGATGCAGACCAGCACCACCAGTCTGCGCAGCAGTCGGAACAGCTTTTTCAAGTGCGGCACCCCTCCCCGATGAGCGTATCACACAGCTCGTTCGCCGCCTTCGCCAGCGCCTCGCGGGTGGAGGTGTTGGGGAGGATGTAGTCCGCTCTGGCGGTCAGAACCGCCTCCGGCGTCTGGGCGTTGAGACGGCGGGCGGCCATCTCGGGCGAGATACCGTCCCGGGCAGCGATGCGCTCCACGCTGACCTCAAAAGGGGCCGTGACCACACAGAGCTTATCGCACTCCGCTTCTGCCGCCGTGCCGACGATGACCGCACCGTCCAGCACGAAGAGTTTCGCACCGGTACGAAGAGCGGCCTGTTTTGCGGCACGGATGCGGCGGACGATCTCCGGGTGGGTCAGCGCGTCGAGCGCAGCTTTCCCCTCGGGCGTTGCAAAGGCGCGGTCAGCCAGCAGGCGGCGGTCAAGGGTGCCGTCTTCCTTTATAATATCTGCCCCGAAGCGCTCAGCCAGCTGGGGCAGCAGCGGTGAACCCGGAAGCAGGATCTCGCGGGAGAGCTGGTCGGCGTCTGCCAGCGGGATGTCCCGGGCCGCAAAAACCGCGGTGACGGTGGATTTGCCGCAGCCGCTGCGGCCGGTGATGCCCAGCGTCATCATAGCTCGATCACCCGGAACGCGGCCGCACGGATAAGACGGTTATAGACCGCCATCGACAGGCCATCCTTCTGAGGGCAGCGGGCGTAGACTACGGCATCCCCCTGCTCATCCAGCGCACGCAGAGAGCGGAAGATGTGTCTGGCCTGATCGGCGCCGTCCCCCTCCCGGCCATACTCCACGCAGGGGACCCCCAGCTTTTCGGCCTCGCCGGTGAAGCAGAGGCAGCTGGGTCTCTCGGCGGCGTGGGCGTCCACATAGGCCTTGAACTGCTCGAAGGTGCCGTCCAGCAGGGTAACATCGGCCTTGGGGGCATAATGTTTATACTTCATGCCGGGGCTGCGGACGACCGCACCCTCCGGCAGCTTTTCGAGGATGGCTTTGGAGACTTCCACCTCCTCGCCCAGCGCACGCTCGAGATCCTCCAGCGTGATGTGTCCGGGGCGGAAGAGGGTGGGCTTCTCACCCACCACCGACACGACGGTGGACTCCACGCCCCAGTCGCACTCGCCGCCGTCGAGGATGAGGGGCAGGCGTCCATCCATGTCGGTAGAGACATCCTGTGCATTGGTGGGGCTGGGCTTGCCGGAGAGGTTGGCCGACGGGGCTGCAAAGGCGCAGCCGCTGGCCTCAATGACGGCCCGGGCCACCGGGTGGCTGGGCATACGGATACCCACGGTATCCAGACCCGCGCAGCACTCCGCTGCCACCTCGGGGCCGCGGGGCATGATGATGGTCAGCGGCCCGGGGCAGAACGCAGCCATCAGCAGCTGGGCGCGCTCGGGCACCTCGCTGACGAGGCCGTGCAGCATCTCGGGGCCGGTGACATGGACGATGAGGGGATTGTCCTGCGGACGCCCCTTCGCCACGAAGATCTTGCTCACGGCCTCGCCGTTGCGGGCGTCGGCCGCGATGCCGTAGACCGTCTCGGTGGGCAGAGCCACCAGCTCGCCCTGCCGCAGAAGCTCGGCGGCGCGGGCAATGCCCTCCGCGTCTGCCGGGCGGACTTCAGTTTTGATATTCATACGAATCGTCGCTCTTTTCCGATGTAAAGCAGTTAAACTTTACAGATGTTCATGCGCAATATGCGCAGGTTTATGCGTTCAGTTTTTGTAATTTCTCGGCCTGCTCACGGGTGGCGAGGGCGTCGATGATCTCGTCCAGATTGCCGTCCATGATCTTAGCGAGGTTGTGCACCGTCAGGCCGATGCGGTGGTCGGTACAGCGATCCTGCGGGAAGTTATAGGTACGTATCTTCTCGCTGCGGTCCCCTGTTCCCACCTGACCGGCGCGGTCGGCGTTGATGGCATCCTGCTGCTCCTTCTGTTTCTGGGCCAGCAGGCGGCTGCGCAGGATCTCCAGAGCCTTGTCCTTGTTCTGGAACTGGCTGCGCTCGTTCTGGCACTCGACCACGGTTCCGGTGGGGATGTGGGTGACACGGATGGCGCTGGACGTCTTGTTGATGTGCTGTCCGCCTGCGCCCGAGGAGCGGAAGGTGTCGATGCGCAGGTCTTTCATGTCCAGCGCAAAGTCCACCTCTTCGGCCTGCGGCATCACGGCCACGGTGGCCGTCGAGGTGTGGATGCGGCCCTGCGTCTCCGTCTCGGGTACACGCTGCACCCGGTGGACGCCGCTCTCGTACTTGAGGCGGTTGTAGGCGCCCCGGCCATTGACCGCAAAGACGGCTTCCTTGGTTCCGCCGAGCTCCGTCTCGTTGAGGTTCAGCAGCTCCATCTCCCAGCCCCGGCTCTGGACGTACATGGTGTACATCCGCACGAGGCTGTGGGCGAACAGCGCAGCTTCCTCGCCGCCGGCACCAGCGCGTATCTCCATGATGACGCTTTTCTCGTCGTTTGCGTCCTTCGGCAGCAGCAAAATTTTGAGATTATTCTCCAGCTCTGCCACATCCTGACTTTTTTCGCTCAGTTCCTGCTGTACCATAGCCTTAAAGTCCGCGTCGAGGGGCTCGTCCCCTTCCAGCAGGGCTTTTGCCTGTGCCAGGTGGTCCTGCGCAGTGGTGAGGGCGTGGTAAGCGTCCACCACCGGCTGTGCTTCATGGTACTCCTGCATCAGGCGGCGGAACTGCGCCGGGTCGGCGGCAGTTTCGGGCTGATTGAGACGGATAGAAAGTTCTTCGAACCGGCGGCAGACGGCCTCCATTTGGGAAGTCAGATTCGGCATATCAGGCAGTTCTCCTTACAAAACAGTTTCTGAATGTGCTGTGCCGCCGGGCTATTCCTGGCCCGGTTTGATGACCTTTTTGATGTTCTTCTCGATCTTCGCCCGGGGCAGCATGACCTCGCGGCCACAGCCCGTGCAGCGGATCTTGAAATCCATGCCCACCCGCAGCACCTCGAAGCTGGACGCTCCGCAGGGGTGCTGCTTGCGGGTGAGGATGGTATCGCCGACTGCAATATCCATATTGGCTCCCTTCTGTCTGTCCATAGATGGCACAGGCCGTGTGCCCAATGCATGACACACATCTATAGTATAATCCAAACTCGTATAAAATGCAAATGCAGCCGCATATGGTTTAACCATGCAGCACACCCTGCGCTGCAGCCCAAAAAATCAGAGAAAGAGGAATGAAAGATGATGCAAGCGTTTCGTACTGAAAACAACTACCGCAATGCTTCCCGCCTGAGCGCCGCCGAGCTGCGGGCCGCGATGACCAGCCGCGAAATTTTGCAGAGCACCGCTCTGGCCTTCGACACCCAGCGTCAGCTTCGGTTCGAGCTGGGCGGCTGCCGGGCCGTGATGCCCTTCGGACAGTGCGCCGACGGGGCCGACACCGGCAGCGTGCGGGACATCGCCGTGCTGACGCGGGTGGGTCGCCCCACCTGCTTCGTCATTGAGGGCATCGACACCGACGAAAACGGACAGCCCTTCTACCGGCTCTCCCGGGCCGAGGCCCAGCGGATGTGCAAGGCCGAATACCTCGACCAGCTTCAGCCCGGCGACATCCTGCCCTGCGTCGTGACCCACATCGAGCCTTTCGGCGCGTTCTGCGATGTGGGCTGCGGCATCAGCGCTCTTCTACCCATCGATTGTATGTCGGTGAGCCGCATCTCCTCCCCCGCCGACCGGGTCAGCGTGGGGCAGCAGATCCTCTGCGCCATCAAGAGCCGGGACGCGCAGGGGCGGTTCGTGCTGACCATCCGGGAGCTTCTGGGCACATGGGCCGAGAACGCCGCCGCCTTTACGGTGGGCGAGACGGTGGTGGGCATCGTGCGAAGCGTGGAGGAATACGGCACCTTCGTCGAGATCGCGCCCAACCTCGCGGGCCTCGCCGAGAGCTGCCCCGACCTGCATCCCGGGCAGGCCGTGAGCGTCTACATCAAAAACATCCTGCCCGAGAAGATGAAGATCAAGCTGGTCATCGTCAATCATGCCCTCAGCCAGAGCCACCGCTTCGAGCTGCGGTACTTCATCACCGAAGGGCATCTCGACCACTGGCTCTACTCCACCCCCGAGAGCCGCAAGCGCATCGAGACCGATTTTGCGGACATGGCTTGCAATCCGGCCTGAAACCCTTTATACTATAGATATACTATAGAACACGGGAGATGGGAATAACAATGGCTGCCAACGATGCTTTTACCGCCGGTGTTCGTCCCGGTGGGCTGACCAACAGCACCGAGATCCGACTGCTGCTGTGTTATCTTGTCAAGAACGCCGGGCCGATCACCCGGGCGGAGATCGAAAACGCCCTGATGGAAGAGGCTCTGGTGAATTATTTTGAGATCGGCTCCTGCTTGGACGACATCGCCAAACAGCAGCTCGTGGTGGTGGACGGCGACCGTTATACCATCACCGACAAGGGCCGGAAGGTGGCGCAGGAGCTGGCCTACGACCTGCCCCGCAGCGTGCGGGAAAAGGCGGTGGCCGCTGTGCTGCGCAGCCAGACGTGGACGCGCAAGGAGGCCGAGTACAGCGCCCGCATCCGCGAAAAAGCCGACGGCCACTGTTCGGTGCGCTGTCAGGTGAAGGCGCTGGACAGCGAGCTGTTCTGTCTGGACATCGGCACGCCCGATCGGCTGAGCGCCGAGCTGGTGAAAAAGCAGTTCATCCTCAAGGGCAACGAGATCTATCAGATGCTCATCACGAAGCTCACCGAAGAAGAAAAATGACCGAAATGGCCGCTGCACGTTGGTTTCGTGCAGCGGCCATTTTTGTTACAGCAGGATGCAGATAAGCCCAGTGCAGCCCTCGTTGATGACCCGCTCCAGCGTCTCCTGCAGGCGGCTTCGGGCCTCCTGCGGCATATGGAGCAGCTTGTTCTGCAAGCCGTCGTTGACCAGCTCGTGGAGGCTTTTCCCGAAGATGTTCGACTCCCACAGGCGGACGGGGTCGTCCTCGAAATCCTGCAAGAGGCTCTGCACGAGATCTTCGCTCTGCTTCTCGGTGCCCACGATGGGGCTTAGCTCGGTGTGGATGACCGCCTTCATCATGTGGATGGACGGTGCGCTGGCTTCAAGGCGGACGCCATACCGCCCGCCCTGCCGGACGATCTCGGGCTGCTCCAGCGACAGCTCATCGATGGAGGGCATCACGATGCCATAGCCGGTGGCCTCCACCTGCTCCATCGCGCTGCGTATCTTCTCATAGGCACGCTTGGCTTTTGCCAGCTCGATGATGCAGGGCATCAGCCCGGCCTCGTCGCCGATCTCAAGCCCCGTCTGCTCGCTGAGCACCCTGTAGAACACCTCCGGCTTGAGCAGCACCGTGATACGCACGATGCCGTCGGCAAGGTCCATCCCGCTGAGGGCGGCGTTCTCCACCGCCTCGCAGTCCAGCACCGCCCGGCCAGAGTCCGAAATGTCCTTCATCCGCGCGATCTGCCCGGAGAGCTGCATGGCCGCTGTATACACCTCGGTCTGGAGCCAGTGGCCTTTGTCCAGCATCGTCACCCAGCGGGGCAGGGCGAAATCCAGCTCCCGCACCGGAAACTCGTAGAGCACTTTTTGCAAAATCTCGCCCAGCTGCGCCTCGTCGAGGTCGAGGCAGCTCACAGGCAGAACGGTCCGGCCATAGCTCTCTTCCATTTCCGCCGCCATCGCTCTTGTCTCGGGGGCGTCGGGGTGGGTGCTGTTGAGCAGGATGACGAAGGGCTTGCCCAGCGCTTCCAGCTCGTCGATGACCCGTTTTTCCGCCGGGACGTAGTTTTCCCGCGGTATCTCGCTGATGGTGCCGTCGGTGGTGACGACGATGCCGATGGTGGAGTGGTCTCGGATGACCTTGCGGGTGCCGGTCTCGGCGGCGAGGTCGAATGGGATCTCCTCGTCGAACCACGGACTTTTGACCATCCGGGGCTTGTCATTCTCCTCGTGGCCCATCGCCCCCTCCACCATGTAGCCCACACAGTCGATGAGCCGGATGCTGCACTCTCCCCCGCCCTCCAGCGCCAGCGGCACCGCCGACTCCGGGATGAACTTCGGCTCGGTGGTCATGATGGTGCGCCCCGCCGCCGACTGGGGCAGCTCATCGCGGGCGCGGAGCTTTGCGTCCTCCGGCCCGATGGCGGGCAGCACCAGCTTCTCCATAAACTGCTTGATGAGGGTGCTCTTGCCCGTGCGCACCGGCCCCACCACCCCAATGAGAATGTCGCCGCCGGTGCGGGCTCCGATCTCGCGGCAGACTGCCGCCTGCTCGATTCGTTCCTGATTTGCCAAAACGCTCTCCCCTCTCTTCCCGTTTTCTGGGTACACTTTATGCGCGGACATGAGGAAAATATGACGCAAAAAAGGCCGAAGCCCCAAGGATCTCTCGGGACTCCGGCCTTTTTTCTCCTACCGTTACACCAGCGTCGGGACAAGCGCCGCCAGCTTTTCGGCCAGCTGTGCGTGACCGTGACGGGTCAGGTGCATGAAATCCACCTGATTGAATGCGCAGTCGGCAGCATCGAGGAAGTGGACGCCCTGCCGCTCGGCGACGATGCGGAACTGCTCTGCCACGCCCTTCGACTTCTCCACGCAGCCCTCGCCCATGACGGCATCGTGGAAGCCGTCGCCGATGCGGGGCGGAGCCACGACAAGGATGTTGGGGGCTTTGGTGCCCCAGCAGTCCACGCTCTTTGCCTTGAGGATGAGGCGCTCCATCCCTGCACCGATGCAGGCGGCATTGGCGTTGAACCGCTCCTTGACGTCATTGGTGCCCAGCATGATGATGAGCAGGTCGATGACCTCATGGCTCTTGAGGAGCGCATAGGCCACGCTCAAAGCGTCCATCGACTCATGGATGGGGTCCACGAAAACCGTCGTCCGGCCCGAAAGGCCCTCTTCCGTCACGAGATAGTCGCTGCCAAGCGCCGTCTGCAGGCGGCAGGTCCAGCGCTCGTCCTCATTGAAGCGGATGCCGTGGTCGGCACAGTCCGCCGGGTCGGCACAGTAGCCGTGGGTGTTGGAGTCACCCAGACAAAGGATATGTTTTTTCATCGTCTCTTCCCCTTTCAGATCTCGCCCCGCGACTGGCGGAAATAGTAAACTGCGCCCACCATGCCGGCGTCGTTATGGAGCTGGGCAGCGCGGATCTCCAGTCCTTCCGCAAAAGCGGGCATCACGGAGGCACGCACTTTCTTGGCGATGGGGTCTATCAGCAGCTCCTGCTGTGCGCTGACGCCGCCGCCGATGAGGATGAGCTGCGGGTTGAAGATATGCACCATGCCGGCAAGGCCCTGGGCGATCTCATCCGTCCAGTCGTCCAGAAGCGCCAGGATGGTGGGGTCGCCTGCATGGGCCGACTCAAAGATAGCGCGGCCATCCTTCCACTTCGGGTTCCGGGGCTGTGCGCCCCGCACCAGAGCGGTGGTTGCGGCGTACCGCTCCCAGCAGCCCGACGCGCCGCAGGTGCAGAGCACGCCATCCAGCGCGTGGGTGCGGAAGTGTCCCAGCTCACCGCCGAGACCCCGCGCACCTTCCAGCAGGCGGCCTCCGGTGAGGATGCCGCCGCCGACGCCGGTCCCCAGCGTGACGCCGATGACGTCCGTGTAGCCCTTTGCGCCGCCGACCCAGACTTCACCCAGCGTCATGCAGTTGGCGTCGTTGGCCACTGTGACGGGCAGGCCGAAGTCCTCTTCCAGCGCAGCCTTGATAGGGCTGCCGATGTAATTGGGAAAATTGCCGCAGGTACCGGCCACGATGCCCTTGCGGCTGTCGATCTGACCGGTGGCCGAAACGCCGATGCCCGCAAGGCTTTCCACCGGGATGGAATTTGCGGTCAAAAACTCCTTTGCGGCCTTGCGCACGGTGGTGAGAACAGGCGTCTGGTAGCCGTCAAAACTGACACTCTCTTCGCCCTTGAGCAGTACCCTGCCGGTCTCATCCACGATGCCCAGCTTGACAGCGGTGCCGCCGATATCAATGCCAAAATACTGTTTCATCCGGCACACTCCATTTTACTTTTTTGCGGCGTTGATGGCACCGGTAAAGCGGGCCGTGATCTCTGCCGGGCGGGTGATGGCACCGCCCACCACCAGTGCGAATGCACCGGCTTCCAGCGCCTTGACTGCCTGCTCCGGGTAGTGGATGTGGCCCTCGGCAATGACCTTTGCCGGGCACTCTGCAGCCAGTTTATGGACAAAATCAAAGTCGATATCGTCAATGCCTTTTGTCTCCGGGGTGTAGCCGCGCATGGTGGTGCCCACAAAGTCGGCACCGGCTTCGGCGCAGGCCATGGCGTTCTCAAAGTTGTCACAGTCGGCCATCACCAGCTGGTCGGGATACTTTGCCTTGATGGCGCGGATGAACTGAGCGGAGGTGGAGCCGTCCGGGCGCAGGGCACCGGTGCCCTGTACGGCAAGAATGTCCACCCCGCAGGCCACCAGCTCGTCCACTTCCTTCATGGTGACGGTGATGTACATGGGCGTGCCGGGGTAATCCTTTTTGATGATACCGATGACAGGCAGGTCCACCACCTGCTTGATCTGGGTAATGTCCCGCACGGTGTTGGCGCGGATGCCCACAGCTCCGCTCATGGCGGCGGCTTTTGCCATCAGCGGCATCACGCCGCCCTCTTTCGTGTACAGGGGCTCGGTCTCCAGTGCCTGACAGGAGACGATCAGACCGCCCTTGATCTGAGCAAACAGTTTTTCCTTATCCATCGTTCAATCCTCCATCCGAATCTTTACAACAGCCTTGCGCACGCCCACACAGCCGTGCTGTACAAGGCCGGGTTTGTGCAGCTCTGTGGGGAAGAACAGCACAAAGCGTCCCTCACCCAGTGCACCGGTCACGACACTGGCGCTGTCCTGAAAACCGCAGTCACCGGTAAAATCGCCGATCTCCCTGCCGGGGTTCGTGGTAAAGCCCCAGCCCTCGCTGCCGGTGATGTCGAGCTGCAGGTCAGCATACTTTTTGTGATATTCCGGGTGGTAGCCATCGTCCGAATGGAGCGTGGCATCCATCGTGTTGATAAAAACTTCCTCGCCATCCACCTCGGTGCGGCCCAGCGGCAGGCTGGCAGGATCGTGGGTCAGCAAGTAATCAATGGCCGTGTCGAGATTTTTGCAAAGGCCCTTGTAGCGTGTCAGGTGCTGCAGGGTATCACAGATCATAAAACGTCCCTCCAAAAACAAGCGCCCGCTCTCCCCTCTGAAAAGAGACGGAGAGGGGCGCTGCTTCAATTTTACAGTTTTGCGATGGCAGCTTCGATCATGGCCTGTGCTTCGGCCACGATGGCTTCATCTTCCGGGATCAGGCCGGGCATGGGCTCACGCACGCCGCCCAGCTCCAGACCGTACATCCGGCGCAGGATCTCCTTCTGCACGGCATACAGGTTGCCGTGGGCTTCGCACATCTTGTAGATGATGCGGTCGGCCTCGTACTGGATCTCCTGAGCCTGCTTGATCTCGCCCTTGTCGATGTGGTCGTTCATGGCCAGATACAGCTCGGGCATGACGGCGTAGGTGCCGCCGATGCCGCCGTCTGCGCCGATGACGCGGCCGGAAACAAACTGCTCATCGGGACCGTTGAACACCACAAAATTCCCCTCGCCGCGGGCGGCGATACCGGCATCCTTGAACATCTGGATGTCCTGGGTGGGCATGGAGCTGTTCTTCACTGCGATCACGTTGGGGTTCTTCAGCATTTCCTTTAGCAGGCTCATGGTCAGGCCGGTGCCTGCCAGCTGCGGGATGTTATAGATGACGAACTCGGTGTTGGGAGCAGCAGCGGACATATCGTTCCAGTACTTTGCAATGGCGTACTCCGGCAGGTGGAAGTAGATGGGGGGAATGGATGCAATGGCGTCTACACCCACGCTCTCGGCATGGCGGGCCAGCTCCACGCTGTCGGCGGTGTTGTTGCAGCCGACATGGGCGATGACGGTCAGCTTGCCCTTGGCTTCGCTCATCACGGCTTCCAGAACGGCCTTGCGCTCATCCACATGCTGGTAGATGCACTCGCCGGAGGAGCCGCCTACATACACGCCCTTGACGCCCTTGGCGATCAGATGGCGGGTGAGGGCCTTAACGCCCTCGGTAGAAATATTGCCCTCTGCGTCGTAGCAGGCGTAAAAGGCGGGGATGACACCCTGATACTTTGTAATGTCTTTCATGGTTACATAATCCTTTCTTAGCCTTTGACAGCACCCATTGCGATGCCTTTGGTAAAGTACTTCTGGAAAATGAGGAAGATGATGATGATAGGCACAGCAGCCAGTGCGGCACCTGCCATGATCAGGCCAAAGTCGGTGCTGTTCTCAGCCTGCAGCTTTGCAATGCCCAGAGAAATGGTCAGGTTGCTGGTGCTGGACAGCATGATCAACTGCATGAAGTAGTCGTTCCAGCTGTTGATGAAGGTGAAGATGGCCAGTGCACCGATGCCCGGCTTGACCATGGGCAGCACGATGTCGATAAAGGTCTTGGCCTCGCTTGCGCCGTCGATGCGGGCCGCTTCCAGCATCTCAGTGGGGATGCCCTCACTGAACTGCTTCATCAGGAACACGCCAAAGGGCCAGCCCACGATGGGGAAGATAACGGCCCAGATGGTGTTGTACAGGTTCAAAGAGCTCATTTCGCGCAGCAGGGGAATCAGGATGACCTGCTTGGGCAGAGCCATTGCACACACGATAAGGGTGAACAGCAGCTTGCGGCCTACAAAGCGCTTTTTTGCCAGTGCATAGCCGGCCATGGCGGCGGTGATGCAGGTGAGGATCATGGACATGACGGCCATGAACACGGTGTTGATCATCCAGCGGATGGCAGCGGGAGCGGTGGGGCCTACCGAGAAGTAGATGGGCTCGCCGTTAGCGCTGAACTTGGAGCCAAAGGGCACAGCCAGCTGCCACAGCGGGGCGCTCTTGCCGGAGAACAGCTTCTGGTAGTTGGTCAGCACCCACTGGCTGGGCCACCATTCGGGGGTGGTGGCGTTGATGGCGGCACCGGTCTTGAAGGAGCCGGTGATGATCCAGTACAGCGGGAAGGCGAACAGCACCGCAACGATGCTGATGAGGATCAGCGTCAGGATCATGTAGGCGCTCATCTTCTTGAGCTTACTGGGGTGACGCTTCAACGGTTTTTGCTTTTTTGCAGCGGCATTTGCACTCATTGTCCGGCACCTCCTTTAATTATCCTGGTTGCCCAGCTTGAACTGAACAGCCGACAGAATGGCGATGATGACTGCCAGCACCACACCCATTGCGTTGCCGTAGCCGTAGCGGTACAGCTTGAAGGCGGTGTAGTAGATGTAGTACATGATGGTATCGGTGCTGTGGTTGGGGCCGCCGGAAGTCAGCAGCTGGATCAGCGCAAAGCACTGGAAGGAGTTGATGGTGGTAATGACCAGAATGTACAGGGTGGTGGGCATGATGGCGGGCCACTTGATCTTCCAGAAGCACTGGAAATCGGTGGCACCATCCACTTCTGCAGCTTCCACGATGGACTGGTCCACATTGCCCAGAGCGGAAACGTACAGCACGATGGGCTGGCCCACAGAGGTGGTGAGCAGGATCAGGATGATGCAGCCCAGAGCAAAGCGCTCATCACCCAGCCAGTTGATGTTCTTGTCAATGAGGCCCAGAGTCTTGCCCAGATAGTTGAAGATGCCGTAGTAGTTGTTGTACATCCACTTCCACACCACGGTAACAGCCACGGAGCCGGTGACGACGGGCAGGTAGAACACGCAGCGGAAGAGGCTGGTGGCCCACTCGGGCAGGTCTACGATGGCAGAGGAGACCCACAGCGAGAAGGCGCAGGTGACGGGCACCGACACCACCACGATGATGAAGGTGTTCTTTAAGGCACCCAGAAAGATGGGGTCTGTGAACAGTTCCTTGTAGTTTGCAAGCCCCACAAAGATATCGGCACGGTTCATGGTGGAATCGAAGAAGCTGGTCACCACGCACAGCACCATGGGATAGATGACGAAGCCCAGGAAGAAGATCAGGCTGGGCAGCAGGAAACAGTAGGAGGCAAAGGTCTCGCGCCGTACCAGCGCACTGCTGCGCTTGGGCTCTTTGATCGCCGTTTTTGCAGCCAAAAGAATCACCGTTCCTTTCCGGTCGAGATGTTATTTTGCATTTTTTACAAATAAAGCCCCTCCCTCGTCGGGATCTTCGAGGAAGGGGCGAAGAATCAGTAATTATCTGCCCCCGGCAGAGTGGATGGGTTTATGCCTGAGCAGCTGCGTTTGCGTTATCAACAAAGGTCTTGACGGCAGATTCAACGTCCTCACCGGAACCGACGCGCTGCAGCATGTTCCACCACTCGGTACGAGCAGTTGCCCAGCCCGGAGTGATCTGGTAGTAGTCGCCCAGATAAGCCATGAACTTGCTGTACTCGCTCATGATCTCGTTGTCGGCGTAGATGTCGCCCACGCTGGTACGAACCGGGAAGTAGGTGGAAGCCAGCACGCTGTCCTTGACCTGATCGGGGTCGGCCGCGATGAAGTCGATGAAGGTCTTGGCTGCTTCGATCTTGGCCTCGTCGCCGTTATCAAAGATGCCGAAGCCCCAGATGCCGCCGCACAGCTTCGGGTCGCCGCTTTCGGTGGGGAAGGCCATGGGGAAGATCTCGTCGCCATCGTTGGTCAGACCGGCGTCGTTGTTGTCGCTGTTGGCCTGCTGTGCAATGTTCCAGCAGAAAGCCATCTGCAGGGTGCCGTTGCGGAACAGGGTGATCTCGTCGCCGCCTGCGATGGAAGCGTCAAAGTTGATGCCCTTGGTGTCGTGCAGGGTCTGGATAGCCTTGATGTTCTCGGCGGAGTCGGCAGTGTACTTGGTGTGGGCTGCATCGGTAAAGGTGCCGCCGTACATGTTGTTGATGATGGCGCGGGTGCCCTGGTCGCCGCCCTGACCTGCGCAGTAGATGGCTGCAACGTTCTCGTAACCGCCGTTGTACAGGGCGTCAACGGTCTTCAGGAAGCCGTCGGTGCTCCAGGTGTGCTTGTCGGTATCGATGTACTGGTCAGCGCCCACTTCCTTGACCTTGGTCATGTTCACGGCCATGCAGTGTGCGGTCATGCACAGGGGGTACTCGTAGTAGTTGCCGGCGGTATCCTTGCAGGCAGACTCAACGGACTCGTAGATGTCCTTCTTGGCATCGTCGGTCCACAGGTCGTTCAGCGGAGCCATGACGCCCTTTGCGCCCCAGTTTGCAACCAGACGCTCGGGACCTTCCATGATCAGGTCGGGTGCGCTGCCGCCCTCGATGGCGGTGTTCACCTGATCGTCGCCGTTGGTGTAGTCCAGATACTCCACAGTGACCTTGATGTCAGGATACTTTGCGTTGAAGCTGGCGATGAGCTCCTGCACGGTCTCGTCCTTGCCCCAGCCGCCGATGGGGTATGTCCACAGTTTGATGCTTGCGCCGGAGGCTGCGGTGGAAGCAGCAGAAGAAGCTGCAGTGCTGGTGGAAGCGGGCTTACCGCCGCAGGCAGCCAGAGCACCGGCTGCGCTCAGAGCGCCAACGGCCTTCAAGAAGGAGCGGCGAGAGATAACATTCTTCATAATGAGTTCTCCTTACCTATCATATCGGCGGCCTTCATCCCAGACCGCTCTTGTTGGCCCTATTATAGAAAATCTCTTTCATTTTGTCCATCGGTTGCATACACAATTTTCAGAAAGTTTTCTTGTCTATTCCGCACAAATATCTGGGATACCAGCTATCTTTTGGCCATTTTCGCCAATTTTATATGTCATTGTAGCCATTTTGTAATCATCTCTGCGCAGTTTGTCATTTTCAACAGGAAAAATATTTTCTCGCCCACTTTTTCGTTTTTGAAATTTATTTTCAGTAATGGGTGCTACTTTTCCTCAATTTTTGGATGCTCTGCACAGCATCTGCACCTGAATTATGGTAAAAGGTACACTTGTCAAGCCGCTGAAATTCTTTTATACTTTTTATATAGGTGTTCCCTCCCCTGCGCGGCGGACGGGGCGATAAGGATAAGAAGGTGTAAGACGCCTGCGGGCATTGCGGCCCGCCTGACCGAAGGAGCAAAGTTATGGGTACGAATTTTTGGGAACTGCTGCAACAGCGGCAGGGCCAGTTGACGAGATCCGGCCATGCCGTGGCCGACTACCTCTTACAGCACGCCGATGAGGCGCAGTATCTTTCCATTTCCTCTCTGGCCCGGGAGTGCAATGTCGCCGAGGCCACGGTATTCCGGTTCTGCCGGGCGCTCGGGTTCGACGGCTACCACGAGATGCGCATTGCGCTGGCGCAGGCCAACGCCACCGGCACCATGTCCAGCCAGCGGGAGCTTCAGCCCGGGGCTTCCACCGAGACGCTCTTTGAACACGCCAGCGCCCGTCTCTTTACCGCCATCAACGGCACTCAGAACGCCCTCTCTGCCGAGGCCGTGGATGAGGCCGCACGGATGCTCCGGGAGGCCAAGCAGGTCTTCTGCTTCGGACAGGGCGGCAGTATGCTGCTGGCCAACGACATCTGCGCCCGCTTCGCCAGCCTCTCCACCAAGTTCCGCACCTCCGGCGACAGCCATCTGCAGCTGTTGACCGCCAGCCTGATGAACGAGGCCGATGTTGTCCTCTTCGTCTCCTACTCCGGTGCGACCCGCGATATGATGGAGACTCTCCGCACGGCCAAAGCTGCTGGCGCGAAAATCATCCTTCTGACCCATTACGAGGACTCCCCCGGCGCATCGCTGGCCGATGTCGTCCTTCGCTGCGGCGCACAGGAAAGCCCGCTGGACTCCGGCAGCATTCCCATCAAGGTAGCCGTCCTCTATGTAGGCGAGGTCCTGGTGCTGCGGTACATCCTCGACTCCCCCGAGCAGGCCAACACCGCGCAGGAGCTTACCAGCGAAGTTCTGACACTGAAGATGCTCTGACCCCCCTGCCCCGCGTGATGCAAAGCAACGCATTACCGTGGAAATCATACTTTTTTCGAAAAAATTCAAAAAATTCTCAAAAAACTGTTGACAGGGACGTCATATCTGAGTATAATATCTCATGTCGCCGGTGCTCCGACAGGAAAAACACCGGATGATGACCGGGTGTAGCGCAGTTTTGGTAGCGCGCTTGAATGGGGTTCAAGAGGCCGTGAGTTCGATTCTCGCCACTCGGACCATTTGCTTCTCAGTCGAACAACCTTCGGGTTAGTTCGATTGAGGAGCTTTTTTTATTTTATCCGAAGCTTTTTTAAACAACAGAGCCGCAGTCCTTTCGGGGGCTGCGGCTCTGTCTGCTTCTGTATCCTTATTTTCCCTCTGCGCGGAGGCGGGCATCCTTGTCCAGCAGCGGCTTGAGGTACTGGCCGGTAAAGCTTTCCGGTACCTCTGCCACCTGCTCGGGTGTTCCCTCCGCCACGATGAGTCCGCCGGCGCTTCCGCCCTCGGGACCGAGGTCGATGATGTGGTCGGCGCACTTGATGAGGTCGAGGTTGTGTTCGATGACGATGACGGTATTGCCCGCATCCACCAGCTTCTGCAGCACCTCGATGAGGCGGTGGACATCCGCGATGTGGAGGCCCGTAGTCGGCTCGTCGAGAATATACACGGTCTTGCCGGTGCTGCGGCGGGCCAGCTCATTGGCCAGCTTGACGCGCTGGGCTTCGCCGCCCGAAAGGGTCGTGGCGCTCTGCCCCAGCGTGACATAGCCCAGCCCCACATCCAGCAGGGTCTGCAGCTTGCGGGCGATCTTCGGCTGATTGGCGAAGAAGACTGCCGCCTCCTCCACCGTCATGTTCAGCACGTCGGAGATGGTCTTTTCCTTATATTTGACTTCCAGCGTCTCCCGGTTGTAGCGTGCACCCTTGCAGACCTCGCAGGGGACGTAGACATCAGGCAGGAAGTGCATCTCGATCTGGAGGATACCGTTGCCCTCGCAGGCCTCGCAGCGGCCTCCCCGGACGTTAAAGCTGAACCGGCCCGGGCCATAACCCCGCATCTTGGCGTCCTGTGTCTGCGAAAAGACGGTGCGGATGTCGTTGAAGACGCCGGTATAGGTGGCCGGGTTGGAGCGGGGTGTCCGACCGATAGGCTGCTGGTCAATGCCGATGACCTTATCCACAAATTCGAGGCCCTCTACCCCATCGCATCTGCCTGCGCGGGAACGCGCGCCGTTCAACTCACAGGCCAGCGTCTTATACAGGATCTCATTGATGAGGCTCGATTTGCCCGAGCCAGAGATGCCTGTCACGCAGATAAACTCTCCCAGCGGGAACTTCACATCAATATTCCGCAGGTTGTTCTCCCGTGCCCCCCTCACCGTGAGGAAATTGCCATTGCCGGTGCGGCGGGTCTGGGGCACCTCGATGCGCTTGCGGCCCGACAGATAGTCGCCGGTAATGCTGCGCTTGGCCTTGCAGATGTCCTTCACCGAGCCGGCAGCCACGATCTCACCGCCATGGACGCCTGCGCCGGGGCCGACGTCCACGATATAGTCCGCGCTGCGCATGGTATCTTCATCGTGCTCGACCACGATGACCGTGTTGCCGAGGTCGCGGAGATTTTTCAGCGTAGCGATGAGCTTATCATTGTCCCGCTGATGCAGGCCGATGGACGGCTCATCCAGCACATAGAGCACGCCGGAGAGCGCACTGCCGATCTGGGTCGTCAGGCGGATGCGCTGGCTCTCGCCGCCGGACAGAGTGCCTGCCGCCCGGGCCA
>OHTA01000720.1_pt1 | contig 20087 bp, 18 predicted proteins | sample 1578851 | NCBI WGS metagenome assembly OHTA01 (sample SAMEA3879578, study PRJEB24766) | human gut metagenome | biome: human-associated habitat; feature: feces | place: USA | collected 1985/1987 | reverse complement strand
TATTATTAAGCTATATTAATATATTACCGTTGATAATGGCTTGCTCCGTAAAAAAGAAAAATAACCAGGCAGTAGAGGAATATATAGTTCCTCAGGCGGTGATGAACTGGGTTGTTAATGGAAAAAAATGGAATGGTATCGAATATTTTTCAAATGTTGTTTTGACTTATTCAAGGAAAAATTATAAATTGTATAGGAACTTAGTGCTAATTTCCAAAAACGATAGTATTGGAGAAAGATTTTGTAAAAAGTTATCAAAAGAAATTAAGTTCACGAAACCTCTTAGAATTAATGGTTTAAATTTATTTAAAGAATATACTGATAATGAAGAAATAAAACCTATTTTGGAACAGGAAAATATTACTGTTCCATCAGATTATGTGCACTTTGATTCTGATATTAACAGAGATTTTTCAAAGGAACTGGGATGTGTTTCTAAGACAGAAAATGAATCAATTCACTATTCAAGCTCAGGATTTTATTTGTTTGAATATATTTTATCAAAAAAGGAAAAGAATCTATTATGATAAAAGGTAACGGATATATGTGCATATTTTGCCTCGTTGGTGTGATTTTTTGCTTGAGCCGGTGCGAACATATCGTTTTATCGGTTTAAAACATATAGTGGTATAGTTTTCTTATAGTAAAAAATATTTATAAAATGCATATCGCTACGAGGTGAGTAGCAGGTAGCAGTCAATGAACGGCTAAGAGGCAAATTGGAATATACAAATGTAATGGTCACATTGTTGGGGGTGAACGGTAATATATGCAAGGTTTGGAATCAAAAATATACTGGTGCTAAATCTCAATGAAGGGAATAAATTGTTGCATAAAATATAGTACTAGAGTATACTTGAATTAGATTAATACAGCAAAGCAGGAGAAATTCTGTGGCGCAAAGCTATAGGGCCTGATATATGGCAGCCAGTTGCAACATGAGGAACAGTTAATTAATGGCATTGCTATTCTTGATTAGGATAGTGGTGCCATTTTTGCATCTGTGTTGAGATAGGAGAGTATTGTTTATGAGAAAACAAAGAGTTTAGCTATTGTTATTTGTGCAATGTTGCTTACAAGGTAAGCGCAAAATAATTCGACGGATTGCAACAAGTTAATTATCAACTCATAATAAGTATCAGGAAATGCTAGTATTTTACTATACTTATGTTTGCTAGATGCTAGCATTTTACTCTGATTATTATGAGGTGACAAACTATGAGAGCACCAAGAGTACCAGTCGAAGAACAATGCCACCTGATCATGGGATGCCGCAAAAGCGGACTGTCTGATCATCAGTGGTGTTTAAACAATGACATTAATCCAGGCACCTTTTACAACTGGGTTAAGCGTCTCCGCAAGAATGGCTGCGGAGATATTCCTGAGAAAAATCAGCTGTCAACTTATGAACATTCTCATCAGGAAGTTGTAAAAATTGAGATGAATTCCATTTCGGTCCCCACTGACATGAATAAAAATACTGATACAGCCGCAATGGAGTTAATGATTGGAAACATGAATTTGCGCATTTCAAACGAAACGGATCCACTGCTTCTTGCTAAAACAATCCAGATACTTGCGGAGCTTTCATGCTAGGCGATATAGCAGCTGTCGGCGAGCTTTATATTGTGACTGGGTAAAGGCACTTCTATGGGAAAATGATGGCTTTGTACTCCTGTATAAACGCATGGAAGTAAAAGGCAGGTTCCGCTGGCCACGTTCAAGTCAGGAAGTGCGTCAGCTTACATGGCAGCAATTCGATTGGCTTATGTCAGGTCTTGAAACCGAACAGCCCAAAGCATTTAAAACGCCGTGAAGCCTTGAAAATACTGGCATTTCTGCTTCTTTAATGCTCTTTGTGGTATAATAAGAGTATCGAAAAAGGAGCAGATACAGAATCTTTTGGCACAGCTTGATTATCTTACAAAGAAACTGTTCGGCACATCAAGTGAAAAGATGAAAGATGTGGAAGGCCAGTTAAATCTGTTTGATGAAGCTGAGCAGGAAGCTGATATTGATCTTAAGGCACCTGTTATTAAGGTTCCTGAGCATACACGCAAGAAAAAACGTACTCTTGAGGAACTTTTTAAAGAAGTTCCATCTCGGGATGAGATTATTTCACTTCCTGAAGATGAGAGAGTATGTGATGAGTGTGGTGCTGCCCTTGAACCTATAGGCAAAGAGTTTGTACGGCATGAATTCCGTTTTACCCCTGCAAAAGGTGAAGTTGTAAACATTTATCGTGAGACATACAAATGTCCGGCATGCTCTACAGCGGATGCAATGGAAGAAAATATAAAGTTTGTAAAGGCTGCTGTCCCGGAGGCACTTATTCCAAACAGCTATGCTTCAGGATCAGCTGTTGCCTGGGTAATGTATCAGAAGTTCGCAAATGCAATGCCACTGTACCGTCAGGAACAGGACTGGCATCAGCTTGGAGTGGATTTTACCAGGGCAACACTTGCCAACTGGATCATATATTGTGCGTATAATTATTTCAAACCGATGTATGATTATCTTCACAGGCAGCTGCTTCTCAGGAAATATCTGATGGCAGATGAGACACGAATACAGGTACTGAAGGAGCCTGAAAGAAATCCCGAAACTGATTCTTTCATGTGGCTGTTCCGCTCTGGTGAAGATGGATTGCCACCTATCGTCCTTTACTATTACACTGAAACAAGGGCAAGATACAATGCAGTTGATTTCCTTGATGGTTTTTCGGATGGATACCTGGAAACGGATGGTTATCAGGGCTATAATAATCTCCCTGGTATCAGGCGCTGCTCCTGCTGGCGCATACAAGAAGATACTTCATTGATGCGGTTCCAAAAGGAAAGCAGTATGATTACAGCAATCCGGCAGTACAGGGAGTTCAGTTCTGTTCAAAGCTTTTTGAGTACGAGCGCAGATCACAGAACAAGAAGCACACATTTGAGCAGAGAAAAGCCTATCGTCTTGAAAAAGAAAAACCTATACTCGATGCGTTCTGGAACTGGCTTGACGAACAGAAGCCACGTAAGGGAAGCCGTTTCGAGACAGCGGTGAAGTATGCCCAAAACCGGAAAGACATGTTGATGACATATCTTTTGGAGCATCGTCCAAGTGAAGATATGTTAGATGTACAGCTTGAGGCTTTGACTCCGTGGAGTAAAGAAGTTCAAAATGTTTGCAAAAACTAAATTGTAGTAAAATGCTTGCATCTAGCAAAAATGATGCAAGCGTTAATTAAGATCTAGCGTTGGAATATTGAGCGCTTACAGTATAGGGAGTGTCATAGAGAATATCAAGGCAAATTCTAATTGTGTTAGCTTGCATAAGAAGACGGATGTTAATATATTAGATATAATATTTTGTAGATATAAAAACAGAAGGAGTATTACAAAATGAATCTGCTAAACCTTCCGGTAGGCGTTTCTGATTTTGCAGAAATCAGAAATAATAATTACTATTATATAGATAAGTCAGGACTTATTGAGGAACTTCTTGAGTCAACAGGCACAAAAGTGACTCTGATTACCCGTCCAAGACGATTTGGAAAAACACTCGCGATGAGCATGCTTGAGAATTTCTTTGACATACAAAAAGATAGTAAGCGAATGTTTGAGGAACTTGAGATCTCTAAGAGGCAGGATTTATGTGCTGAATGGCTGAATCAATGGCCTACTGTATTTATTTCATTTAGGCAGGTAGATGGTTTGGATTTTGCTGGTGCATATGGCATGCTTACAATGGTACTTGCTGATTTATACAACAAGTACTTGTATTTGCTTGATGATGATAGGATAACAGAATTTCAAAGAAAGATATTTACCAATCTTGCTAATGGTCATGGCTCTGAAAAAGAAGTAAAAAATAGTCTTATTCTCCTGACTTCGATAATGCAGCAACATTATGGCAAGCCGGTAATTCTCCTCATTGATGAGTATGATGTTCCTGTGGCAAAAGCAAATAGTCATGGTTACTATAATGAGATGCTTGATGTTATGAAAGGCTTGATGCAGGCATTGAAAGATAACCAGTCGCTTCGTTTTGCTGTTATAACAGGATGCTTAAAAATCGCCAAGGAAAGCATTTTTACAGGAACTAACAATTTTGTATCGGATTCTATTACGGATTCAAGGCTGAATGAGTATTTTGGCTTTGTTCAGAGCGAAGTTGATCGTATTATCATAGATGCAGCTATAGAGGATAAAGCGGGAAGTATCAAGGAATGGTATGATGGATATCATTTCGGTAAGTTTGATGTCTATTGTCCCTGGGATGTTATGAATTATCTTTTGGAATTACAGAGAAATCCAAATGCAAAACCTGTAAGTTATTGGAAGAATACGAGCGACAATGCAATCATTCGCTCTTTTATTGATTACGCAGGAAACAATATTACTAAGAAGCTGGAAACTTTAATGGCTGGTGGCTGCATAATTCAGAGAATTGATGAGAGCCTGACATATGATTATCTTCATTCGTCGGAGGATAATCTTTGGAGTATGCTTTATCTGACTGGGTATCTGACAAAGGTAAGTGATGACTATTATGATGGGGAGCTCCAAAACGGAGAACTTGCTCTTATGATTCCAAATGCTGAGATTAAAGAGATTTTTGAAACTACCGTAATCAATTGGTTTGATGACAGTGCAAAAAAATGGAATCGCAATGAGCTTTTTGATGCTGTTTGGAGTGGTGATAGCGAGAAGCTCACAAGTGAGATGACCACACTTTTGCGGAAGACAATAAGTTATCATGATTATAAAGAGGACTTCTATCATGCTTTTCTTGCCGGCATTTTTACCGGTGCGGGTTATATGGTGGAGTCTAATAAGGAGCATGGTGAGGGACGAAGCGATGTGGTTGTATATGATTCTGTAAATGGTCGTGTAGCAATTTTTGAAGCAAAATACACCAAGAGTCTCAATAGTATGGAATGTGAATGTAATAATGCTCTGCAGCAGATTGACGATAGGATGTATGCAAAAGAGTATGAGGACGATTATGACCAGATTCTTTGCTATGGTATATCTTTTTTCAAGAAGCGTTGCATGGTAAAGAAGAAGTAGCTGATTTTTTGAGGGGGAACATCATGACGAAAGATAATATAGTATTACCATACAAATTGGAACAGCATTTAACTGAGATATGCAAGGAAAATCCAACGTATATTAATTTGTTATCAGTTTGGAACATTAATAAGAAGATGTGTCAGGATGCCTTATCAACGGTAGTTATAAATTATCCTCATTATACCAGACATGATGTATCACATTGTGAGGCTATTATTACAAATATTGAAATGCTTTTGGGAGAGGAGGCTATTCGTCTATTATCGCCTACTGATACATGGCTCTTATTGCATGCGGCATATTTGCACGATATTGGTATGGTCATAGAGTGTAAGCGTATAGAGGATAACTGGGAATCAAAAGAGTTTCAGGATTATCTTCATGCAGCAGAGAATTCATTAGATGATAGTTTGGCTGAAAATGCAAAGCTGATCAATTCATTTGAAGAGAAAAGGGATAAAGGAAAATCTGTTTTGGCATGGCCTGTAAGAGTAAGATACGCGGTAACTCTGTTAATTGCAGATTATTATAGAAAAGAGCATGCTGTAGATTCACGTTCATATCTGGAAGACATGGGGAATGCTTTTAACATTGATTTAGGATATAACGGATTGATACAACAGAGACTGATAAATCTTTTGGCAGATATTGCTTATTTACATACAGAATCGAATGATAAGCTCCTTGAGCTGGACTATAGGACAAATGGATTCAATGCAGATTATGCACATCCCAGATTCTTGGCACAGATGCTTCGTATGGGAGATTTACTTGACGCAGATAATAATAGATTTAATGCAAGTAATGAGATAGTGTTTGGAGAGATACCGGAATCGTCAAGAAATCATTGGGAAAAGCATATGTCCGCGAGACATATTTTGATTACACCCGATATTATAGAATATAGAGCAGATTGTAGTAAACCGGAGGTATACAGAGAGACCAGAAATTTCCTATCATGGCTTAAGACAGAGGTGGAATTTTGGGCGCTAAATTGGAAGAATATCATGCCGGAAAATATAAAGGGAAGTGCTCCTAAGCTGGGAAAGTGTGAATTACTCCTTGATGGAGTTCCTGACATACAAGGACTCTCCGATTTACAGTTTTCTATTTCTACAGAAAAAGCTTTTGAAGTAATCGAAGGTGCCAATATTTATGAAGACAAATTTGTGTTTTTAAGAGAAGTTATTCAAAATGCATTGGATGCATGTAAAATCCAAATGTGGAGAGATGTCTCCGAAAACAGATATAGAAGTTGGATAGCGAAGGAGTCTGTTAACAATCTGCAGCCATTTCAGATAAAAAATGATGTGTTTGAAAATTATGGTGTTGACGTAATATTGCGTAAATATGATGAGAATCATTTTAAAGTTATTATCAGTGATAATGGGATAGGAATTTCTGCAGAGCAATTCAAGAAGATCTGTAATGTTGGAGTGAGTTATTCAGGTGATAAGAAGCGTAGCGAGGAAGTAGAAAGTATGCCATTATGGCTTAGACCGACAGCTGGATTTGGAATAGGTCTGCAATCTATTTTTTTGATAGCCGATGAGTTTGAAATATATTCAAAGGCAGCCGGCAATGATGGCATATATGCAAAGGTAACTTCGCGAAGAAAAAACGGCTATGTGCAGATATCAAAATCGGATGTACGTAATGAACAGGGAACAGAGATACATGTTGTTCTTCCGAGTGATATGACTTTTTCATATGGATTTTCAGGCAATACAGCAGAGTTTATATCAGAGCAGTTTGATCCTTTTTCAGGCGAAAAGCAGATGCTGTATTATATGAAAATATGGGATGTATTATGTAGTACTATAGAAAATACGTTATTTCCGATCAAGCTATTCTTTGAAGATGAACAGATGTATATAATAAAGTCTCAGAAATTTGATGAATTGGAAAAATGTTCAGATGATGGACGCTATTATTATAATATGGGCGATGATTATCAAATGAGTATTTGGGATTGCAAGACAAATTCGAGTATGAGTATTTATTTGCGGGAGAGATACGAGAGATATAATAATGAGCTTTATTTTAAGGGGATGCAGCTAAAAAATGCACCATATATGGTTAGTAAAGGAATATGGTATGCCATGGACTTATATGGTTTAGATACCAAAAAGACTTTAACGCTGGATAGGAAGAACCTCCGAAAAGGGCAAATGAAAATAGTTGATGAAATATTGGATGATGCTGTTCAGTTTTATTTCAGTATTATCAAAGAGGCTGTTTTTTCGTCAAAAACGGAGAAGTCAGATAAAGAATATGGGCAGATATATACATTTTGGTGCATTGCATCGTTGGAAGATAAAATGGATTTGCTGCGTAGATATAGTGATATATTTAGCCATATTAATGTTAGTGTAGAAGTGATGAAAAAAGCAGATAATAGTTTTCAGCATACAGAAATAGATTATAAAGATATTATTAATAATCTTGATAAAACAGCAGTAGCAGATAATATAGATGATTATATAGATCATAATGGTATGCAGGAGAAATTAGAGGTTAAATATATTAAAGATTTATTGAATGAACATGCAGATGATATCCCTTTTGATATTGTTATAATTGACAAGGCATTTAGAGAAGTGCTAATCAAATCAATGGAAGATAGAATTATGCTGATTCCAAATGATTCAAGTAATAATAAATTCATGTATTTAATTTCTTACAGAACCAATACGGATGAGCTGCCAACAGATGCTGGACAAAGCACTAAGAGGTATTTGTTAGAGGCTTTGTTAAAGAGCAATGATGGATATCATTATCACGATGGTACATTGCGTGGATGTATTCCTGCCTTAAAAGGATATGACACTATAAGCACTAGTATGATACCATTTGGAATAAGAATCGAATATTTTGGCAAAAAGGGGAATGTAATTTCTCCGGTCACAACAGCTCAATGGCAAAAGTACAAGCATCTTGATAAGAAGGAATTTGTGAATGCTATAGTTTCAAGTATTGAGTTTGATAATTTGATTAAACATGTATCGGATAATCCGATTAATGAAAAATCATATACACAGGAGCAGATTAGGGCAGGTTATATTGATTTTATCGGAGAATTATATGATGTAGGAAGTGATGCAGAAATTTAAGTAAAACTAGGTATTTGTCCCCAACAACCAAATCTATTTGATATTTTTGGTACACAGGAATAAAATAATATCAGAAGATTTGGACTTGAATAATACATATACAATTAAATACCGGATTGTGTTATAATATGTCTGTCGGCGGATTCGTTGGCAGACTTTTTTTAAGGAGAGTAAAATGAGAGTATTAACAGATTTAGAGCCAAAGAACGTTTTTTCATTTTTCGAGGATATATGCAGTATTCCTCATCCATCATACAAGGAAGAGAAAATCAGTAATTATCTGGTGGAGTTTGCAAAGGCAAGAGGCCTTGAGCATTACCAGGATGAGCTTCACAATGTGATAATCATAAAGGAAGCATCAGAAGGATATGAGGATGTGGAGCCAATCATACTGCAGGGGCACATGGATATGGTTTGCGAGAAGACACCTGACTGTGATAAGGATATGGACGAGGAAGGCCTGGACCTTTTGATAGATGGTGATTTTATCTCGGCAAAGGGCACTACACTCGGTGGAGATGACGGTATCGCGGTGGCATATGCGCTTGCTATTTTGGACGATGACAGCCTTTCACATCCACGTCTTGAGTTTGTATGCACTGTATGCGAGGAGGTCGGCATGGAGGGTGCTACAGGCATCGATGTGTCTATGCTTAAGGGAAAGAAGCTTCTTAATATGGACAGCGAGGAGGAGGGCGTGATGCTCGCAAGCTGCGCCGGTGGATGCAGAGCCGATGTGAAGCTGCCTGTAGAGAGAGAGACAGTGAGCGGAACAAAGCTTACTGTGAGCTTATCAGGTCTCACCGGCGGACACTCAGGCTCAGAGATTGATAAGGGAAGGGGCAATGCCAATACTCTTATGTCCAGACTGCTTCGTGACGCATCGGCACCTGTAGCTATAGCTTCTATAGATGGCGGCAGAAAGGATAATGCCATTCCAAGAGAGTGTACTGCACAGATTATTGTAGCACCTGATGAGGCTGCGGCAGTGAAGGCTTCGATAGAACAGGCAGCAGCTGAGATTGCACAGGAGTTTAAGGCATCTGATCCTGACCTTAAGCTTACTGTGTCAGAGGAGACTGACTGTAGTGAGTCAGCTATAAGTGCAAAGGACAGCGCAAGGGTTATCGCACTTATCGAGGCACTGCCAAACGGCATCATCAGAATGAGCCGGGAAATCGATAAGCTTGTTGAGACCTCGCTTAATCTGGGAGTTTTAAAATCAGACGATGCTGCTGTCACTTTAAGATACGCAGTCAGAAGCTCTGTCGGTGTGGCTAAAAAGAGCCTTAAGAACCAGCTTGTATGCATAGCAGGCGCTTTTGCGGCAGAGGTTACATTTGAGGGTGATTATCCTGCATGGGAGTACAAGAAGGATTCAAAGCTCCGCGAGGATATGGTACGGATTTTTGAGGAGATGTATGGCAAAAAGCCTACAGTTGAGGCTATTCATGCCGGTGTCGAGTGCGGACTTTTAAGCGGCAAGATTGAAGGACTTGACTGCATATCAATGGGACCGGACATGTATGATATCCATACGACTGAGGAGAGGCTTTCCATATCCTCTGCAAAGAGGTCATATGAGTATATACTCAGAGTGATTGCGTGCAAATAAATATTTATTCAAGGCTTTTGATAAAGGAAAGAGGTGTCATATGATACCTCTTTTTAAATGCCCTGTGAAAATAGCTCAGATTGTGAAATCCGACAGACAGTGAGACATCTAAAATTGAGGTATTGCCGCGCTCGAACTGTTCCACGGATTTTTCAAGACGCACATTGTTGATATACTGCACGCAGGTCATGTTCATGTGTTTTTTGAAGAAACGCATGAAGTGGTATTCACTGAAATAGCAAAGCCCGGCAAGCTCTGAAACCTGGATGCTTTCGGCATAGTGCACCTCGATGTAATCGAGTACATTTTTAAGCTTATCGGAGGATGTGTTGACACCGAAATCAGCATTTTTTTCACTGTATTGCAGCAATAGAAATATTGCCTGAAGCAGAAATGCCTTTAGAGCCAGCTCATAGCCGAATTCCTGACCGGAGTATAGATTTGTTATGCGCATGAAGCATTTGCAAAGGGATGAATATGCCGGATGCTTCGGTGCAATCAGGTAAGGCATGGCAAACTCATGGTTGATTAGCGGAGTTAGATATCTTGAAGAGCATATATCGGTATTGTTTCCACCTAAAAAATTGATATGGAATACATACGTTTCCGAGTAAAATTCGTCGCAGTCCTTTATTGAAATGGAATGCAGCAGCAGTGGCGGGATAAAGATGATATCGCCTTCCTTTGCTTCATATTCGAGCAAATCAATCTGATAGGTGCATGAGCCCTTTGTAATCAGTGTGAGCTCTGCCTCATCGTGCCAGTGTGTAGTGATGACAGGGTAATCTGCTGCAAGTCTTGTTATATATTTCTGAATGGGGAAAAATACTTCTCCGTGCTTTGCGTTTTCTTTCTGCCCGAGGGCAGGCGGATTATTGTTTTTCATATTGTTGTTTCTCCATAGCTTTTAAAACTATACCCTTTAAAATTATAAGAGCAGTATTGTGTTATAAAATGAAAAAATATTGCAAGAATTTATACTAAACACTTTCTATAATAGCAGTATAATACATCAAGGCGAAGTGCTCAAGATGTAAATAAGTGCAAAATTTATGATTAGATAAGAGGTACACATTATGGAGAGAAAATGGTGGCATGACAAGGTGGCATATCAGATTTATCCAAAGAGCTTTCTGGATACAAACGGTGACGGAATAGGAGATTTAAGAGGTATCATTTCAAAGCTGGATTATTTAAAATCGCTTGGAATTGACATCATATGGCTGTCTCCGATATATAAATCGCCATTTGTGGATCAGGGCTATGACATATCTGATTACTATGCGATAGCTGAAGAGTTCGGTACTATGGAGGAGTTTGATGAGCTCCTTGCCGAGGCAAAGAAGCGTGATATGCACATCATCATGGATCTGGTAATAAATCACTGCTCGGATAAGCACGAATGGTTTAAAAAGGCACTTAAGGATCCGGATGGAGAGTATGCTGATTACTTTTATTTCAGAAAAGGTAAAAACGGCAATCCGCCGAGCAATTACCGCTCTTATTTTGGCGGAAGCTGCTGGGAGAAGGTGCCGGGCACGGACAAGTATTATCTGCACATGTTTGCGAAGGAGCAGCCGGATTTAAACTGGGAGAATGAAAAGCTAAGACAAAAGCTTTATGAGATGATTAACTGGTGGCTGGATAAGGGCTTGTCAGGATTTAGAATAGATGCGATAATCAATATAAAGAAAAATCTCGATTTCCCTGATTTTGAGCCGGATGCAGAGGACGGACTGGCTGCCTGCTACAAGATGGTTGAAAGTGCAGAAGGTGTCGGAGAGCTCTTAGAGGAATTAAAGAACAATACATTTAAGAAGTATGATGCATTTACGGTTGGCGAGGTATTCAATATGAAGCCTGAGGAGCTGCCGGAGTTTATCGGTGAGAATGGGCATTTTTCAACGATATTTGATTTTTGTGCACAGTGCTTAAGTGATGGAGAGCATGGCTGGTATGATGCACCGAAAATAGATTTTGACACATGGAGAAAGTCCATTTTTGGTTCACAGCTTGAGACAGAAAAGTACGGCTTTAAGGCCAATATCATAGAAAATCATGATGAGCCGAGAGGTGCCTCAAGATTTTTACCAAAGCATGCTCAAAATCCTGCCGGAATAAAGATGTTAGGAACTGTCAGCGTACTGCTTCGAGGCATTCCGTTTATATACCAGGGACAGGAAATCGGTATGCAAAATGCAAAATGGAACAGTATAGATGAGTATGACGATATCAGCACAAAGGATCAGTACAAGGCAGCACTTGCAGCAGGCTTATCAAAGGAGCAGGCACTTGCAGCCTGTGGAAGGATGAGCAGGGATAATGCAAGGACACCTATGCAGTGGAGTGATGAGGCAAATGCCGGTTTTACCACAGCAAAGCCATGGCTTAAGGTCAATGAAAACTATAAGGCTATAAATGTTGCGGCGCAGGAAAAGGATCCTTCATCTGTTTTGAACTATTACAGAAGGCTTGTGGCACTGCGAAAGTCAGATGAATTTAAGGAGCTGTTCACCTACGGCAGATGTGTTCCGGCATATGAGGATACAGATGGCATCATGGCTTATTACAGAGAGGATGAAAATAAGCGCGTGCTGGTTGTGGCAAATTTTGGCAGTAAAGAGGCACAAATCAGGCTGGATGGCAGTGTGAAAAAGGTGCTTTTGTCCAACACAAATGATGCTGAAAAGAGCACTGTTTCAGTGGGAGCATCTGAGCTTAAGCTTGAAAGCTGTGAGGTTTTGGTGGTGCTTGTAAAATAGCATAATTTGATACAGCATTAAAGAAACCAGGCTGAATTTTTACAAAAAGAGACAGCTAAAAGAGATAACTAAAAGAGATAATGAAGAGACAAGGAGGGCATAATGAGCAAAAACAATAACGAAAAATGGTGGAAAAAGGCGGTAGTTTACCAGATTTATCCAAAGAGCTTTCAGGATTCTAACGGAGACGGCTTTGGTGATTTACAGGGTATCATCAAAAGACTTGATTATCTTGAGACGCTTGGAATCAATGCAATATGGCTTTCGCCGGTATTCAAATCACCGCAGGCGGACAACGGTTATGACATTTCGGATTACAGGGATATTGATCCGACGTTTGGCAGTCTCGATGATATGGAGGAGCTCATAAACGAGGCAAAGAAGCACAATATAAGGATTATGATGGATCTTGTCTTAAATCATTCTTCAAACGAGCACAGGTGGTTCAAGGAGGCTAAAAAGAGCAAGGACAATCCATACCATGACTACTATATTTGGAGAGACGGAGATGAAGGCGTGCCGCCAAGTGATATGAAGGCTTGTTTCGGTGGAAGCACATGGGAATATGTGCCGGAAATCGGACAGTATTATTTCCATCAGTTTTTACCGGAGCAGCCGGATTTAAACTGGGAGAATCCAAAGGTCAGAAGAGCAATCTACGATATGATTCTCTGGTGGATGGACAAGGGAGTCGGCGGCTTCAGACTTGATGTAATCGACCAGATAGCAAAAGAGCCGGACAAGAGAATCACCATAAACGGACCAAGGCTTCAGGAATATTTTAAGGAACTGAGCAGGGAGACATTCCAGAAGGGCGATCTGATTACCGTGGGTGAGGCATGGGGCGCAGACACAGAGCGCGCAAAGCTTTACAGCAATCCGGATGGCAGCGAGTTTTCTATGGTGTTCCAGTTTGAGCACATAGGGCTTGACCAGAAGGAGGGCGGCGAGAAATGGGACCTTGCACCGCTTCCGTTTAAAAAGCTCAAAAAGATAATGGCTCACTGGCAGAATGAGCTCTACAACTGTGGCTGGAACAGTCTGTTCTGGGACAATCATGACCTGCCGCGTATCGTGTCAAGATGGGGCAATGACAGGGAGTACAGAGTGGAATCTGCAAAGATGCTTGCTATATTGCTGCACGGCATGCAGGGTACACCATACATCTATCAGGGCGAGGAGCTGGGCATGACAAATGTACAGTATGATATCGAGGATTATAAGGACTGTGAAATCATAAACATGTACCATGAGCGCCTTGAAAAAGGATACTCAAAGGATGAAATCATGAAGTCCATTTACGCAAAGGGCCGTGACAATGCAAGGACACCTATGCAGTGGGATGACTCGGCAAATGCCGGCTTCACCACAGGAACACCTTGGATAAAGGTAAATGACAATTACGACAAAATAAATGCCAAATCACAGGTGGATGACCCTGATTCAATCTTTAGCTGCTACAAGAAGCTTGTTCAGCTGAGAAAGGATTATCCGGTATTTGTTGATGGTAAATTCACACTTTTACTTGAGGATGATGAGAATATTTTTGCATACAGCAGAAAGAATGAAGAAAAAACCATGATTGTTGTGTGCAATTTCTTTGACAAGGAGATACCAATGCCGCTTGCAAAGGAGTGTGAGGGCATGGAGGTGCTGATTTCAAATTATAAGGATACCTCTGATATGTCAGTGCTCAGACCTTATGAGGCCAGGATGTATATACGATAGATAAAATTGATACCGCTTGTTTTTATAAAGGTGTTTTATAAAAGCAGGCGGTATTATTGTATTTTTTAAGGATAATGTATATAATAAGTTACCGAAAAAATTCAATGGACGATGAAAGGAACCAATTCCATGTTTGATATAATAATAATAGGCAGTGGTCCGGCAGGACTGTCTGCAGCAATATATGCAAAGAGAGCCAATCTGAATGTGGCAGTAGCAGAAAAAGAATACGAGGGGACAGGCCAGATAGCCGAGAGCGGAAATGTGAACAACTATCTGGGGCTTCCAAACATAAACGGATACGACCTGGGAGAAAAATTCAGGGAGCATGCAGTGTCTCTTGATGTAGAATTTATCGAAAAAGAAGCAGTGCAGATAGAAGCAGTGCAAAATGGTGAGAAAGAAGAATCAGTGATATACAGAGTGAAATTCGATGATGACACGATAGCAGAGGCAAGAGCGCTCATCTATACCGCAGGAGCATATCCGAGAAAGGCAGGAGTGCCGGGAGAGGATGAGTATACCGGAAAGGGAGTATCTTACTGCGCAATCTGTGACGGAGCATTTTATAAAGGAAAGACAGCCGCAGTGCTGGGCGGCGGAGATACCGCTTTGGATGATGCATTATATCTGTCCGATATATGTGAGAAGGTCTATCTGGTTCACAGAAGAGACAGCTTCCGCGGTGCGCAGAGCACAGTTGAGCTCTTAAAGCAGAAAGAAAATGTAGAGCTTGTCCTAAACGAAACAGTGACAGAAATATATGGAGAAAAAAAGCCGACAGGCATAAAGCTTAAAAGTGGCAGGACACTGGCTGTAGACGGAGTATTCGTGGCATATGGCTCAGTACCGCAGTCAGAGCTTATAAAGAATCTGGTGCAGCTCAATGAGAGAGGATATGTAGTGGCAGGTGAGGACGGCATCACATATGCTGCAACAAAAAATGGTGACCATGATAGAAGCGTCCAGCCGGGACTGTATGTGGCGGGAGATGTCCGTACCAAGACACTGCGTCAGGTGGTAACCGCAGTATCTGACGGAGCAAATGCCGCAACGACAGCCGCAGAGTATTTAAGGGACATTAATGGATATAAATAAAATATATAACCACGCACAAATAATTTGTATAACTGATAGCATTGACTTTCAACACACACGTTTGTATAATAATCTCATCAATTCCTAGTAACACAATAGACTATGTAAGAATTAACGAGAAGAAGAAAACAATGAGATTTAATACAAGCTTACTTCATGCCGGCGTGACAAAAGAGACAAATGGCTCTACACTGCCACCGGTATATCAGACAAGCGCCTTCGAGCAGGAGAGTGCGGCAGATCTGGAAAAAATATTTGAAAACAAAGCTCCGGGCTACTGTTACACAAGAGTTGCCAATCCTACGATTACAGCTTTTGAGAACAGAATAACAAAGCTCGAGGGAGGAATAGCATCGGTGGCATGCGCATCAGGCATGGCGGCACTGATGAATACCTTCTTAAATATACTAAGCAGTGGAGATGAGCTCATCTCAAGCGCCAGCCTCTACGGTGGCACAATAGATTTGTTCCATGATCTTGAGGCCTTCGGCATCATAACCAGATATGTCGAGAACAACAACTGGCAGCAGATAGAGGACAGCGTCAATGAGCATACCAGACTGATTTTTGCAGAGACTATCGGTAATCCCTGTCTGGATGTCACAGATATTGAGAAGCTTGCAGAGATAGCACACGCACATGATATACCGCTTGTAGTTGACAATACCACATCGACAGCTTACCTGATACAGGTTTTAAAGCATGGAGCTGATATCGTGGTCAATTCATCTTCCAAATATATCAATGGAAGCAGCAATGCAATCAGTGGTATTCTGACAGACTCAGGTAAGTTCAAATGGGACAAGAACAGATATCCGGGTTTTGCAGATTATGTGAAGTATGGACCTATGGCATTTGTCGCAAAGCTGAGAAATAGTCTTTTCAGAAATATGGGTGCCTGTTTAGCTCCGGTGAATGCATACTTAAATATTATAGGACTTGAGACACTCGGTCTTAGAATGGAAAGAGAATGCTCTAATGCACTCGAGCTTGCGTCGTGGATAGAAAACAATTATCCTGATATAAAGGTTAATTATCCGGGGCTTTGTAGCAGCAAATGGCATGAAATAGCAAAAAAACAGCTCACAAACGGCTATGGAGCAATCCTTACAATCAGGGTTGGCAGCAAGGAAAAGGCATTTAAATTTATAGACAGCCTGACGATTCCATACACACTCAGCAATATCGGAGATACGAAGACACTGGTCATTCATCCGGGCTCCACAATCAGTCTTCACAGCACAGATAAGCAGAAGGAGGATGCAGGAGTATTTGAGGATCTTATAAGAGTCAGTGTGGGTATCGAGGATATAGATGACCTCAAGGAGGATTTTGCACAGGCTTTTTCAAATATAGCTGATTAAGCCATCATAATAAGTTATCAATGTGTATGCAAATGAGAGCGTGCATATGCATTTACATATAAAACAAAACATTAACATATTTACACAGTAAGGAGATTAAAAATGGCGGAGAAAGTTGATTACGCGACCCTAAAAAAGGGCGGTTTCATGAGACAGAAGCAAAAGGGCTGTTTCTCGCTTAGAATTGCGGTTGTAGGAGGAAATCTTACAGCAGAAAATATCAAAACAGTAGCAGAGGTTGCTGAGAAATATGGACATGGATATGTTCATATGACATCGCGTCAGGGTATTGAGATTCCTTTTATCAAGGTTGAGGATATCAATGTGGTAAAAGAGGAACTGGCAAAGGGCGGTGTAGGAACAGGTGTCTGCGGACCAAGAGTACGTACTGTCACAGCGTGTCAGGGCTCAGAAATCTGTCCTAGCGGATGTATCGATACATACACTCTGGCTAAGGAACTTGATGAAAGATACTTCGGAAGAGAGCTTCCTCACAAGTTCAAGTTTGGTGTCACAGGCTGTCAGAACAACTGCTTAAAGGCTGAGGAAAACGATGTCGGAATCAAAGGCGGCATGACAGTAGAGTGCAGCCATGACGATTGTATCCAGTGTGGTGTATGTGTGAAGGCATGCCGCGAGGGTGCACTTAGCATGGAGAATGGCAGGATTGTCATCGACAGAGACAAATGTAACAACTGTGCGCGCTGCGTAAAGAGCTGTCCGACAGATGCATGGAAGGGAACTCCGGGATATATCGTATCGTTTGGAGGACTTTTCGGAAACCACATCTATAAAGGAGAGCAGCTTGTTCCGATTATCCGCGACAAGGAAACTCTTTTCAGAGTGACAGATGCAGCAATTAGTTTCTTCGAGAAGCATGCAAACGGTGGTGAGCGTTTCAGACTTACTCTTCAGAGAGTGGGCGAGGAAGAGTTCAAAAAAGAGATTCTGGCAGCATACGAGGGTAAATAATCCCCATGTATAGCAGGAAATATCAGGCATGCATAAACAACAACGGTTACGGCAAAAATATAATAAATATGAGTATAGGAAGGGAGATGCAAAATGGCAGATATAGCATTCGACGATCAGGTAGATATAACTGACAAGGTTTGCCCTCTTACATTTGTAAAGGCAAAGGTAGCAATAGAGGAATTAGATGACGGTGAGGTGCTTGCAATCCGTATGAATGATGGAGAGCCGGTACAGAATGTTCCAAGAAGCATGAAGGAAGAGGGACACAAGATACTTAAGCTCGAGGACAACGAGGATGGAACATACACTCTTTACGTCAGAAAGGTTGAGGACTAATCATGGCAGCAAGAATTTCAAAGGCTGATTTCGATGAAAAAGTATTAAAAAGCAAGCTTCCGGTAATTGTTGATTTTTACTCGGATTCATGTGTGGCCTGCAAGAAGCTGGCACCGGTTCTCGGAAATGCGGAAGATGATTATGAGGATAAGATTAAAGTATATAAAGTAAATACGAACTTTGATGTGGAGCTGGCAGAGCAGTATGAAGTGCAGGCAAATCCGACGTTGATCCTTTTTGAAAACGGACAGGCGAAAGACCGGAAAACAGGAGCACTGAAACAGGCAGAGTTAAACAGCTGGATTGAAGGATTACTCTAAAAAGAGAGCAGGCATAAAGGAGAAAAATATGTTTATCACAGTAGCAGGAGAGAAAAAAGAAGTAAAAGACGGACTGACACTTCCGGAACTGATCGCACAGGAAAATGTAGAGATGCCGGAATATGTAACCGTTTCTATTAATGAAAAATTTGTTGCATCAGAGGATAAAGAGTCTACCGTATTAAAAGAGGGAGACAATGTAGAATTTCTGTATTTCATGGGAGGTGGATGCTAAATGGCAATGACAGATGAACAGATCGAGCGTTATTCCCGTCACATCATCTTAAAAGAAGTGGGTGCAAAGGGACAGAAGAAGCTCCTGAAAGGAAAAGTACTGATCATCGGTGCAGGCGGTCTTGGTGCACCTGCGGCAATGTATCTGGCAGCAGCAGGTGTGGGAACAATCGGTATTGTGGATGCGGACGAGGTAGATCTTTCCAATCTGCAGAGACAGATCATCCACAGCACAGCAGATATCGGAAAAGCAAAGGTAAAATCAGCAAAGGAAACCATGAATGCCATGAATCCGGATGTGGAAGTAAAAACTTACCGGATGTTCGTAGACGCATCCAACATCCGCGAACTGATTCGAGAATATGATTTTATTATTGACGGAACTGATAATTTCCCGGCAAAATTTCTGATTAATGATGCATGTGTACTGGAGAAAAAACCATTTTCCCATGCAGGCATCATTCGTTTTAAAGGTCAGCTGATGACCTATGTACCCGGGGAAGGTCCATGTTACCGCTGCGTATTCAAGAATCCGCCGCCCAAGGATGCAGTTCCTACCTGTAAGCAGGCAGGTGTCATCGGAGCAATGGGGGGTGTCATCGGTTCCTTACAGGCAATGGAAGCAATCAAGTATCTGATCGGTGTAGGTGATCTTCTGACAGGATATCTTCTGACTTTTGATGCGCTGACAATGGAATTCCATAAGGTTAAACTGCCGAAGGATACTCATGACTGTGCAGTATGCGGAGATCATCCGACAATCCTGGAACCGATCGACTACGAGCAGGAGGTCTGTGAGGAAACAGCAGGCCGATTTGCCACAAGAGATGAGCAGTAAATACAAGAAAAACCTGATGTAAAACAGGAGAAAAGTATGGCTATAATAAGAATGAGAGATCATCTCTATGATGAGATCGTTAATTATGCAAAAGAGCATCTTCCGGAGGAAGCCTGCGGGCTTTTGGCCGGAGTGGAAACCGGAGAGGGAAGGGAAATCCGAAAGGTATATTTTCTGGAGAATAAAGATCATGCAGAAGATCACTTCACCCTGGATCCCAGAGACCAGATAAATGCGATCAGGGATATGCGTGCCAATGGATTGAAACCGCTGGGAAACTGGCATTCCCATCCGTCTTCTCCATCCCGTCCGTCAGTGGAGGATATCCGTCTTGCTTTTGATTCAAAGGCAAGTTATCTGATCCTGTCACTGATGGCGGACTATCCGGTATTGAACAGCTTTCATATTGAAGGTGGGGAATGGACAAAAGAGGATCTGAGGATTTATTCAGAAGAATATTATTTTTAAAGATTTACAGACAGGATAACAGAGGCAGAAATGTTTGAAGCAGGATTATTTGTGGAAACATTTCTGCCTCTGTTTATGCTGTCAGCATATAAAAATTCTGTACATTGTAAAAGTATAGAGCAATCCTCGTAAATAATGCATCTTAATCCAGCTCATCAGAGTGTGAAATCCTGTGT
>OHTA01000710.1_pt1 | contig 20177 bp, 20 predicted proteins | sample 1578851 | NCBI WGS metagenome assembly OHTA01 (sample SAMEA3879578, study PRJEB24766) | human gut metagenome | biome: human-associated habitat; feature: feces | place: USA | collected 1985/1987 | reverse complement strand
GGGTATTTTCCCTGCTTCCGTCGATCTGACAACCGATCTGCACTCTATGGGCCAGTGGATTCAGGATGGTGAACGCACGATCTTCGAAACTGTTATTTCTGTTGAAGAGCCGAACCACAAAGTAGTCGTCCCAACCGACGAAGCAAATCTGGACGGTTTGAACTTCCTCGCCGGCAAACGTGTGGACGAAGTGAACAAGATGGCAGAATTAGGTACTCAATTGGCTCACGTGGACGGCGGTGTTCCTAACTTGAAGATCACAATGCCGGAAGTAAGCCCTTACTACATCGGCCAGCTATTCTACTTCTTTGAAAGAGCCTGCGGCATCAGCGGTTACATGTTGGGAGTAAATCCGTTCGACCAGCCAGGTGTAGAAGCCTATAAAAAGAACATGTTTGCCCTGCTGAACAAACCGGGTTACGAAAAGGAAAGCGAAGCGATCCGCGCACGGTTGTAGCCAACAATCACATAATATAAAAATTTTTCAGGCACGACTCTCCTTCAAAAGGATCGTGCCTGAAAAATATCTATTAGCAAGCAATTAAAAATGATTCAAGAAGCAATCACCCAATATCTGCAAAAACAGCGACAAGTTTCATTTTCTCCCAAGGCCGTACTTTTCGATATGGATGGTGTCCTTTACGATTCCATGCGTTTTCATGCCCGTGCCTGGTACGAAACGGCTACCCACCACCAGTTGATCTCCACCCCGGAACTATTCTACCTGTATGAAGGCCGGACGGGTGAAAGCACGATCAACGAATTGTATCAAAAAACTTTCCTGCGAGATGCGACCGATGAGGAAAAGAAATCCATCTATGAAGAAAAAGCTATCTTGTTCAATCAATATAACGATGGAAAGGCAATGCAAGGAGCGGCCGAAGTACTGAAAAAAGTAAAAGCCTCCGGCTTGCAAACACTTGTCGTAACCGGTTCCGGACAACACAGCTTAATCAACAAGCTGGAACATACCTACCCAGGCTATTTCAAACGGGAAAAGATGGTGACGGCCTTTGACGTGAAGTTAGGCAAACCTCATCCCGAACCTTATCTGATGGGATTGGAAAAGGCAGGAGTCAAACCCTATGAAGCTCTTGTCGTAGAGAATGCCCCGATGGGCATACAAGCGGGAGTAGCTGCAGGGATCTTCACGATAGCAGTCAATACTGGTCCTTTGGACGACCGAATTTTACTCGATGCTGGCGCCGACCTACTTTATCCGGACATGACGGCTTTGGCGAAGGATTGGGACAACCTTATGAATGCAATCAAGATCTCTTAAATAAATTAGGCACGGATTACAATTGATGTAACCTGTGCCTAAAAAACTTATACAAAAACGTCTTACTTCACATAATCCGCCTTGTTCAGATAATCATAGCTCTGCTGGACGCTGGCAACCGGATCGTTTTGGGTATACTGTTCGACTTCAACATACCAATCTTTGATATTATTTGCGTACATCTGGTCAAAAATAGGTTTGAAGTTCATCTTACCACTGGCGCCGATTTCCTTTTCGTCTTTGATATGGACAGCCTTGAACTGGCTCGGACGGTTCTTCAGGTAAGCAACCGGATCACCACCGCCTTCCTGTACCCAATACACATCCATTTCAAAAAATACATGATTCGGACTTACATTATCTAACAAGAAGTCGTAAATCAATTGATCTCCGATTTTACGGAATTCAAAAGCATGGTTATGGTAACCGAATGCGATGCTGGCGGCTGCCGTCTTGTAGCCAACGGTATTGAAATAGTCGCAATACATCTTCAAATCGTCCAAAGTCGTCTGGTCGGTAACCGGCATCCACGGCTGAACCATGTATTTGACACCTAATTCATTGTGGGCATCGATAGCCTGATCCCACCAACTCATCACTTCAGCTTCTTTTTCCTTTGTGAAAGCTTGTCCTAAGTGAGCGCTCGTACATTTCATGCCCAAATCATTCACCATCTTCTTGAACTCAGCAGGAGCCAAACCATAGATCTTGCCATTGTCATAGCTAGCTGTTTCAAGATTCTTATAGCCCATTTTCGAAGCCGTTTCCAATACCTTCTGGATTCCTTCTTCTTTTACAAGGTCTCTTAAAGAATATAGCTGAAGCCCGATATACTTGGAGGACTCGGAAGCTGAGGCTTTACCGGCACAAGAAGTTAACAACTGAGGCATCACCATCCCCCCTGCGAGCATTAACGAAGCCCGCTTTAAAAACTCACGTCTGTTCTGCATAGTACTAAAAAATTAAGTTTGCTTTGAGAATTTCTACAAAAGTAAAACTATATTCGGTGGATTCTAACATAATAACGTTAAAATCATCAAAACGGAGTCATAAAACCTTCTTATCTTCTTTTACCAACCTCTTAAGAGGACGACAAGAGAAGCCATAAGAGGAATACCATTAAAAAGTCTGCTTCATCTTCATATACCTATGCTGCTTTATAATCATTTTCCGGCTACGGATAATTTGAAAGCGATATATCACGAGGGCCAGTACGAAATAGGCACCTGCCTGAATCCATAACGTATGATATTCATGTACCACCTCATTCAATGCCGCCCCACATGTATTGATACGGATGAATCCCTGGATCCCCGGTGTCGAAGGAAACAGATATCCTATAGCCTGCCAGAACGGAGGAATCGCTTCTTTCGGCCAGGAGACTCCGGATATGAATAACAAGATCACAGATGTAAAGACAAACACTAGCATAGGCGCCTCTCGGGTAGTCATAAAACCGGACAATGTCATGGCAAAGAAGATCGAAGCAAACAGATACGGCAGGATGAACAGCAAGATCGTAACCGGATCACCCACTTGAGGCAGGGAGAAGAGTTTCGGCACGACGGCTAATACCCAGATGCAGACAACTACATAAATCAAGATATAGGTCAGAGACTTGCCTAACACGATACGCAACGTCCCGTTGAAATGCCGGCTAATCGGAACAAGGCTGTGGAAGCGGTTCTTTTCACGTGCTGTCCCCCCTAACATACCGATCCCTAAAACCAGTGTTTGCTGGATAACTAAAATAAGGATAGCCGGAACTAAAAAACTGGCAAAGCCGTTTTGCGTATTGAAGAGGGTCACGGATTCATAAGGAATCGGATTGACCGTTATTTCCTCCTGCTTTGCCGATGCACCCGGAGCATTATGCATCCGTATTTCTTTCCCTAAGTCGAGTGATACTTCCGTTGCCGCCAGCAAAAACGCTTTATAAAACAGCAGGCTGCTCATATCGCAATACAAGGGAACCGTCGTCTGCTTGCCCGTATGCAAATTCTTACTGAACTCGGTCGGGAAATAAAGGATTCCATAGGCTTCCTTCCTGTCCAGCATCCGCTTGGCCTCCTCCATATCCGTCGAGACGGCGACTACCCTGACATCGGGCGTAGCATTCACACGACGGGTAAACTCGCGACTTAGATAGGAATCGGACTGGTCCACAACCACCATCTTCGCCTCGCGTACCACTTCATTATTATAAATAAAGGAATAAAGCAACGGATAGGCAAAAGGCACCAGGAAAAAGAAGATCAGCACGCCCTCGTCTTTGAAGACATTTTTCAATTCATCCTTCCAAATGTAAAAGATGTCCAAGATCCCTTCCTTGATCATATCTCGTAAACGATATTCTCTTTTCATTACTTTCTGTTTTACGGAATATATTTAAAGTACAACAATGCGTTCTTCAAGTTTTTTCCAATCAGGAAAGGCAAAACGAGAAAACCCATAAGCCAGGCATATTCGGCCCAGCTATAAAAGAAAGGCCTTCCGTTCAAAGCCTGGTCGACATAGATCAGAAAATAGTGCCGGAGAGGGAACAGGCTGGAGAGTGCCTGCAAAGTAGGGTCCATCCCCAATACCGGAAAAGAAAATCCGACGATAGAAAAAGCGATCATCCCGAATAGGCAAGCAAAGCTCAACCCTAAACGAAAAGTCGGCAACACCCCTATCATGAAAATCCCGACCGCCTGCGAAGCAATCACCAGCAGAAATAGAGCCGACAGCATCGGTAACCAGCCACTATTCAACGGGAACGAATTAAACCCATACAAGGCCACCGCATACAGGAATGCCACAATCGTAAAAATCACCGTATGAGGGAATATCTTCCCTATGAGGCTCACCGTAAGCGAATTTCCACCCATCTGCAACCATTCGCGGGCCGTCGAGTATTTAATCTCGGAACCGATGCTCAATACCGTCACCAAAAAAATCATCAATTGCAAAACACCAGGCAAAAGTGTGTTATTCAGATAGACCGAATAGTTAAGCCAAGGATTCCCGATCGCGTGTGTGTCGATCACGATCGGCTGGAGCTGCGCCATGATCTGGTTTTCAGTATAGCCATGCGCCAGCCCCGTCTGAAGCCCGACCGAAGCACCTGCTAAGACAGATATGGTTTTCATATCCCGAAACAACAGAGATGCAGCAATAAGATAAGTACCGTTCGTATAGAACGACAGCTTAGGCTGCCGACCAGCTGTCGCATCCACACCAAAGTCCTTCGGAATATAAAAAATACCATAAACTTTCCCTTCCTGCATAGCCTGGCGAGCTTCCTCAAACGAGACGGTTGTCAGCATCACCTTCGTCTGCTCGAATGCATCCAACTGGCGGGCTAAGTTACGGGAGTTGGAAGAGCCGTCCAGATCTACTACCGCAACAGGCATATCGGTAGGCAAACCCTCCTTCATCAACGAAAGAAAAAAGACCACACAGATAGTGGGAGCCACCAACATACAAAAGAAGTAGACCGGGTCTTTACAAATCCTGAATATCTCACGCTTTGCAATTGACAATTTTGGGGTACTATTTAATTTTTCATTATTCATTTAACCTTGTTCTTTAATTATCAATTATCAATTGTCAATTTCTTAATGACCGACATTCCAGGACGTAAGTCGGCCACCTTTTCCATTGGACGGGCACGCACCTCGAATGTCTTGGAGTCAAACTGTCCGTTCGTTTTTGTCGCTTTCCAGGCGGCATAAGTTCCCATATCCTTCATATAATAAACTTTCAGTTTGACCGGCCGGTTATCCAACGCCGGGATAAAAGCGTCTAATTCGGTACCGATCTTGATGTTTTCCAGATGATCTTCACGGATACTGAAGGTCACCCACATATCGTTAAGGTCGGTGATATTCATAATCGGAGCACCCGTACCGACCAACTCGCCCACTTCAGGAAAACGTTCGGACACCTCCCCGTCGATCGGTGAGACAAGTGCCGCTTCCTTCAAGTAGGATTCCACTTCGGCAACCGCTCCGGCAGCCTGCCCTACGAGAGCGGCAGCCGCGGCCTTATCTTCCACACGGGCTCCGTCTACAGCCATACTGGGATTTGGCAGCTTTCTCAGTAGCGGCCATTGCCTTGTAACTGGCTTCTGCCTCATCGCGTTTCTGGGCAGACATTACCCCTTTATCGAACAAGTTTTGTACGCGCGTATATGATTTCTGGGCAATATCCAATCCAGCCTTCGCCTTCTGCCACATTTCATATGCTCCAGCTATCTCTTGTGCACGGGCACCTTTAATAGCCTTTGCGTTCTGAGCTTCAGCGGCACGACGTACAGCCTCCGCTTGCTGAAGCTTGGCAAGAACTTCGGGCGTATCCAGGAAGACAAGCGTGTCACCCACTTTCACCTTGTCGCCCTCACTGAAACGATATGCTTCGATTCGTCCGGGAACTTTTCCCGAAATACGAACTTGCGTAGCCTCCGCTTGCCCCATGATGATATCATCCGGCGGCGTCAGTAAAAAGAAACCGGTTAATGCAACTAATCCGACCACACCTAAGAATGTGATAAATGCCAATAACATATTATTGATTGAGTATTTTTTATTCTCGTTCATGAGTTTATAATTTGAGATTTATGATTGTATGATTTAGATAGTGTCCTCAAAAGTATCAAGTCCGTGTTCATCCACTTAATCCGCGTTCCTGGTTCTTCCAGAGAGCTCATCCCCCAGCTTTCCCATCGCTTTCGTCAAGTAGACTTCCGTCAATTTCACCTCTATCTGTGCATCTATCAGGCAGGAACGCGCCGACACCCAAGCCGTCTGCGCCTGCATCAGGTTAAGAGTCGGGATTACGCCTTCCTCAAATCCGAGATTGGCATGACGAAGATTCTCTTCCGCATTCTCCATATTGCGGGTGGAAACGATCAGCTTCTTGTTTGCTTCATTGACCTTGTAAACGGATTGATTGACCTGCAATTCCACCTTCTCGCGTGCATCCTGTAACTCCAAAGACTTGATGCGTGTCTCGGCACGAGCCGAATTGCGCTTATAACTGCCCTCCCACCAGCCGGAAAGCGGAACTTTCACCATTACACCGACATTGAACATCCCGGCAAATTCGTTTTTGAAGCCGTTCATGGAATTAGGGTTCGTGACCAAGTAGTTTGCCATAAATGCCACATTCGGCAACATATCCGACAAAACAATCCGTTCCTTCCTCTTATAAATCTTAGTCGCCAAGTCAAGGCTCTTCAGCTCGTTACGATTCATAAAGGCCTCGTTCACATCGGCCGTCGTAACGGAAGGCTCTGTCAGAAAACTTTCGATATCTTCATCTGCTAAAACAAGCGGGTCTTCTAAGGGCAACCCGCATATCTGTGCCAATAACATGCGGGAAAGAGCCAGACCGTTATCGACTTTCGTCTGTGCCATCTCTGCCTCGTTCAGTTTGACTTTGACGGAGAGTCCGTCGGCTTCGGTCGCTACTCCCTCATTGATCATCGCTGTCATATCATGATCGGTCTTACGAAGCAAATCGACATAGGCATCAGCTAACTTCTTCTTATTTACTAAAGAAATCACCTGCCAATAGGTTTCATCGGTTTTACAGATGACATCCTGCAGTTGCTGGTCATTCATCGACTCGGCCAATTGCTTGGCGTACTTGGTAATCTGATTGTAATTGATAATCTTGCCCCCCATAAACACAGGTTGCACAAGTGAAACGCTTCCCACCCAGATATTCTGAATGTCGAGGTGTTGCAAGTCATCCACCCCTTCCATCAACTTTCCAAACACCGGCAATTGGGTGATCGGCCCGAGAGCCCCTCCAATAGAAGCGCCGAGTGCTCCCATATCCAGCAGATTAATATCTTTCTGGTTCCACATATACGCGCCAGTCGCCGATAGTTGAGGAAAATATTTGGTGAAAGCGGCGTTTTTCTCATAGCCGGCCATTTTAATCTTTTCTCCCGAGATCTTCAACTCTTTGTTGTTCTGAATAGCCAATTCACGACATTCCTCCAGCGTCAACGTACGCCCGGCACTTGCATAGCCCGACGAAACCAGTAATGCAACTAATACGACAAATCTCTTCATCTTTATCTTGTTTTATTCGGATTCTTTCCTAAACGGTGCAAAAGTACTGGTTCACTTTAAATATACAATTGAACTAATTCAATAACTGCTTTCTTATACGTTCACAAGCATATAGTTTCACATGGTTTCATCCTGAAGAAACCGTTGTTTCCCACCGATGAAAATATAGTTTCCCGCCAGTAAAAATACAGTTCCATGCCCATAAAACTTGTTCCGCCACCTATTCTGTTTTAGTGAATGAGAGGACTTTCCGCTTCAACTTGCAATACCAGGCATTACTAATTCCCATATAATGGGCGATATACTTATCGGGAACCCGGTTGATCATCCAGGCATAGTTCGTGTAGAGAAACTGGATGAACTCTTCCGCTGTGGAAGAGAGGCGAACGGCCAACAGAACATCCAGTTTATAGATGATCGTCAGCATGATATTCTGATAATAAGATGCAAACAAAGGATAACGGAACGAAAGGCTCTCGATATGATCGCGGGAAGAGCAACTCGCCGGCTTCAAGCGCCTTAATCTCAAATTCAGAAGGTTGCTTGGTAAAATAGCCAATGGCGGAAAGGAACGGAAACATATTATCAGCCGCAAAACCGGTGACACATTCATTACCGTTCTCGTTTACATATAAATTGATGAAAAGACCTTTGTTGATGAAATAGGCATCCTGACACAACTCACCTGTACGCAACAGATAATCTCCTTTCTTCACGGAGATCAACTTTGCGTTTTTTGCCAGTTCACCGAGAAAAGCTTCATCACAGACGAGGGCTTCCGGAAGGTCGGCAAGTAGTCGCGCAAAATGGACATCTGTTTCCATTGCTATTTTTCGAGTGTGAAACTTTTACGGCCGATCAAATTGCCATCCGCAAATATATCGACCCGATATGTACCCGGAGAAAGAAATTCTTCGATATTCCAGTACATCGTAACCGGCAATTCCTCACCGTCATATTCGACCAGTTTCTTCATGGAGTAATTGATTTCTTTTCCTTCGAAGGTAAATACATCGGCACGGCTCTTCAACAGGATATCGTCGTCCGGCTTCATGATGCGCACATAGATCGTCTTCTCTCCGACTGGAGCCGTAATGTTCTTGCTGATCCGGAAGTCAACGACAAATTGTTCCATCTTCTTGATCACCTTTGCCTTTTTTCCGCGACCATTGACAGGAGTTACATTGATACCCGTCGCATCCAAACGGCTTGCCAATGTGACACGTTCCGTCAGTTTCTCTTTTTCCTTCTTCAAAGTGGTAGCCGTAGAAGAAGCCTGCTTGTATTTCTTTACCGCTTCATTCTTTTCAACTTTCAATTGTTCGTTAGCACGATTCAGAGAGTCGATCTGAACTACATAATTACGCATGATCTTACGCAATGTCTGCAATTCCTTCTTTAGACGGGCAATCTCTTTCGTATTTGTCGCCTTTACAGTACGAAGTTCTTCCTGTAAACGTTGTACTTTAGCTTGCTCGGTAGACAATAGATTCAGTAAGGAGTCGTTACCTATATTAAATTTATATCCTTCATATTGGAGAGACAATTCGTTAAATTCGTCTTCCAATGATTCCTTATCCAGAACATAAGCCTGCTCCAAGTCCTCCATCTGCTGATTCTGATGGAAAATATAGTAGGCAGCACCGGCGATAATCAACAATAACACAACCACTGCCATGATCAGCAATGACATCTTATTTATTTCTTTTGTCTCTTTCTTTTCAGCATCCATACGGTTACGATTAAAAATGAACACGCAAAGGTATGAAAAATGATTTAAATTTCGAATATTATTCCTACCTTTGTGCCACTCAATTAAATAATAATTTGCATGCACGAGAAACTTATTATTCTTGATTTCGGCTCGCAAACAACTCAATTAATCGGGCGTAGAGTCCGTGAGTTGAATATGTATTGCGAGATTGTCCCCTACAACAAATTCCCCCACGATGCTACAGGTGTAAAAGGCGTAATCCTTTCCGGAAGTCCCTATTCCGTATATGACGCCAATGCGTTCAAAGCTGACTTAAGTGAAATACGCGGTAAATATCCTGTATTGGGAATCTGTTACGGAGCCCAATTCCTGGCTTATACATCCGGCGGAAACGTTGAACCGGCCGACTCCCGCGAATACGGACGTGCCAACCTGTCGTATATCGACAATACAGACGAATTGCTGAAAGGCATCAATGTAGGTTCACAAATCTGGATGTCACACGGAGACACCATCACGGTCCTTCCTGAAAACTTCAAAGTAATCGCCAGCACGGACGATGTAAAAGCAGCTGCCTATCATGTGGAAGGTGAACAAACCTGGGGCGTACAATTCCACCCGGAAGTATTCCACTCAACTGACGGTACTAAATTATTAAACAACTTCCTGAATATTTGCGGATGCGCCAAAGACTGGACACCGGCCTCCTTTATCGAATCGACCGTTGCCGAACTGAAAGAACAATTGGGAGACGACAAAGTAATCTTAGCGCTTTCCGGCGGTGTGGATTCTTCGGTTACAGCCGTTTTACTACACAAGGCTATCGGCAAGAACCTGACTTGCATCTTCGTCGATCACGGCTTGTTGCGCAAGAATGAATTTGAAAACGTGTTGAAAGATTACGAACACTTGGGACTGAACGTGATCGGAGTCGACGCCAAAGAGAAATTCTATAAGGAACTGGCAGGTGTCAGCGAACCTGAAAAGAAACGTAAGATCATCGGCAAAGGTTTTATCGATGTGTTTGACGAAGAGGCCCACAAGTTGAAAGATATAAAATGGTTAGGTCAAGGTACCATTTATCCGGACGTAATCGAATCGCTATCCATTACCGGAACTGTTATCAAGAGCCATCATAATGTAGGCGGTCTGCCTGCCAAAATGAACCTGAAACTGGTCGAACCGCTACGCCTTCTGTTCAAAGACGAAGTACGTCGTGTCGGTATGGAGTTAGGTATGCAACCACATCTGATCAAACGTCATCCGTTCCCCGGTCCCGGTTTAGGTATTCGTATTTTAGGTGATATCACCCCGGAAAAAGTACGAATCTTGCAAGAGGCCGACGATATCTATATGTCGCTGATGCGTGAATGGGGCTTGTACGACAAAATCTGGCAGGCCGGAGTGATTCTCCTCCCGATCCAGTCCGTAGGTGTTATGGGGGACGAACGGACCTACGAAAATACGGTTGCTTTGCGTGCTGTAACCTCGACGGATGCCATGACGGCTGACTGGGCGCAACTCCCATACGAATTCCTTGCGAAAGTCTCCAACGAAATCATCAACAAGGTCAAAGGTGTAAACCGCGTTGTCTACGACATCAGCTCAAAACCGCCCGCAACAATCGAGTGGGAGTAAAATTCCATATCCGCATTTCAAGTATACATGTAAAACCAATAAAAAATAAAGAATCGTATGAAACAAGATATGATTGTTATCCTGGATTTGGGCAGTCATGAAAACACTGTGTTGGCACGAGCAATCCGCGCGTTGGGTGTCTATAGCGAAATCTATCCGCACGACATTACGGTTGAAGAACTCAAAGCACTTCCGAATGTAAAAGGTATCATCATCAACGGTGGTCCTAACAATGTAATCGACGGTGTCGCCATCGATGTAAATCCGGGAATCTATTCGATTGGAATCCCTGTTATGGCAGCCGGCCATGACAAGGCTCTCTGCGAAGTAAAATTAAATGAATTCTCCAGTGACATGGAGGCTATCAAAGAATCGGTAAAAACATTCGTATTCGACACTTGTAAAGCCGAAGCGAACTGGAACATGACGAACTTCGTCAATGACCAAATCGAACTGGTAAGACGTCAGGTCGGTGACAGAAAGGTATTGTTGGCACTTTCTGGCGGAGTCGATAGTTCCGTTGTTGCCGCATTGCTTCTGAAAGCTATCGGGGACAAGTTGGTTTGCGTACACGTAAATCACGGTCTAATGCGTAAAGGTGAATCGGAAAATGTCGTTGAAGTTTTCAAGAACCAGTTGAATGCAAACCTGATTTATAAAGACGTTACCGATCGTTTCTTAGATAAGCTGGCTGGCGTTGCCGATCCGGAAGAAAAACGCAAAATCATCGGTGGCGAATTTATCCGTGTCTTTGAAGAAGAGGCACGCAAACTGGATGGCATCGACTTCTTAGCGCAAGGTACTATCTATCCCGACATCGTGGAAAGCGGTACAAAGACAGCCAAGATGGTGAAATCCCACCACAACGTAGGTGGACTGCCCGAAGACCTGAAATTCGAATTGGTCGAACCATTACGCCAGTTGTTCAAGGACGAAGTTCGCGCTTGCGGTCTCGAATTGGGCTTGCCTTACGAAATGGTCTTCCGCCAGCCGTTCCCCGGTCCAGGTTTAGGAGTGCGTTGCTTAGGTGCTATCACACGCGACAGACTGGAAGCGGTTCGAGAAGCGGATGCCATCCTGCGTGAAGAATTCCAAAAAGCTGGATTAGACAAGAAAGTTTGGCAGTATTTCACCGTTGTGCCTGACTTCAAATCCGTAGGTGTACGCGACAATGCACGTTCCTTTGAATGGCCTGTTATCATCCGTGCCGTCAATACGGTAGATGCCATGACGGCTACTATCGAACCCGTCGATTGGCATATCCTAATGAAGATTACGGACCGCATTCTAAAAGAAGTCAAAAACGTCAACCGCGTTTGCTACGATATGTCTCCGAAACCCAATGCGACGATCGAATGGGAATAAGATAAAAAGGAAACATTCAAAAATATTACTCGTCTATTCGCTTGATCACCCGGCAAGGGTTTCCGACAGCAAGTGAATAGGCGGGTATATTTTTTGTCACCACGCTACCGGCTCCGATCACCACGTTATTACCTATTGTAACACCAGGAAGGATGATGGCTCCGGCACCGATCCATACATTATTACCGATCGTGATCGGGTAAGCATACTCCAAGCCCTTGTTGCGATCGGATGCACCCAATGGATGTCCTGCCGTATAAATGCCGACATTGGGGGCGATAAAAGCATTATCTCCTATACAAACCTTTGCCCCGTCCAATATAACCAGATTGACATTCGCATAAAAGTTCTCTCCCACTTCTATGTTATACCCGTAGTCACAGGCAAAAGGAGGTTCTATGATCAAGTTCTCCCCGGTCTTCCCCAAAAGTTTTTTCAGAAGTTCCGTCCGCCTGATCTGCTCGGAAGGACGTAAACGGTTATAATCATAAAGTAACTCTTTTGCACGCTCACGATCCGCCAATATTTCTGGATCATAATTAGCATCGTACAACAGGCCGAGACGGCATTTTTCTTTTTCGGTCATTGTTTGTTATTACTGATTCAACACATGTATCGTATGGCAAGCGACCAATGCCGCCGTTTCCGTACGCAAACGACTTTCGCCTAACGAAATAGGTTCGAATCCACATTTTAAGGCAAGCGCTATTTCTTCGGGACTGAAATCGCCTTCCGGACCGATCAGGACAAGTGCGTTTTCTCCCGGATGATACGTTTGTTTCAAAAGAGGTTTTACCCCTTCCTCGCAATGGGCAATAAACTTACGACCGGCAAAAGGCAGACTAACGAACGTGCGGAAATCGGTCATTCCGTTTAGTTCCGGCAAAGTCGCTTTCTGTGATTGCTTCATTGCACTGACCAAAATCTTTTCCAAGCGGGCAGGCTTAATTTCCTTCCGTTCGGAAAAACGACAGTTCAAACAAGTAATGGCATTAATACCGATCTCGGTCGCTTTCTCCGCAAACCACTCCATACGGTCCATATTCTTGGTCGGAGCCACTGCTATATGAAGATTGAAGTTCCATAAAGCAGGCTGTTCCCACTGTTCCAGAATATTCACTTCGCAATGCTTAGGATGGGCACGGCTGATTGCCGCTTTAAAAAAAAAGCCTTTACCATCCGTCAACAAAATCTCGTCACCTTCAGTCAACCTGAGTACACGAATACAATGCCCGGCTTCTTCTTCCGGAAGCTCTAGGTTCACAGCTATCTCCGGCGTATAAAATATCTGCACTTGAATAAATTAAAAGTTAAAAATTAAAAGATTTCCCCATTGTCAATTGACAATTAACATCATTCCTATTATCGTAGCCGAAAGTACCGATACCAACGCACCGGCAATCATAGCCGGAAAGCCGAAACGAGTGATCAGTTCCCTCTTTTCGGGAGCCAACACGCCCATCCCTCCCAGCAAAATACCAATAGACGAGATATTAGCAAAACCACATAATATATAAGTAGACATCAATATCGATTTCTGGTACATGAACATACCGGCATCTTTCCACTCCTGTAACTGGAAATAAGCGACAAACTCGTTTAAAATGGTTTTCTGTCCCAACAAAGAACCGACCAACATTACATCCTGATAAGGAACTCCGATCAGCCACATAAAAGGAGATAAGATCACTCCCAATATAAACTGGAATGTCAGTCCTTGAGCCTTCCCGTCTGTAATGGATACAATCCAGTCATTCAATCCGGTATAGCGTCCGATCACACCCTCCAAAATATAATTGGCAAGTGCGACCATTGCTATGAATACAAGCAACATCGCTGCGATATTCACCATCAGACGTACACCCGTCGACGTACCGGCAGCCAACGCATCCAATACAGTGGAATGCTGTCCGACCTTCTCCATCTTCACCAAGCGGTCGTCGACCTTTTCTGTTTGCGGACAAAGAATTTTAGCCAGAACAATAGAACCCGGAGCAGCCATCAGCGAGGCCGAAAGCAAATGTTTCGCAAACAGAACCCTCGACACAGGATCACCTCCCGCCAACATACCGATATAAGTTCCCATCACTGTTCCGGCTATCGTCCCCATTCCGGAAACCATAACCAGAAATATTTCCGACCGGTTCATCGCCGGCAGATAATTCTTGATCAAAACAGGGGATTCCGTCATTCCCAAAAACACATTGCCAGACGCAACCAATCCTTCGGCTCCGGAAATATTCATGAAACGTCGTAGCAGCCAAGAAAATCCTCCCACTACGCGCTGGATAATCCCCCAATAATAAAATAAGGAAACCAAGGCCGAGAAAAAAATCACCACCGGAAGTGAGTTCAACAAAAAGATAAACCCTTCACTTTTAGTTACCAACGGCCCTAAAAGGAAAGCAACCCCGGACTGAGTAAAATCCATCAACTTAATAAAAGCCTTGCCCACCCATTCCAGAACAATTCCGACTACAGGGACATACAATACGGCAAGAGCAAAGACAAACTGCATAAACAATCCGCCACCCACCAATTTCCAATCGACCCGTTTCCGATCGTAACTCATCAGATAAGCAACCCCCAACACCGTAGAAATCCCTACTATACCACGTAAAAAAGACTCAAGACTAAAACCAAGTTGTTGTTCTATCATCTAGACCTGCCCTCCTCTTCACGACGCCGGATTTCATCTTTGTACATCTTTGCATACTCGTAGTTCTCATCGGCTATCGCTTCATCCAAACGATCCGACAATTCATAGACATCCAAAAGAGAAAGCCATTTTTTCAGCTTTGTTTCATCATGTATTTCCTCCGGCTCCAGAGCCAATATGGAATCATCATCCTTGTCTTTCTCCTCTGCGGAATTTTCAAGCACGACACCACATTCACGGACAATCTCAGGTGTCGTATAGATATCGCATTTCACACGCAAAGCGATGGCGATAGCATCGGAAGTACGCGAATCCAAGCGAATCTGTTTTATTCCATCCTCAAAAAGCAGTTCGGAATAAAATACACCATCTTCAAACTTATAGATAAAAACCTCACACAAACGAACACCGAATGCCTGTGCAAAAGTTGCAAACAAATCATGCGTCAAAGGACGAGGAGGCGTGATGCGTTCCAAAGCGATCGCAATAGACTGGGCTTCCGACGTACCAACAATGATAGGTATGCGGCGAACCCCATCTTCTTCAGCAAGAATCAAGGCATAAGCACCTGACTGTATCTGACTGTTCGTTAAACCTTGCACCCGCAATTTTATTCTTGTATCCACACTATTTAGTTTTTTAGTCAATACACAAAAGTAATATTATTTCGGAATCTTAAAAACTTTCGAAAGAAAAGAAAAATACAAAGGGCCTAAAAAAAGAAAAGGTTGTCATCACGACAACCAATCTTCATTGCTAACCTTAAATCTAATACCATGAAAAACACAGTGCAAATATATAGATTTTATGTTATTCAGCATAGTTTTACGGCAGAATATTTATTTTTTTAGCATTATTTTAGCCTGCAAATCGACTGTTTAAAGGTGATTAACAGTTTATTGCTGATTCTTTGTATATTCATCCGCTTTTTCTTTCATCCTTTTGACACGCTTTTGTGTTTCGGGATGACTCGAAAACAGTTGGCGGAACTTAGATGATTTGGGAGCTTCCACACTTAATTCCAAGAGTTTATTAAGCGAATTATACATACTATAAGGATCGATACCGTTCGCGATACTGAACTCAAAGCCATAATCGTCTGCCGCATTCTCCTGCTTTTGCGAATACTGTGCACTGGCAAGCGTTTCGGCCAAACTCCCCAATTGCGAATCGGTCAGCTTGGCAACCGTATTGTTGGCAGCCCCGACAGCATTCTTGGAGGCCGAAGTCAGATAAGCCTGCTTCATGGCGTCTTTCGAATCCGTATGTAAAACATGACCGATCTCATGACCGATAACGGCCAGCACTTCATTATCATCCATAATCTTCATCAAGCCTCCACAAACACGAACGCTTCCGTCGCCGCAAGCAAACGCGTTCACGTCGATCACATTATACACCTTAAAATTCAGATCGAGACCTTCGACCTTGATATCTTTCGTCAGATTTGCCAAACGCTGTCCCATCGCCGTTTCCGGTCCGGCAATCTCATTATGCGTATCCATCCACTGGATATACTCGCGAGCCATGGCAGCCACGTCCTCGTCCGACAAAGTCACCGCTTTTGCTGCATCGGATGCTGCATTCACTAATTTTTTAGTATTGATGGATTTACCTCCGATTTTAAACTGAGCCGAAACATTCAGGCTGACTCCGGCAACTAAAACCATTGATAATAAAATAGTCCTTACTTTCATATCGTTTGTTATTGTTTTAAATAATTCTCTACCTGATTAAATGTCACATCCTTCAATACAACTTTTTTATCCTTGTCCAACAGATAAAGGGTCGGTATCGCTTTCAGATCATAAATCTCATCATTTTTCAAACTCACCGTACTGTCATAAGAATTGATCCAGCCTGCAGGCATATAGGAAATATGTTTTTTCCAGGCCTCCAAATCCTCATCCGGGTAAACAGCCAGGATTTTAAGCTTGTTATTCTTGATCCACTCCGTCACAAACGGCGAAGCAGCGAGCTGATCCGTAATTTCCTTACAGGCATGGCAATCCGGATTATAGAAAAACAAGAGTAGACAATCAGCTTTCGTACGATACAAAGTTCCTTTTTTACCGTCCACCAGCGTGTACGTGAAATCTGTAGCCGGTTCTCCCACCCTGTTCTTAAGAGCTAATTCGAGCAAATGGGCCGGACGTATTTTACTGACTTCATCCAGAAACGGAGCTTCCAATACAGCATCCAATACATAAATATACAAAGACTCATCCCTCATGGGAGAATTCGGATCATAAAGATATTTTTCATACAGGCCGGAAAAATAGACGAACATCGAACTATCGGTCGACGCTTTACTCATCATCTCTTTGATAGAAGAAGCAGCCACTTTCGCCGGGACATATTTCATCATATCGATATAATTGGAAGTCGCTTGCTCCGTAATTTCCGGGAAATGAATCAGAGTTGTATCCGTAAAATCGAACTTATCCCAATAATGTTTTACCAAGTAAGCGGCGCGTTCTTCCGGTTCTGTAATGACACTGGGAACAGAAACCATTTGAAAAGTATGTTCTTTCGTGTTTCCTGCTTCCGTTTTCTCCACCTGTTGGCCGTTGCAGTTGCAAAAGATCAATATAAAAAATAATAGGTAAAGTATTCTTATCCTCATAGTATCTTGTTTTTATTCCCGCAAAGATATGATTTATCAGCAATTAAAAAACCAGAGAAACAAATAATTAACGGTCTTATGGAAAAAAGTAAGAGGTTATCCGAAAACCGACTGGCTCATTCAGAAAAAAATGTCGGTGTTCTGTAGATAACCTCTTACGAGCTACAGGTTAAAATTCGAGGTACCTTATATTTTTTTACCTTATCGATAAATCAAAATAAATTATAGTTCGTCCGCAAGACTTTAAATTCCGTCCGACGGTTTATCTGATCTGCAATCTCTTGCTGCTCAGGAGTCATTCTTTCTATGAATTCTTCGGTCAGGACATCTCCTTCATTCAGGAAATCATAATTCTTGGCCATCCTCTTATTGATTGCTTTAGGAACACTTTCGCCATACCCTTTAGCCTCAAGTCGGTCTTGGGCAATTCCTCCGGCAATCAGATAGTCGACAACCGACTGTGCTCGCCGCTGCGCCAACCGTTCGTTGTACTGCTCCGAACCTTTCCGGTCAGTATGCGCTCCTAACTCGATCGTTACATTCGGATTGTCGTTCAGCATCTTAATCATTTCATCCAACGCTTTCTTCGATTCCGGACGCAAAGTCGCCTTGTCGAAATCATAGAAAATATTTTCGATCACGACAGGTTTACTGATCGGGGAAAGGAAAAAGTCCACGATATATGTTTCGTTCTTCTCCTCCGGCCCTGTTTTCAACTCAAAATTCTGATTCAAGTATCCACGTGCGCTTGCCATCATCACATAGCGGATATCACGTTCCAGTTCAACCCTGTACTTACCGTCTTTCTTTGCCAAAACTTTTTCGTTCAAACCATCCCTTCCGACAATACGGACCGTAGCATCTTCTATCGGGTTCTCGTCCACATCCGACACGATACCTTCGATAAAGATAGTGATAACCGGCAATTCGAAAGAATACAAATGGTCATATCCACGCGCATCATTGCGATTGGAACTAAAAAAGCCACTTTCTTTATTTCCGGCAAACGTGATACCGAAATCATCGCCGGACGAGTTGATCGGCGCCTTCATATTCTCGACATTCCACTTGCCCGTGCTGTCCAAGGTTGCTTTGAAAATATCCAACCCACCCATTCCCGGATGTCCATCGGAAGCAAAATAAAGCGTTACGGAATCCCGCACATAAGGAAACATCTCATCACCAGGCGTATTAATATCAGGCCCCAGATTTTCCATCGGTCCGAAGTCACTGCCCACGACACGCGCCCGAAACAGGTCTTTGCCTCCATAACCACCTACGGCATCCGACACAAAATACAGATACTTGCCGTCCGGCGATATCGAAGGGTGGCCGAGAGCCGTCACCGAATCTTTTACGATATTCGCCCTGGTTCCTTTTCCCCATTTGGCACTGCTGCGGGAAGATATATAGATTTCAGAAGTACGCGGCCCTTCCGGATCCTGTGCGCAATAGGTGTAATACATCGTATTCCCGTCTTTGGAAAAAGAAGGCGTTCCCTCGTCAAACTCGGTATTCACCTCGTCTTCGAGTTCGACCGGAGCCAACCAAGCTCCATTCTCGTCCTGCTTTACCAGAAATAAATCGTTGTTACGCTGTCCGGTGATGGCACTATTCGTTTCTTCCTTATCTTTCCCGGCTCCTTTCGGGGTACGGGTAGAAGCAAAATACAGTTGATCGTACTTTTCACCGTACAACATCGGACTGAATTCGGAACGGCGGGAGTTAAACTTGTCCATCCGCTTCACCGTATAGCGGGTCGGCGACTGTTTCCATTTCACGGCCTCCTCGCAACCGGTCACGCCGTTAAAGGCCAATACGCTGCCCGGTTCCGCCAGCAGGTAGTCGTTGTAATATTTGACTGCTTCTCCATAACGTCCGCTCTTCTGGTACATCTGTCCCAAGCGAAGATTCACGATACTGTCCGGATACTTATACCTGAGCGCGTTCATATAAGCACTGGTCGCACGCGGTGTATTGTTGATCAGACGGTTACACTCTGCCATCCTGAAAGCGATATATCCACGCAAGTCTCGCTTGGCAGGAGGAGTCTTCGTATATACTTTCCGGTAAATGGCCGCCGCTTCAAAATATTCGCCGATACGCTGCTTCTCTTCCGCATCGCTCAACTTCGCTGATTTACAGGAATACAGAAAAGACGCAGCCAACAACAGGAACAAATATGGGGTAAATTGTCTCATTTGCTATAATCTATGTTTTATATAAACAGGATTATGTACTATTTATTGTATGATCATTACAACAACAGCGAGCTGTCCCCGTAACTCAAAAAACGGAAATCATGCCTTAAGGCATAATCATAAATATTTTTCCAATTTCCTTTCACAAAAGCGGATATCAGCAACAACAACGTGCTTTTCGGCTGATGGAAATTGGTCACAATACCACGTACGATCTTGAACTCATAGCCTGGAGCGATAATGATCCGGGTAGCCGTCACCAACTTGTCCGCCTGGTGTCGGTCCAGATAATCCAAAATATTTTGCAAAGCTTCATCAGCTGTCAACCTGTTATTCGTCTCTTCGTAAGGCATCCATTGTTTGACGATCAGTTCATCGGCTGTGGCATCCGGATTCGAAGCCAACGTGACACCCATATAATAGAGGCTTTCAAGCGTACGGACCGAAGTCGTGCCGACCGCAATAATCTTACCGAGGTTATTCTTGATCCGTTCGATCGAACTCCGGCGCACCGAAATAAATTCGGTATGCATCTCATGCCCTTCGATCGTCTCGCTTTTCACGGGTTTGAACGTCCCGGCTCCGACATGGAGCGTCAGTTCTTCCCGTCCGATTCCCAGAGCATCG
>OHTA01000707.1_pt1 | contig 20260 bp, 16 predicted proteins | sample 1578851 | NCBI WGS metagenome assembly OHTA01 (sample SAMEA3879578, study PRJEB24766) | human gut metagenome | biome: human-associated habitat; feature: feces | place: USA | collected 1985/1987 | reverse complement strand
AATATATTCATCAGGCAATTACAAAATCACACTTTTTAGAGTGACGAAGTCAGGAAAAAGCCCGTGAAATGCCCGGTATGGCGAAAAAAATAACGCCCGGATTTCAGGCGTTATTGGTCATTATTAGTATTTTAACTGCTTTTATATCAATTAGCTACTTGCCGATGCATAGTGGAGAACTATTTGATTTTCAGCTAATTAAAGCTAATAACTAACGGGTAAAACGCCGTTGCATTCAGCTATCTTCGATATATGGAATGTAACAACCAATCATCTGGCTGATGTGCAATCCTTTACGCTTTCTATCGTAAATCGACTGATTTCCTATTGCAAAAATAGCAAAATTCTCTGATTTACCAAAGCCAATCAGCACTGATTTCTGTGCCTATTGTTCAATCATTTCAAATAACTTGGGTAGTCGGCTGTAAGATTCTCCTTCTGTGCCAATCGCATTGGCAAGCGCTGTGTCGAGACCATTGCCAGAGAGCAAGTCGGAAACCCAGGCATCTTTTGAAAGGAATGATTGATGTTTACTGAAGTTGGGTATATAACGGCGAAGCACCGAGATAACATCGTCGGATGTCGCGAAATACCTGTTCGTATTCAGGTAATGAAGTAGAAACCAAAATTCTATTGAAGGCATACTGTCGCATAGAATAACCGAGGAGTTTTCTGCATATCTTCGACACATCTCATCGTATTTCATCTTTTCTGCCGGACGAGTACGTGTCACATCCGCATCGAATACGCAGACGGCAATGCCGTCATCGGCAAGAACACGATCAATCTGTTTCTGCATCTCATCGAATGTCTGTTCGGTGAAATTTCGGGGTTTGCAGGTGTAGTTATATCCGCGCAACCGTTTCAAGTGAGTGAAATAGTAACGCTCGGTGGCTCCTTCCCCGATAATTGTTATCGTGGGATTCTTTAGTTTACGCTCCTTTATTCTTCGTGCCATAGTTTACAAGACGTTAGGTAAAGCTCCGAACTGCCCGTTCATATAGGCACGATGGATAGAGGATAGTTTATTCAGCCCCTTGAAGTCTGTGAGTGAGAACAATGCGGTATTGCCGTCTTTGCCCTTTTCCGTAAACCATACGGAATCTTTTCCGAATATGTCATCTATATCTTTCAGTATCGGGTCGTAGTGGGTGGATACGAGCAGTTGCGACTGATTGTCAGGCGTGTTTATGAATTTGGCGAGAATATACTCCATGAGATTCGGATGCATCGAAGATTCAATCTCATCAATGCATAGAAAAGCCTGCCGACGTAGCTGGGTATAGATTAGCGATTCCAGTTCAACCATGCGCTTTGTGCCGGTGCTTTGGCAGGCTTCCGGCATGACATAGTCTTCCGTCCCTGTCTCTGTCTGCACGGTGTGTCCGAACAGCGCCGCCATTTTCTGTATCTTGATATCTGAAATATTGAAATCTGCCTCTTTGGCAAACTGCAACAGGTATTCACGGAAATCCTCACTGTCGGCAATATGCTTCTTCGCTTCCTGTGAAAGTGACGACAGAGTATCGCTTTGCAAGGGAAGCATCCGGATGTCGATCCAGCGACGCATATTGTCGAGATACGGTACGGCAATATTTACCTTTTTAAGAACTGCCAGCATCGACATATTGCGAAGGCAGTTCATCGACATCACCTCAATCTCGGCCTGAGACAACTTGGCTACCGCAGGATTGAAGTTGAGTTTTGAAATTCCACCCACATCTTCGCGGCAGAATACCTTTGTCGGGCGATTTGAGAGATAGACAAAGAGGACTTCGCGGCAAACTTTTTCCGGGTTTACCGTGAGCTGATACCAATAACGGACACCATCAACATAGAACTTCAACTCAAACTCAGTGTCGAATGACAGCGCATCTTTTCTCATCAGGAAAGGCTGCGCATCCGTCCCATCGTTGTTGGTCTCAGGAATATTGTTCCAGAACGTGCGCAGAAATTCGAAGGCATCAAGCAAGTTGGATTTGCCACTGGCATTCGCACCCAACACTACGGCGAACCGGAGAAGCTGCACACCGTCAGGCATAGTCACAACGATGTTGTAGCTATCCTCGCCCGACGGCTCGAAGCTCAGCTCTGCCTCATCACGGAAAGATTTGAAGTTCCTTATTTTTAGCACTTGTATCATAGTCGCTCATTAATATACCGCGAATTTAGTAAAATTTTCCGGAATGCACAAAATAAAATCCAATAATTTGAGATTTTAATACATGAAGCGGATTGTTTTGACCTAAAAACGGAAATAAAAATCGCAAATGTACGAAAATAGCGGATGGTTTTAGCGCTGATGGGGCCAAAAGTGTTGACCGTCGATGCTGAATTTTAGTCAATCGTTGAAATACAATGGGTCGAGAACCATCAAATACATCTCTATAAAGGGACTATTCATCCCAGTATGCTCATAATTGTGCATATTATATCTGGGATTACAGAAGGTGTGTTTCCGAGAAACACATAATCCATTACCCAACGAAACAACATCTGAGTGATTGCGTAATCATGCATACTATCCCAGATGAGAAATTCATAAAACCACACCGTAGTGCGTTGCAACCTCCTTGTTAAGGTCAGTTGGCTTGAGGATATTGTCTTCACGAGGAAGAATAGCCTCATCGGATTGGAAAGTGGCAAAAGCCTATTCCCCCGAAAGAGGACATTCTTCCTCGCGGTGCTTCGCTGTGCGAAAATAGTACCGTTGTCGCCGAAATCAAAAGACAGAAAAAATCCCGAAATTTGAGAATAACCTAAAAAGCTGTACATCAGCAATTTCGCAAAACATCGAAATTCATAGACAGATCCCAACGTCATTATTTCGCTATAAATTCTTTGAAAAATAGGTATGTTTATTTTTTATTCATAGATATGCTCAATAACATAAAGACACATGCCAATAAATTGCCAGAATTTGACTATCTTTGCGCAATAGTTTAACACCAGTTGTCATACAATGGCTAAAGAAGGAAAAATGAACCGAATCCGAGTGATTCTTGCAGAGAAGGAGTTAAGTAATAAATGGCTTGCAGAAAAACTCGGCAAATCTGAATACACCATCTCTCGTTGGACTACAAATAAGATTCAACCCTCAGTACCTCAATTATTCGAAATTGCAAAGGTGTTGAATGTCGATGTTAAAGATTTGCTTGAAACCAATCAATAATAACGACCCAAAATGGCAATTAAAAAGACCCAACTATATAGCATCCTTTGGGAGAGTTGCAATATCCTAAGAGGAAGCATGGATGCAAGTCAGTACAAGAATTATGTGCTGACCATGCTTTTCTTGAAATATATCAGCGACAAGGTCAAGAGTGACGATGACCTGTTCTTTGACCTGCCTGACGGTTGTTCTTTTGATGATATTGTAGAGTTAAAGTATAAGCCCAATATCGGTGAAGAGATTCAGAAAAAACTACATCTTATTGCAAAGGCAAATCCACAGCTTGACCACATCATCAATGAGGCCGATTTTGATGACTCGACTAAACTCGGTTCCGGTAAGGCAAAGGTTGATACTCTCAGCAGTCTTATAGCTGTATTCCAAAAGGACTTCCTTGATTTCAGCAAAAACCGTGCAGGTGATGATGACCTTATCGGCGATGCTTACGAATATCTGATGAAAAACTTCGCAGCTGAAAGTGGCAAGAAGAAAGGTCAGTTTTATACTCCTGCTGAGGTATCACGTTTGATGGCCCGGATTCTCGGCATACATACCGATACGCGCGACCAAATTTCAATTTACGACCCTACCTGCGGCTCCGGTTCCTTGTTGCTTCGCGCACGTGCCGAAGCGAAGGATGATACGGGTGTATCGGTCTTTGGTCAGGAGTTAGACGGTGCCACAAGAGGCATGGCCGTGATGAATATGTATCTTCATGGTGTTGATGATGCCGAGATTGAAGTAGGCGACACTATTGAAAAGCCTAAATTTATTGAACATCAAGAGCTTCAGACGTTTGACTATGTGGTGGCAAATCCGCCTTTCTCACAGAAAGGATGGATAAAAGGTGAAATCAAGACCAATGACTATTACGGCCGTTGGGGCGAAGGCGATGATTTTGCTCCTATACCTCCGGTAGGGTATGAAGATTATGCCTTCCTCCTGCATATCATTAAATCGTTGAAATCGCGTGGCCGCGGTGCCTGCATCCTCCCCAACGGAGTGTTATTCCGTGGAAACGAGGAAGAGAAAGTTCGCAAGAAACTCGTTCAGCAGCGTGTGATTCGCGGGATAATCAGCCTGCCGTCAAATCTATTCTTTGGGACAGGTATCCCAGCTTGTATTATCATAGTGGATAAAGCTAAGTCTGCCACATCCAAAGGTATCTTCATGATAAATGCAGGGGAATTTTTTACTAAAAACGGCAACAAAAATCGTCTTCGCGAGCAGGACATCCGCCGTATTTTTGACAGCTGGCAGAAGTTCGAGGACTATGAAGCTGCCGACAATCTCGAAAGTGCAGACTTCGATCCTCACTTCGCTCGTTTCGTGCCCTACGCCGAAATTTGCAATGAACTCAACGACAGCAATCTCAATGTATCACGCTACATCACGCCGCGTGACACAGAGATTCAACAGGATATCTACGCCCACCTGAAACTCAGTGGTGGTCTGCCTGCCCATGACGTCGATGAAGGGCTGGCCTACGTTTGGCGCCATTGTCCATCACTTAAACGTGAACTGTTCGCTACGATGTGCACCGGCTACTATCAGCTGAAAGTTGACAAATCGGATATAGGAAAGACTATCGACAGCAATGAAGAATTTGGCATACTCAACGGCTTCTTCTCCGACTCAATCGAAGAATGGTATAAGCTTGTCGCGCGCCGGATGTTCGAACTGGCGCCGGGATGCAGCCCCAAGGAACTGATTGCCGACTGGGGAGAATCGTTGCTTGAAGCTCTGTCTGAGGTAGACGGCATGATCGACATGTATGAAGTCTATGATGTGCTGATGAAATACTGGGCAGAGACCATGCAGGATGACTGTTATCTGATTTCGCGTGACGGATGGAAAGCCGAACTGTCAAACGAAGTAATGAAGTCCGACCCCAAGACCAAGGAAGTGAAATTCGTTGCGAAGAAGAATCCCACTTTCCGTGATTATACATGTGACCTCCTTCCTGTAGATATAGTGATAGCTCATTACTTTTCGTCTTTACATGAAAAAGTCGTTGCAAGTGAGGCAAAAGAGGCTGAATTGAGTGAAAAACTCGGTCAGCTTGAAGAAGAATATTCCGATGTCTTCGACCAGTTGGATAAGGTGAACGTGGCGGCAGTAAAGAGATTCTTGAAAGAACTGAAGAAATGCCGGCCGGTGCCGACTGACTCAGTGGATGTCTGCAATCAGTATCTTGCCATTGCCGATGAACTTGCCGAGACCAAGAAAACGACAAAGCAACTTATTGCCAAACTCACCTCGGCAGTCGAGGAGAAATATCCGAAACTTACTGAGGAAGAAATCAAGGATATGGTTGTAAACGATAAATGGCACACTGCCATTGTCGGCAAAACCATAGAGGAAGCCTACGCTGTGCAGTTCCGCATCGAAGAGGATGTCAAGACGCTCGTAGCCCGCTACGAACATAAACTCTCTGACGTGGAGGCCGGTGTTGATGAACTCGAAAAGCGCGTTATGTCTCATCTTGCTAAAATGGGATTCTGAGCCATGTACACACCTCCATTCACCATAACAAGCGACATTGTCAATCTAATTGCGCAAATTTCGGCGCAGATAGAGCGGTATGCCATCCGGCTTGAACAAAGCGACGGACTGAGACTTCGCAAAGCTAACCGAATTCGCACCATACATTCATCTCTTGCTATCGAGGGCAATCAGCTTAGCGAAGGACAGGTGCGCGACATTATCAACGGCAAGCAAGTTGTGGCTCCGCTAAGGGAAATTCAGGAAGTGAAAAACGCCATAAGCACTTACGATATGTTTCCCTCGCTCGACCCGTTCAACGAGAAAGACCTTCTTCGTGCTCATGCCACCATGATGCAAGCACTCGCCGATGATGCTGGCAGCTATCGCCGCGAAGGCGTCGGCGGGTTCTCCGAGACGGGACTTGTGCACATGGCACCCCCGCCCGACCGTGTGCCTCTGCTTATGGGCGACCTTTTTCAATGGCTAAAAACGGCCAATGACCATCTGCTGATACGCTCGTGTGTATTTCATTACGAATTTGAATTCATTCATCCGTTCAGCAACGGCAACGGTCGTACAGGTCGTTTATGGCAGTCACTGATATTAGGAAGACTTCATCCTCTTTTCCACCACCTTCCGGTTGAAAACATGGTGTATAGCAACCAGCAGGAGTATTATGATGCGATTGCCGCCAGCACTACTGAAGGAGAATCTACTCCATTTATTACCTTTATGCTCAATGAGATCCTCAAAACTCTCAAAGAGCATCAGGGAGAAGAAAAATCCGGACTGCATGATAAACTGCACGATAAATTGCATGATAAATTCCCGAAGGTCTCCGAATCGGCATGGACTATCCTTGATGCAATTATGGAGAATCCCCGATTAAAAGCGTTGGAGCTTGCTGAGCGTACACAGCTGAAAGAGCGCATGGTGCGGACACATCTTGCCACACTTAAAGCATTTGGACTAATCGAGCGCCAAGGCAGCAACAAAACCGGCTACTGGAAAGTAAACATGGAGGGCATGATATGAAAGAAACGAAATTCAAGCAGAGCGAGTTAGGCCTAATTCCTGAATCTTGGAGAGTTGAATCTTTTCAAGATATAGCATCAATTAAAACAGGACCATTTGGGTCAGCTTTGCATGCCGAAGATTATGTGCAACGTGGAACTCCCATTATCACGGTTGAACATTTAGGATCCCCATTCATTATTCATTCGAAATCAATCCCTCAGGTTTCAAATAAGGATCTTAAAAGGTTATCAGCATATACTTTAAAGGCAGGAGATATTGTATATAGTAGAGTAGGTTCTGTAGATCGCAATAGTGTAGTACGCTCTGAAGAAGATGGATGGATGTTTTCTGGTCGACTACTTAGAGTAAGGTCTATTCAAGATTATGACCCCAGTTATATGGGATACCACTTAAATGGAATTAATTCACGTAAAAGAATAATTTCTGCTGCTGTCGGATTAGGAATGCCCTCTATTAATACTAAAATATTGGGTAAACATCTTGTTTTATTACCAGCAAACCTCGATGAACAGCATAATATTGCATCTGCATTATCTGATATTGATTCTTTGATTTCTCAGTTGGCTGTTCTGATTGAAAAAAAAGAGGCAATATTCAAAGGCACCATGCAGGATTTGCTTTCCGGCAAGCGCCGCCTTCAGGTTTTTTCGGGTTCATGGAAGACAAAATTATTTGAAGAGATATTTACATTCTTACCGAATAATACTCTTTCACGAGAGTTCCTATGCTTTAACGACAGAATCAAGAACATACATTATGGCGATATTTTGGTAAAATACGGTTCTGTGCTCGATTGCGAAAACTCTAAATTACCCACAATCAATAGTAAAATATTAAATGGCTATCGACCAAGGAAAAAGGCCATTAATGGTGATGTAATTATTGCTGATACAGCAGAAGATGAAATGGTATGCAAAGCTACCGAATTATTTAATGTGGGAGACAATGATGTCGTGGCTGGCTTACACACAATGTGGTGCCGTCCTATAGAAGGACTTTTTGCCCCAAAATTTCTTGGATACTATTTAAATGCAAGTGTTTTTCACAACCAAATATTACCTCTGATTCAAGGGACAAAAGTTTGTTCAGTATCAAAGTCTGCCATTAAGGATACATCTGTATCTTTCCCGCATAGAGATGAACAACAAGCTATAGCTGACATCCTTTTTGATATGGAAGGGGAAATAGAAGAATTAAAGAACAAACGGGAAAAATATGTTGCAATCCGTCAAGGGATGATGCAGCAGCTTTTAACCGGTAAAATTCGATTGATATGAATATGATACCATTAGTAGACCCTGAACGCGAGACACAAAACCGCGTTGTTAATCTCCTCCATGATTACTGTGGGTATCAGTATCTTGGATATAAGCAGGATGAGGATAATAGCCCGATCATCTCGGAAATCCTTGGCAAATTCTTAAAAGAGAGTCAAGGCGCGACTCAATCGGAAGTAGACAAGATTGTCCGTATGCTGGAGTCTGAAATCAATCGCTGCCATAACAAGGATTCGCTTTTTGAAGCCAATCTCAAAATCTATGAGTATCTGCGTTATGGTGTCAATATTCAAAAAGAAGATGGGAGCGGGTCTGTAACATACTGGTTGATAAACTGGGATAAGGGAGACTATGCTGAAAACATTTTCTCTTTGGCTGAGGAAGTAACCGTCCGCCGCAACATTCCGGAGTATCACACTCGCCGGCCCGATATAGTTGTATATATCAACGGTATTGCAGTGGGTGTTATTGAGCTGAAGAAATCAACGGTCAGCGTTAAGAACGGTATCCGACAGAACATCCGCAACAACAGCAAGGATAACGAGATCTGTCATTTCTTCTCTACCGCTCAATTCCTGTTCGCAGGAAACGACAGTGAAGGCGTATATTACGGCACCATCCTTACGCCTGAGAAATTCTGGCTTCGTTGGAAAGAACCGACCGGTCAGAGCTACCCGAACAACAATCCTGAACCGGATGAATTTGTCGAGAAATTTCCTCGTCATGACTTCCCCAATGAGCTTGACCGCTCGCTTCTACAGATGCTCGATCCCGAACGGTTGCTTACACTCATACATGACTGTGTAGTCTATGACGGAGGCGTCAAGAAGGTTTGCCGCCCCAATCAGTATTTCGCTTTTGAAGCTGCAAAGCCGCGCATCGAGAAGAAACAGAACGGCATCATCTGGCACTCACAAGGTGCCGGTAAGAGTCTGATGATGGTGTGGCTTGCCCAGTGGATTCTTGAGAATATGCCCCGAGATCCGCGTGTTGTTATCATCACTGACCGTGACGAACTCGACAAACAGATTGAGAATGGCTTCAAGGATGCAGGCGAATCGCCTGTCAGGGCAAAGAGTGGCAAGCATCTGCTCCAGCTTCTTTCGCTTCAAGATCCTAACACCCCCAATCCGAAACTGATTTGTACGCTTATACATAAGTTCGGTATTGCCGGTCCCGAAGAAACGACTTTCTCTCCCGAAGAGCGAAAGATTCTCGGGAAACGCTCACCGGAACAGTATATGGAAGCGCTGGCAGCAAAACTGCCCAAGGACTTCAAGGCCAAAGGGAACATCTATGTATTTGTAGATGAATGTCACCGAACTCAAGGCGGTGTGCTTAACCGCGCCATGAAGAAAATCATGGGCGAGGACGTGATGCTTATAGGTTTCACCGGCACACCGCTCCTAAAATATCAGAAGCAAAAACTTACTTCACGCGAGAACTTCGGTCAGTATATCCATACCTACAAGTTCAATGAAGCGGTCGAGGATAAGGTAGTTCTCGACCTTAGGTATGAAGCCCGAGATGTTGAACAGATTCTTGAAGACGAGGCAACGGTGGATCTCCTTTTTGAAGATCTCAGCCGTGGTCTTAGCATGAAGGCCAAGGAAGAACTTCAGAAACGCTGGGCAGTAATGAAGCATCTTTTCTCGAGCAAAGACCGTATAAATAAGATTGTCGCAGATATTGTCAAGGACATGACCCTTATACCCTGTCTTCGCGACGGCTGGGGCAATGCCATGCTCGTTTGCGAGAGCATTTATCAGGCATACCGCTATTGGGATGCATTCCAGAATACACCGCTCAAAGATCATTGCGCAGTGGTATCGAGCTTCGATGGCAAGGATGCCGACCCCGGCGAGTCATCTTCGGGCGAAACGCAAAGCGAGGCGGAATATAAAGCCGAGAAAGCGAAGGCAATGTTTGGGGGTAAGACCGTGGATGAGTTTGAAGAATGGGCAAAAGCCGAATTCATCAACCATCCGGCGAAGATGAAACTTCTGATAGTAGTGAATAAGCTGCTCACCGGTTTCGACGCGCCTACTGCCACTTATCTCTATCTCGATAAGAAAATGGTAGGGCATGACTTGTTCCAGGCCATCTGTCGTGTGAACCGTCCCAACAACGAGAGCGCCGAGAAACTGTATGGTTATATCGTTGACTATAAACAGCTCTTTGAGAATATCAACGATGCCATTGAAGACTATACCAAGGGGGCGTTCTCTGACTATGACAAAGAAGACGTTGAAGGCCTTCTCAACAACCGCTTTGAAGAAGCTAAGAAAGACCTTGATGCCGCTATGGAAAGAGTCCATCGTCTTTGCGAGCCGGTAAAACCTCCTAAGAAGATTGACCAGTTCTTCGACCATTTCGTATATGATCAGGCCACCACGAAACCGGAAGACGAGCAGGTTGCAATATTCCAAAGCGCACCCAAACGAGAAATATTCTACGCTGCGGTAAATCGTCTCGTCAGCTGTTATTCGGCTATCGCTCTCGACATGGAGAAGGCAGGATATACTTCCGAAGAGGCCAAGGATATTTTTGAGCAGGTCAAAAATTTCTACAACATCGTTCAGGCTCTTATGCTCCGGGCAGGTGAAAAGGTTGACATGAAGTCCTATGACCAGAAGATGCGCAGCATCCTTGACACATACGTTGAAGCCAAGCACTCTAAACTTGTGGAGAAGTTGGAGGATTTCTCGTTCATTGACTTCGTGGAGGAAGGAGATGACGGTGACCTTGAAGAAGCCGAGGAAGTGCTTGGAGGCAAGGAAGGCGTTGCTTCTACCATTGTGGCAAATGTACGCCGTGTCATCAACCGTAAACGCGACAGTAACCCCGAGGAGTATAAGAAATTTTCCGAACGCATCAACCGACTGTTAGAGGAATACCATCAGAAAGAACTGGAGTACAAAGATTTCCTCCATGCTGTTGCAGAGATGGCTAAAGAACTGGGAAATAAGACCAGCGACCCGCGTCTGAACACAGCAGGCAAACAGGCTTTATTCGATAATCTTGGCGAAGACATTGATTTCACAATCAGTGTTTACGACACAATAAAGCAGAATGCCAAGATTGGCTTCCGCACTAATCCAGTGAAACAGGCCAAGCTATATAAAGCACTGGAAAAACTTGCCAAAGAAAAGCCTTTTGATGTAAACGTAATTCTCGGAATCGTTATAAAGCATCCGGAGTTCTGATGAAAAATATTGAGAAGATTATAATCTCGGATATTGAGGTCGAGGTAGAGCGCAAGCCTATCAAGAATATGCATCTCTCTGTATATCCTCCGGATGCGAGGGTACACCTCTCTATGCCCGACTATCTGACCGATGAAGATGCACGTGCATTTATCCTTCAGAAATGGGATTGGGTTCTCCGACAGCGCGAAGAAGTCCTTCTTCAACCCCGCCAGACAGACAGGCAGTATGTATCCGGAGAGAGTCATTATCTTTTTGGACGCCGTTATCAGCTTATTGTTGAGGAATTGCCTGATTATGGCAATATGATTGAGCTTCGCGGCAACAAGATGTATATGTTCATTAAACCCGGTCTAACACTTCTCGAACGGCACAATGTGATGAGAGGATTCTATAAGGCACAGCTCAAAAAAGAGCTAAAGCCGATGATAGACCGTTGGGCAGGTAAACTGGGCGAGACACGATACGAATGGAACATACAGCAAATGAAAACAGAATGGGGAAGCTGCGTAAAATCCAAGCGCAAACTTCTGTTCAATGTTGAATTGGCCCGCGTTCCAACCGAATGCATCGATTTCGTGATAGTTCATGAGTTCACTCATTTCATCATCGACAACCACAATAAGTTCTTTGAAGCGCTAATGACTAAACGTCTCCCCGGCTGGCGGTCGCTCCGTTCTAAACTCAATAACTTCATCGCTCTCCCATACAAAGACTAAACGTAAAAAAGTATGAAACACGTTTCTATAAGGGTTCCATGGCATGATAACAACTGGAATGGCACTGTGTGTAAAGCACCGTCAAACAATCCGTTTTGCATGATGCTACGCAATATTTCCTCAACCAAGGATGCTGCGGCCGAGGATAAGATTGCAGGTAAGGAATGGTGTAGCCTTTGTTCTTATGGCAAAGCGCCTGAAGGACTACCTGCCTGTAAAGGGGAAAATGGCGCTTTTATGTCACCGAAAAAGTTTTGTAGAACTTCAGAACATGTATACGCAAAAAATCGACAGACGCCCCATCATAATCTGCGACCAACCACACTTGATATACCACCATTCTCGGTGCTCGGAGTACCGTTCAGCTACCTTGCTATAAGTTCTCAGGAGGAATTACAGGCTAAACATCCACAATTCCCTGATGATGAGCCTGCACCGTTCAATAATTCGTGGGTTTATGGCAATGAACGACAGATGGCGATACTTAATTGGTTCCGCTCGCACATAGAGCCGGGAAAGTCGCTGGCTGTGATGTACTGTAAAAATGGTAATCCGGTGGATGAGGATTGTCGCCGTCTAATTGTCGGTATCGGAGAAATCGCCAAAGTGCATGAGGTTAAGACCTATGATACTACGGTAGACTATACATATCCTTTCTGGGATATCATAATGGAACACACCATACGGCCTGACCGTACTAAATCCAAAGGATTCCTTTTGCCATATAATGAATACCTGGCTCTCTCAGAAGAGGAAATTAAAGACGCTACCGGACTTAGTAAAGAAGAAGCGATAGATGAAATAAAGATTTCTCTGGACAATCTTGGTAACAGTGCCACGATGCAGCGCGAGCTCTCCTATGGGTGCGACTATATCAGTGACCATAACATGCTCGCCATCCTCACCCGTGCACGCAAGTGCGTAGAAAATGTCAAAAAGCATGGCCTCGTGGGAAAAAGCTGGGACTCGCAGCTTCGGTGGATTGATAATCAGATAAAGAAAGTCAAGGAGATGATTGGTCCCTTCCCGGCATTTGCTGAGGGATTGAGGGCGATTGGTGTCAATTATGCCTATCTCATCGAAGAAGATTTACGCAGTCACGGTTATTGTGGGCCCAAGGATAATCCATGGGTCGCTTTCGGGAAACTCGTCAGAGAAGAAATCAAAATTCCAGATGCTGTTTATAATCCCGAAATCTCCACATATCTCATAACCTTGAATAGCCTGTCGAAGGAGGAGAAAAAGGCGCTCATACTAATGTCACGATTTGACATTGATTCCGATACAATCAAAAAGTGGATTTCGTCTAACGAATCCATCAATCGTGTTATGGTCAACCCCTATATCATCAGCGAAGGAGACGATTGTACAATAGAGACAGGAATCCTTACGGCGACAATCGACCTCGGTATACTAAAAGATCCGGACATTCAGGGAAAATGCATGCCGGAGGCACCAGCGCTTGTGGAAAGTCCAATTGATATCCGCCGCATCAGATCTATGGTGGTAAGCTTGCTCAGGAATCATCTGGAAGCTGGTGACACACTCCTGTCATTGACAGAAATAGAAGAAGCCATCTCGGAATCTCTTGAGACTATCAATGTCAGATTGCCTTTAGGTCTGATTAAGGGGCATCGGGAATTTATGGAAGAACGAGTGACATTCATTGATGACGGCAAAGCCTTGCAACTCAACGAATATCGCGAAATTGAGACATTCCTAAGCAAATGCTTTCAGATGCGCGCTCGTAAAAAGGTCAAGACACCGATATCGCAGGATTGGGAAAATCTTGTTACGCATATCGATGGTTACAATCCGGAGAATGAAAGGAGCCTCAGCGCAGCGCAATATCAGCTAAAGGCGCTGAAGATGTTTAGCGAAAAACGGCTCTCGGTGCTGACGGGTGCAGCCGGAACAGGCAAGACAACTATTGTGAAGGCTTTTCTCAGTTCTGAGCAAATTAAGAGAGAAGGTGTATTGCTGCTGGCACCGACTGGTAAGGCAAGAGTGCGCCTTGCCGCAATGAGCGACGACAGAAACGCTTATACAATCGCGCAATTCCTGTGCAGTCGTGGGCTTTTTGATTTTCGCGAGATGAGGAGCCGGGTTCCCCGCGATAATTATCAGAAATACGATGGCGCAGGAACTGTCATCATCGACGAATGCTCAATGATAACGAGTCAAGATTTTTATGTGATTCTCAAAGCTCTCGATCTTGCCTCAATCAACCGCATCATCCTTATCGGTGACCCATATCAGCTGCCACCGATTGGAGCCGGTCGCCCCTTCGCTGATTTATGCAATTTCCTGTCTGGTAATGAAAACGAGGTGTTAAGAAGTGCTATAACCCAACTGAATACAGTTGTGCGAACCATTAAGACTGGTGAGTCAGCTGTATTGACTCTTTCATCATGGTTTTCAGGCACAAAACCACCTAAAAATGCCGATGGCATCTTCGACAAAATCATTTCTGGGAACCTGAATGAAGATCTATCTGTATACGAATGGACCGATGAAAACGACCTAAAAGAAAAACTGAGGGAGGTGCTTGAAGCCGAACTACCAAATCCGGAATTGTCGATACGTGAAAGAATTCTTGAAGCCATTGGGTTAAGCGATATTGATGATGCAATGACTAACCCATCAGTTGTAGAGAATTTTCAACTTCTTTCACCGGTTAAGAATCCCGTCTGGGGTACCTATCAGCTCAACAAGTTCTTTCAGGAGTGGCTTGATAATTCTCAGTTCAAGACTGAGATTGCGCCGAATGAAGTTTATTATGCTGACAAAGTGATACAGCTTATAAATGAGCGGCGTAAAGCAAACCGCTCCTGGACAGAAGAACAGCTATCCAATGGTCAAATAGGGTTCGTAAAGTTCGCTGATAAAAATCATGCCGATGTGGTTTTCTCTGGAATTTCCGGAAAAACATTCCGCTATTACTCGTCAAAATCTGATGAAAGGGAGTCTCCGATAGATCTTGCGTATGCCATTACCATTCATAAGAGTCAAGGTAGTGACTTCAAGACGGTTATAGCGGTTCTTCCTAAATCCGGAAGGATTATGTCGCGCGAATTGATATATACGGCTTTGACTCGTGCAAAGGCAAAATTGATTTTACTAGTTCAAGACAACATCAGTTGGTTGCGAGAAATCTCAAAACCACAAGCTTCGGTACTTGCTTCGCGGAATACCAATATGTTCTCCTACTCTGTACGTGAGGATAAGGCATCTCAGCCATTCATTGAAGGGCTTATTCATAAGGCAGCGAAGCCCGGGCTAATAGTCCGGAGCAAATCGGAACTTATTATAGCCGACCACCTCTATAACGCTCATATTGATTTCGAGTACGAGAAGCTATTGAAAGAGAAGGGTCATCAATATATTCCTGATTTCTCATTTGTGGATGCATCAGGTGACCGAATAATTTGGGAACATCTCGGTATGCTTGACGTCCCCGCTTATCGTCAAGCATGGGAGAAAAAGAAAGCCTTCTACGAAAGCATAGGTTATGTGGAAGGCGAAAATCTCTTTACAACTAGAGATCACGAAAACGGAAGTTTTAACTCCCAAGAAATCATTGATGTAATTGAGCAAATTAAAGATTTAATATAATTCTCATAAACGCTTCGAAAACAGAATCATTAGGAAAAACCTCAAATTCTAAATGGACGAATACGACGATCTTGACCAATACAACGGAGACCCAGCCCACGATATGAACGTAGACTTCGACTGCTACAATAATACGGCCGAACTCGCTGACATATATCAAATATCGGTAATTTTTGCAAAATTACCGATATTATTAGAGGAGGGAAAAATATAAGCCAATGAACACAGGATTGACATTATACATAGAAGGGGACATTCTTCCCAGATATAAGGGTTTCGACAAGGCGCATCGTGAAGATCATGCCCGCATGGTTATCAAGCAAAGCCTTGAGATAGCGCGACATTATGACGTCAATCTCGATATGGTTTATGCGATAGCCGCCTTCCATGACCTCGGACTGGAGGTTGACCGAAAGACGCATCATTTGGAATCCGGACGTATTGTTCGCGAGACAGAGAGACTCAGGGAGTGGTTCTCGCCGGAGGAAATCGAGACGATGGCTCAGGCTGTAGAAGACCACCTGGCTTCATCGGATCACGAACCGCGAAGCATCTACGGCAAGATAGTGGCGGAAGCCGACCGCTTCATAGTGCCGGAGAAGATTATCGAGCGGACTGTTCAATATGGTCTCGACCATTATCCCGAACTTGATAAGGAAGGCCACTGGCAGCGCACCCTTGATCATCTACATGAGAAGTATGCCGAAGGTGGCTACCTGAAGCTATGGTTTCCGGAGTCGCTCAATGTGCAACGACTTGAAGACCTCCGCAAGATTATAAAGGATGAAGCCCAGTTGAGAGCAATCTTTGAGAAATTCTACAACGAACTCACTGAAAGATGAAAGCATATACATACATCGAGAAAGGGCGGTTTGAGTTGATCGACAAGCCCAAACCGGTATTGAAAGACCCGCAGGATGCCATCGTGCGCGTTACGCTCGGGAGCATCTGCACGAGTGACCTTCATATAAAGCATGGCAGTGTGCCTCAGGCTGTTCCCGGAATAACCGTCGGCCACGAGATGATCGGCGTTGTGGAAGAGGTTGGCCCCGATGTCCGTAATGTCAAAGTCGGTGACCGTGTAACCGTTAACGTAGAGACGTTCTGTGGCGAATGCTTCTTCTGCAAGCGCGGGTATGTCAACAACTGCGAGTCGGAGCATGGCGGCTGGGCACTGGGCTGCCGCATCGACGGTGGTCAGACAGAATATGTGCGCGTGCCGCTGGCCAATCAAGGGTTGAACCGCATACCTGATAGCGTCAGAGATGAACAGGCTCTTTTTGTCGGAGATATTCTCGCTACAGGTTACTGGGCAGCACGTATATCAGAGATAACGCCGGAAGATACCGTGCTTATTCTCGGTGCCGGACCGACAGGCCTTTGCACATTGCAGTGCGTGGCTCTCTACAATCCCAAGCAGATCGTGGTCTGCGAACCGGATGAATTCCGCCGCAATTTCGTCCGTGAACATTATCCTGATGTGACTGTCGTCGAGCCGTGGGAATGCGAAGAAGTTATTGATGAACTCACCGATGACCGCCGGGCCGACCGCGTGATAGAAGTGGCCGGCGGCAAGGATACATTTCAGATGGCATGGGAATGTGCCCGTCCCAATGCCATCGTAACGATTGTAGCCCTCTACAATGAATCACAGGAGTTGCCTTTGCCGTGGATGTATGGCAAGAACCTGACTTTCAAGACCGGAGGTGTCGATGGTTGCGACTGCGCGGAGATACTTAAGCTAATAGAGGCCGGTAAAATTGACACAACTTCGTTGATCACGCATCGTTACCCACTGTCTCAAATCGACAAGGCATATAAGCTGTTCGAGGAAAAGAAGGACAATGTCATAAAGGTAGCCATTACACCGGATGTAATGTAATGATATGGAAACAGAAGAAGAAAAACCGGAAGATAATCAGCAGACCCAGCAGGAATGCTGTCCTGAATGTCAGTGCCAGAATTGCACCTGCAATAAAGGCTCTCGCTACCGTACCTTATATTTTCATGAACTGTCCCCGGATGACTTTGCTAACTGGGACTAAAGCATCAATTATATGAGGATTATCAGCTGGAATATCAATGGAATAGGTAAACGGTATGATGAGCTGGAAGAACTGGCTTATCGGTACCGTCCGAATTTCATTTGCCTGCAGAAGGTGCGTTGCAACGATGGGCGCGACGATTACAAGATCGAAGGGTATCGTCAGCTCTTCAATCTCAACGACTATGGCAGTTGGAGCGGCGTTACAACCTACTGGAAGATCCCCAAGGATGCAGGACGGTTCCCGGGATTCCACTCTCCGGAACGGATAAATGATGATTTTCTCAGCAAGGATGGGCACATGCAGGTTTTTGACTGCAAGAATTTCTTCCTTATCAATGCCTATGTACCATTTGCCAATAAGACCAATGAAGGAGTTGAGACATATCGTCAGCAGTGGGATGCCGCTTTCCAGAAATTTATCAAGGAACTGACTACCAAGAAGCCTGTCGTAATCTGTGGTGACTTAAACATCGTCCACACTATAAAGGATACCTGCGATAAACGTCTGGAACAAAATCGTCCATGCTTCAATAAATGGGAACGTGAAAATTTCAACAGCTTGTTGAAGAATTGCAGTCTCATAGATAGTTTTCGGGAAATCAATCCTGACGCCAATATCCCAACTTTCTATGGTAATTACCGTTCTACCGGTCTCGGCAATCGAATAGACTACCTTCTAATCAGCCGTTCTTTGCTGTCTTCTGTGACAGTCGCCGACATCCTGTCGGACTTCGGTACTGGTCAGAGCGTCCCTATAATTTTAGATTTCGATGATGATGATGTTTAGCGGAGCATTGATTGGTGATTTGGCAGCCTGGACATACGAACATGACCAAGAGAGCTTCAAAGAAAGATTGGTATCTCCGGTAGCAAAGTTTTCGGCAATAGGGCTGTGCATCAAAACAGAGTTGCCTTTCTTCTGCGATGGCGGAAATTACTATAAGCATCGGTTTTATACCAAACTCTCTTACGCTTTCAACAATCCGAATGCCGAAACTTATGAGGATCATCTGAATCTCGAGTCATGGTGCTATGACTATAATGGCCCTCATATCGGCATCCCATTCAAGATGAAGCAAGCTATGATTACGGCAGCGTTCATCCTTTCGAGGAATGAAACTGAAGAAAGGCAGAAGCATCTTGATTGGGTATCTTTCTTTCACGGAGGTAAGCAAGAGCATTATGCTCAGGCATTGATGCCTATACTCAGAAGGTTAAAAGAGGGTCAATCCAAGGATGAGATTGCAAAGGATTATCCGGTTACGCTCAACTACTACAAAAGTGGTTCGGAGCATCATTGGCGTGACTATCTGGAGTACATAACATTTGCCTGGCGATGCTTCTATTACAGCCATAGCTTCAACGAAGCAATTAAAAACGCATCAAAATGCTTCCGCGATAGACATCTTGCAATGGTTTTAGCCGGAGCCTTTGCCGAGGCTTATTATGGTAATGAATCGATTTTTCCGGAACTTATCGCTATCTGCGACCGGCTTATGGGTCATTCAGAATGAAGGAACTCCGGCCTACGCATCGCTGCGGAGGTCGGAGTGAGTTGAACTTGGAACTTTATGTGGTAGCCTTAGATTTATGGAAGCGGTAGACAAAGATTGATTGACGGCTTCAAGATAAATGAAGGGATGGTTATACTCTCGTGTTGTTATCGTCGGCCGGTCATGCCGCGTTTGGGAGCTGACGGGCGAAGCATCTTGTGAGCTTGCATCATGCAGCGGTAGGCGAAGCGACGGTCATCTTCATCCGGGTTGCGGCCCCATGGGAGGTCGGACGAGGAACCTCTGCCGCCACACGACTGGGCGAATTGGGTTGCACCATCGAGGTACCCGGCGAAGAGATACATGGCACATTTTAATATCTCGTTGGGTTTCTCCGCCATTGCCATGAGAAATTCCCCGTCGAACTCAGCTTTCTGTTCCGGCGACATGGCAGCCAGCAACGAACGCATATCAACGACCGACCTGCCGAATACTGCATCCGTCAGCCTCATGCGCATCTGCTCCTGGTTCTTGTCTGTGAACCTGAGATAGTCACTTTGGGCGTTTGCACGTTTCTCGTTGACTGCATCAAGTTCCTCCTGAAGCTGTGCCAGTTGCCGGTCGGCCGTTTTGAGTTTGAGACGCTTGTCTGCGAGTGACGATGAGGTGATTTGCAGCTGATTCTCAAGGTCGGCGATTCGGCGACGCAGGTCAGCTGCATCGCCGGTGCCCGATTCTATGTCAGCCTCCAGCTGCGCTATTTCGGAATTGAGGTCAGTCTCGCGTGCTTCAAGATTGCTGATCATCGTGGTGAGACCTTTGCAGCGTTTCTCCGCCTGACGAATGTCCGCATATAACTCCCGTAAAGTCTCATGCTTTTCAGCTATCACAAGTTCCATATCGTTACACTCCTTATGGAGTTGCGCGCGATACTCCTCCGTTGATCGATGACGGGCGCCGGTTACGGTCTTGCTAAGTCCTCTGCTAAGTCCCCATTTCTCGTTGACCACCGCCAGCTCATTGTGAAGCTGAATCGTCCGTTCACGGAAATCGTTCTTGTCCGTCCCCGCAAACAGTTCCTTATATGAAAACTTATTCTGCTGAGTGATTGGCAACAAAGTGCAGTGAATATGCGGGTTGCGCTCGTCGAGGTGAACGTAGAAATGTAAATACTCATTCAAAAGTGGGCCAGGGCGCTCATTCAAA
>OHTA01000703.1_pt1 | contig 20299 bp, 27 predicted proteins | sample 1578851 | NCBI WGS metagenome assembly OHTA01 (sample SAMEA3879578, study PRJEB24766) | human gut metagenome | biome: human-associated habitat; feature: feces | place: USA | collected 1985/1987 | reverse complement strand
TTTACATAACGAATATAGTTGGCGGTTTTTCCTGCATACCGCCGGATGCGCGCGCATACTGTGGTAGCAAACGCAGCAGGAGGGGGAGCGCCATGCCATATGAGGACAAAAAGGCCGTGCCGCAGCGCCGGCCGCACGCAGTCACGCTCGACGAGCGCAGCCATCTGACCGTTACGGGAGTGGACGAGGTCGTGCGCTTTGACGACACGGAGGTGTCCATGCGCACGTCGCGCGGGATGCTCACCGTGCACGGCGAGGGGCTGCGCGTCGGCCGGCTTGCGATCGACGGCGCGTTTGACGCGCTCGATTACATGGAGGAGACGGTGTCAGGCGGCGGCTTCTGGTCGCGCCTGTTCGGCGGATGAAGCTGCCGCTGCTCGGTCAGCTTGCGCAGCTCTTGCTCGGGCTTGGGCTCGGCTCGGCGCTCGGGCTGGCGTTCGACATGCTGCGCGTGCCGCGCCGCCATGCGCGCAGCGCGGTTTTCCGCGCGCTGCTCGACGGCGTGTTTTGCCTGCTTGCGCTCGGGGCCGTGTTCCTGCTTGGCATGACGGCCGGCGACGGGCAGGTGCGCCTGTTTTTGTTCGCGGCCATCGCCGGCGGCTGGACGTGCTACTTTCTCTGGCTCAGCGGGCATATTTTCCCGCAGCTGGAGCGATCTGGCCGCCTGTGCGCGCGAAAAATGCGCCAGATCACGGCTCCGGGAAGAAAATTCATAAAAAAAGTTCTGTTTTTTGCGCAAAAGTCAAGAGTAAAAGCAGAAAAAACTAAAATATTTTTTCAGAAGGCTTCAAGCGGCTTCGGCGACGTATCTTTCAAAGAGCGATCCGGACGTTTCAAAGCCTAAAATCTCGCGCGGGTAATTGTTGATCCACGTTTCGACGCGCTGAATATATGCGGCGGTTACTTTCCGGAAGTCCGTTCCTTTCGGCAAGAACCGCCGTATCATTTTGTTTATGTTCTCATTCGTGCCGCGTTCGTATGCGCTGTACGGGTGGCAATAGTAAACCTTCGTGCGCTTCCGATCTTTGCCGTAGACGGATTTTTCAATTCCGGCGCAATCCATGAATTCCGATCCGTTGTCAAACGTAATGCTTTTGAATATCTGTGAAAACTTCTTCCCGAAGCGTCGTTCTAACTTGTTCAGCGCCGCCACGACGCTGGCGGCGGTCTGATCCGGCATTTTGATAATAATTTCGTTCCGCGTCAAGCGCTCCGAAAGAACGAACAAGGTTTCCTTCGTCCGCTTCTTCCCGCATACGCAATCGCCTTCCCAATGTCCGAAGGTCTGCCGATCGTTGATTTCCTGCGGGCGTTCCTCTATGCTTTCGCCCTGCGGCGCGCGGGCGGCTTTCTTCCGCTCCACCTTGTCATACTTCCGCTTCCGCTCCCCGTGTTCCGGCAAGCTCTCGCGGCTGATCCCGTAGAATATACCCTTGTCGATGTAATTATAGATCGTCTTTTCGCTGATCTCCGTTTTGAAGGTCAGCCCCAGCCGCTTGATTTCTCCGACGACGGCGGCGGGTGAATAGCCTTCTTCGCCGATCTTCTTTTCGATGAAGGCGGATAATTCGTAATCGTTGCCGATCTTCAATTCGCTGCCTTTGGCTTTTAGGTTCTCTTCATAGCGCTGTTGCGCGATCTCCGGCGAATAGCGTTCTTCGGTCGTCAAGTCGGAATTCAAATGCGTATAGCGTCCGCGCTTCAACTCCCTGTATATCGTTGTATTGTGGACGTGCAGACGGTCGGCAATCGCGCAAGGCTTCAAGCCCTCTTTCAAGCCTTTTTCGATTTTTAGGCGGTCTGTCCAAGTCAAGTGTTTGTGCATTCTTCCTTCCTCCAGCTTCCGAATATGACAAAAGGGCGGCATTTCTGCCGCCCTTCGCCCTCTCTGATTATCTGCTTGTGATATGCAATTCGCTTTTAAGCGCCGCTTGCAGGACGGCGGAAAAATTCACGCCAGCCCGCTCCGCTTCAAAGTTAAGCCATGAAGGAATGGTGCAATTCTTCTTCACGACGCGCATATCGTTCTTTCTGCGGTACTCCGCGAAATCAACGTCAACCAGCGAAACGATCGCGCCGGACGGCGCTTCGGCTTGTGCGCTTGCAATGCTCGACGCTTCCGGCAACGCTTCGCCGTCGTCCTGCATATCAATTCCCATAAGCCCGATTGCGTCCCGCGCCATCTCGATCGCGTCCGGAACGTCCTTGCCCTGCGTATTGATATTGAAATCGGGGACAAATACCACGATGAACTCTTTTCCTTGCGTCATAACGATAGGATATGCGTTTTTCATTCTGAATACCTCCTTCAAATCTCCGCGTATTTTGCTTTTGCGTCTTTAAGGCGCGGCAATGTGTCGATCACGCTTCCGGCTTCGTCTGTTACCTCGAACACGTTTTTCAAAGTCCCGTTGACGCGGCGATCAACACTTGTAATCGTGAACTTTCCATCTTCGCGGACATACTTTGAAAAGAACGCGACATTCGCTTGCTTTTTGAATTTCATTGTCCGTACCTCCTATATTGTTGTCAAGTGGCGGCGGGCTTATTTCAGCCCGCGCCGCTTGATGATTGCTTTTGCTAACTCTTCGTCGGTTTCTCTGTGCCTTACGACGCTTTCCCTTTGACCGTCCTTCACGTATATGTCGTGGTTCGCGCCGTGCCGCTTGAACTTCCAGCCGTTTCGTTCTAAAAGCTCGATAAGGTCTTTTGTTTTCATCTGCTGTCCTCCTTACATTTACTATTATACGCCTTCAATGCGTATATGTCAATAGGTTTTGAGAAAAAAATACGTATTTTATGCGCCTATAAAAGATAAGCGGCGACGGGATCACCCCGCCGCCGTTATTCGTCTATACCTAAAAGCCAATTTACCGAAACGCCCAGCACTTCCGCAAATATCTTCAATTCAAAGTCGGATACGAAGCGCGTACCGATTTCAATTCGGCTTATGCTGTCCCGCTCCATGTTGATCCCTTTCAACTGTATTTGTGCGGCTAAATCCTCTTGACGTAGCCGCCGGACGACGCGCGCTTCGCGCAATCGGTCGCCGCAAATGTTCTTCTTGCCGTTGTAATCATATATCTTCATTGCCGCCGCGATCCCTCTTCATTCTGATTATTTACAAACGGTGTGTAAATATTCCGCTTTATTCTTGATTTTAGCGTATGACGGGCGTATAATTGTGTTAAAGGTCAGAATGGGCGAATTCTGCCTTGAAAATTTACATTTAAGAAGGGGGATTTGCTCTAATGTTCGTCAGCTTTACAAAGACATTGAAGAAGATGTCCGGTTTCCGGCTGGGCTTCGGTGTGCGTGTGAATAAGCGAAACGCGCCGTTGTGGTGCTTCGCTATGCTCTTCGCCGGAATGTTCTATTTGATGTGGTATATGATTATCGGCGCGGGCTGGTGTCTGTACTTCTTCTTGTGGGCGTTTTACAAGATTTATTACTATCTATTCAAGGGAATTGCGGTCGGCTGTAAGAAACTGTATCAACTCATTAAAGTGAAAACCGCCGCGCCGTCGGAAGCGTCGGTCGAACCGCCGAAGGAATGAACCAAACAAAAAAAATCCCCCGTGCAAGGCTCGAAAGCCCGCACGGGGGATTGTTCTTTATGCGGCGGAAGGCTGAAAGGGGAAGCGCGATCCGCCGCGCGGTCAATTACTCTTTGTTGCTGTCGGTATCCGCCGGAATGCCGGAAATAGTGAAGTAGTCCGGAAGATTAAAGACGGCGGCTTCGATCAGTTTATCCAGCGTTTCCGCGTCGATCTTGAAGCCCTTGCTATTCAGAAATTCAACAACGTATGCTTTCTTCTCTGCGCCCCTGCCGCTTCCGGTGTAAAGCTGTTCGGCGGCTTCGACGGCAACCGTTACCCACATTTTGATTTTCTCAAACTGTGCGGCGGTCGTCTTGCTTCTGATCCACGGGATCACGAAGGCGGTAATAATAGCCGCGATAAGAGCGATCACGGCGTTTGCAATGCTGGTAAGATCAATAGTCATTGTTTGTATCCTCGCTTTCTGTTATGTCGATTTTTTCTTTTTTCTTGATCCTGCCGACGATTACTTCGGCAAGACGCTTCATCATCATTGCGCCGCATTCGATCACGACGGCGCGGAAATACCATTCGATCAGAACGGTTTGTTCCTGCCGCGTGATAAGGAATGAAACGTACTGCGCGACGATGAAAGCCGCCGTTGTAATTGCGATCACAATAACGGCTTTCGTTGCGAAGCGTTCGTCAGCCTTGAAGAAGCGGCGCTTCGCCACCCGCTTCCCGCTCGAAGGTTTGTTTTTCATTGCGTCCCCTTTCATAGCGCAATTAACGCACGGCGCGCGTTGTGTAACGCATACCGTGCGTTGTGCGTGTGTTAAACAAGCGTTAGATCATCGACGTTCACCGCCGCGACAACCGTTCCGCCGTAGGTAATCACGGCGCGCTTTCCGGAAAGCTCTTTGACGATGTGATCGCGGGAATAGACGAAGGAAGCAAGGCTTCCGCCGGAATAGGTTTTCGCGCCCGCTTTCACGCGCACTTTGCTTCCCGTTGTGATCTTCCGCGCCGATGTCCCGCCGGACGTGCCGGAATAGGTAATGAAAGCGTCGTCGTGTCCCGCCTTCTTCAACTTCTCCAGCATAGCTTCCGCGTTCTTCTTGACGCTGAACGCGCCCACTTGAACCTTGTAATACTTGCCGATCTGCACGATGTAGGTATCGAAGCCTTCCTTTTTCAGCTTCGCCGCGAACGCTGTTGCGTTGTCCTTCTTCTCAAACGCTCCAAGCTGGACGCGGTAAAGGTTCTTCGCGTCGCCCTGCGGCTTCTGCTCCGGCTTCTGTTCCTCTGCCGGAACGCCCAGCCGCCTGTTTACCTCCGCCGCGATCTCGCCGTGTCGGTTATACAGATAATCGCCGGGGCAAGCCTTGTTCGCGTAATCCCTGTGAACGGTCATATTGCACCCGTTCTTGTGGTTTACGCGGTCGTCCTTGCTTGTACTCCATACCAGCTTTTTGATCCCGTTCCGGCGGCAAATATCTTCGACAAGATCAAGAAGCGCCGCGTATGCTTTATCGTTTACGGCGTATGGGTGCTTTGTGTCGCTTGCAACCTCGATCGTGATTGCGCGGTTATCGTTCGCCGCCGAAGAACTGCACCACGAACGATCGGCTTCATCGACGTAAAGCCCGATCCGCCCGTCGTAGCCGATCCCGTAGTTTGAACTTGCCTGTCGCGAAGTCTGCTTGAAGATTTCGCCGATCCTCTCGGCGGAACATTGCCCGACGACGCAATGAATTGTGATCGTGTCGATCTTGTGATTTCGTGGGCTGTTCTTGTTCGGTGAAATCAGCGTACACGAAATAAGTTTGCTATTGCTCATTGCTGAACCCTCCTTTGCAATGAAGAAGCGGCGGGGAAGCCCCCGCCGTCGCTGGTGTTACTCTGCTTGATCCATTCGTTTTTCGATGTGGTCAAGCCGCTTGTGTGCCTGTTTCGCCGACGCTTCAACGTCGGTCAAGCGCGTTACGAACTCCGTATTCGTCTTTCGCTGTTCCTTCTGCTCCGCCTTGATTTCGTCCGTGTTCGCCTTGATGTATCCGATCTCGGTTAAAACGGTCGCGTCGTGCTTCACATTGCTTTCCTTGTCCTTGTCCCTGTTACGAACAAAAGCGATATAGCCGAACACGATAGCGCATACGGTAGAAAAGACGGAAAGAACCGTTGTGAAAGTGTCCATCGTTGATCCTCCTTCCCGTTAGGTTACTTTTTCCCATTGCCACAAGCCCGCCGTGTCCGGCGGATAAACGCAATTCGGCATATCTGCTTTTGCAAGGTATACCGCGCCTTTGTAGCTGTAATACAAGCCGGAAACGACATTAACGACGATCCCCGCCGTTTCCGGATACGGGATCGGATCGTCAAGCGTTCCGGTCGCGGAAAGCTCGATCAAGCGATAGTACGCGAAGGTGGTTTCAACGGGATAAGCCGCCGCGTTCGACGTGTGCGGCGCTTTGATCTCGTAATACCGCCCGTTGTGCTTGATGATTTCGCCGACGGTGTTGTAAGCGTGATTGTCGGCGTATTCGTCGTATTCGATCACTTCCGCCGATTGCAGGATCGCCGCGTCGGAAATGACGTTCGTTCCGGCGGCGCGATCCTGCACGATCTGCGCTTTGAAGGATAGGGCAAGCAAAGCGGCGGTTTGCTCTCCCGCCGCTTTGACTTCCCGAACCTCTTTTTCAATTTCGGTGGAAGCTCCGCCGTTGCTCTTCTTGTGAATTACGCTCATTCAAAATTCCCCCCGATCCCCGATACCCAGCAAGCGGTCAGCGCGTCGCCGCGCTGGACGGTTACGCGGATATTCATTCCGTGTTGTGCCGCCGTGTTGATCTTGTTTGTGAAAACGTGTGCAACGCCTTGAATAACCGCGTTCGTGCAATCCTCCCAAACGGGGGACGCGTCAAACGGATTATTCGTAACTTCAACCTTGAACGTGCCGCCCGCCGGAATGTCGCGCGTTACCTTGACATTTGCGCGTGTCGGCTGGCTGTTGGCTTCCAGCGGCGCGGAAAGCGTGATAACGAAGCCCGCAATCGACTTTGTGAACGTCAGCGTCCGGACGGCGCTATTTCCTGCGCTGTCGGTCGCCGTAATCGTGATCGTGTGCTTTGCGTTCGTAAGCGCCGTGAAGGTATTTCCGGCAACGGAAAGCGTCTGCGTCGCGCCCAGCGTGATCGCGTTCTTCGTCGCGATTGTCTTTCCGTCGATCTTTTCAACAACGTTCACCGTGTCGCCGTCCGGATCGGTTACGCTGTATTGATAGGTGAAATCGGCGCGCTTGATCCCAAGATCGGCATTACTGCCGGAAATCACGGGCGGCTGGTTATGAATTACGGCAATATCTCCGCTTGTGTTGTATGCGGAATAATTGCCGTAGCTGTCCTTTGCGCGGACGCGGTATTTTAACGTGTTCCACGCGGTCGATACCGCTTCCGTGAACGTCCTGCTTGCGGACGCTTGAACCTGTGTCCACGCGCCGCTGTTGTATGAGCGCTCGAAACAATAGGTCAGCGCGTCGCCGTCCGGATCGGTCGCCGCCGCGCAAGAAATGTTGATGTTCTGCCCGCTGTAACACGTTGCTGGCGCGGTAATGCTGGGCGGCGCGGAAGGCGCGGAATTGTAGATTACCGTATAATTTCCGTCGCTGTTCGGGCTGTCAGATACCAAGATAGAAGATTTAAGATTACAAAGCGGGCGAACGCCACAGTGGCCGTAGCACGCGCTGCTGTAGCTCAAAGAGCCGTCCGAACCGACGTAGCGGACGAGGAAGGCGTACGACGAATTAGGCGTTCGAAGCCACCAATACCAGCCCTTTGACGCGCTGAAATTGCTGTTCGTGTACTCCGAATTGCTCACGCATTGCGCCGTAGGATAAGCGACGCGGGAAGCGTCGTTGCTGAATAGCGCAAGAAGCGTTCCTTCTGCGATATTGTTTTCATTCGCAAGCCCCACTTCGGTGGTGGACGGAAGGAACATTTTTGACGTTACCGTTTCATAGCTTCCGCCATCGGTAACGGTATTTCTTGCGACGGTCTGCGTTGTTGTCAGAAGCTCCGCAACGAACTTCGGATCAAGCATAGCAAGGAAGCCCGCCCACGCGTCGTACTCGTTGTAATTGTTCCATACGTTCGCGTTTGTGGGCGGCGCGTCTGCGCTGTGCTTTGCGCTGTACCATGCGCCCGCCGCCGCGTTGCTGTTCAGCCATTGCAGAAGGTTTGAATATTGATAGCGGTTATTGCCGTATTGTTTCCGATCGCTGTTGCTGTTGCTTGCTTCCTTTGCGTCGAAGCACATTAACTGAATGATTTTTTCTGTAATCAGCGTTACGGAATTCGACGGGTAGCCGCTGTGGTTCTTGTCGGCGATCTTGAAAACGATCTTCGATCCGAAGCGCGATTGATACGCCGAAAGAACCGGAACTTCAATCTTCGCGCCCACCGACAAACTGCCTAATGTTTTTGACATTGTGCCGCCTCCTTTGATTTCATTAAGCTGTTGTAATAATGATCCGTCCGCCGGATCAAATGATAGCTATTTCCCTTTTCTGCGTGTCCTCTCCAGCTTTGATAGGATTGTTCAACGGTCTTTGCGTCGATCCGTCCCGCCGCGTGAAGGGCGGCTAATTTCTTCAACTTCCGCTTCATATTGTTCTTGCTCCTGCGGCGCACCTTGCGGATCACCGCGCCGCTTTCGGTCAAGTATGTATGAAAGCCCAAGAAATCAACGCCGTGTTTCAAGGGAAAGATATTCGTTTTCGCATTCAGCGAAAGCCCGCGCGCCTGTACGAACGCTTCAATCTGCTTCCGGCACTCCTGCAAATATGCTTTGTCGTGATGGATCAAAAAGAAGTCGTCCATATAGCGCCCGTAATATTTGATACCCAGCTTTTCCTTTACGAAGTGATCCAGCCCGTCAAGGTAGAGAAGGGCGAAAAGCTGTGAAGTTTGATTGCCGATCGGTATTCCGACGTTGCCTTCGGTGCTGTCGATGATAAGATCAATCAGCCACAAAACGTCCGGATCGGTTATCTTCTCGCGGATTAAGGTTTTCAAAACGTCGTGCCGGATCGAATAGAAATACTTTGAAATATCGCCTTTCAGTATCCAGCCGTCAATTCCGTTCTTCCTGTAAAACCTCCGCATGAACTCTTGAAGCCTGTCTAACCCGTAATGCGTACCTTTCCCCACCTGCGACGCGTAGTTATCGCGAATGAACGATCGTGTCAAAATCGGTTCAAGCACGTTATCGCAAAGCGAATGTTGAACAACCTTGTCTTTGTAGCTGTTCGACATAACCACGCGGCGCTTCGGTTCGTATACCTCGAACGTGTTATACGGGGACATGGTATAGCGCTTCGTTCTGATCTGCGTGTTTAATAGGTTCAGCGCTTCAAGAAGATTAACTTCAAACTTTGCCGCCGCTCCTTTCCACCTCTTGCCTTGCCGCGCCTTTCGGTAGGCATTGTATAGGCTTTCAAAACTGTGTATCTTTTCAAAGTCTGTCATAATAAAAAATCCTCGCTGTTTATAACCTTTGCCAGCCGCCGGAAGGCGGTATGCTCCGGTATCGGCGATCCTGTATTCGTCCCCGCCGTGGATAGCGGCGACGGGATACACCTTCCTTTGATGGTGGTATTCTGCTTTCGGCTGTGCCTACTCGTTCACATAGTCCACCGAAGCGGGCGAACGCCATTGTTGCCGTTGTACGCGTTGTTGTTGTTCAAAGAGCCGTCCGAATTGACGTTGCGGACGTTGTTGGCGTTCGACGAATTAGGCGTATCAAGATGTACCCCGAACGTTTTTCAAACTCTCGTTTTGTCCCGCTTCTTCCACGCGGTCGTCATGTACTTCACTTCAAGCGCAAGTTTTGACCAATATTCGCAACTGCTCATAGAAATAAAGCCCATTTCCTGCGAAAGCTCTATGAAAAATAGAAGCTCCTTGCAATAGGTCAGCGCCTTTGCTTGTAGCTTCTGCCGTTGTCTGTATTCCTGCGCGTCCCGAAGGTCTAATTCGTTCGCTTCAAGGACGCATTCGTAAATGTCCACCGCTTTATCCTGTATCCTGTTTACAAGCGTGAAGCGGTATTTCTTCGGGTAGCGCTCCGTCGAATTCGTGATCGTGAAGGTGTGCTTTACAAGGTCTTTCGCTTTCACAATCACGTTGAATTCCGTCGGTTCTTTCCGCTCCCGCTCCGGTCTTTGCATATATGCACCGTCCTTTCCGCATTCGCTCGATCATAGCGGTATCGTCGGCGCACCCGTCGAAATCGAAGCCCGCTTCGGTAACGGTCAGCGTTGCCGCGTTCCCTGTAACCGTTGTTCCTGTGATCTGCAATACCTCCGCGCCGCAAGCCGCGCATGGCGGCGAAAGCTCCGCAAAGATGTTTCCGATCACGCACGACAATTCCGCCGCCGTGCAAGCGTACCGCGTCAGCATTCGATCCTCTGCAAACTCTCGTTCCAAATGCCCGTAGACGTTACGCCGTCGAGATCATCGAATAGGATCAAGAACGGATTTGTCGTAATGTCATTGAAAAGCACCGCTTCCAGCATATCCACGCGCGCGTCAAGCGCGTTCGTGATATTCAGAAGATTTGTTGCCGCGTTATCGTCAAGGACGTTTTGCAAGCCGTTAAACCATGCGTTGAAGTCCACCGCCGCCTGTGTTTCAAAATCCGCCATGTGTTGCTCGAACGCTTCGTACTGCGTGTTACCCTGCAATTTCAGCGAATTCATATACGAAACAAGCGTGTTGTACTCCGCCGCCGAAAGGGATTGATATTCAGCGAACCACGCTTGAAGCTGTGCGTTAAAAGCCGCCGTGTCGATCTGCTGAACGACTGCGGCAACAACGCCGCAAAGCGACGTGTTCAAGCGCTGATCCGTGATCTTGCTTTGCGTGATTGCTGTTACGCCCGCGCCCACGTAGATGTCCGCCAGCGCAAGCTCGTAAACGTCCGCGTCCCTCTGCAATGCGGGCGCGGTAGGGGACGCGCTGAACGAAGAAGATTTGACCTTCACCGACATAACGCGGTTTGTCAAATCCCAGCGCACGACAACGCGATCAATGCGGTTCAACTGTCCGTCCGCCGTGTCAAGCTCGACGGCAAGATCGCCCGTGTTGAAGTAGAAGTAACCGTTGATCCACGCTTTGCCCGTTTTAACGTTCAGCTTCATTCCGTCGTTTGCGACGACTTGAAGCCCCGTCGAAGGGACGGGGAAAACGCCGTTCCCGATGAACGAAGCGAAGTATTCCGCCCAATCCTCCGCTTTGTACGTGCGATCGTGCGAAACGCTGTTGAAGAAACTTGATTTTTCCATGCTGTGAAGCCCTCCTTTATTTCGTAATCTGCCGAATTTGTGTCAGAAGCGCGGGCAAGCTCTCGCCGAAGGTAATATCTATTTCTTCGCCGCTGGTTTCGTAGGTTTCCGCGATCTCCGTTATGCGAACGTCAATGCGGACGTTCCAGCGCTTATTGATACACGTTACCCGATCGCCCAAATCGTAGTCCGTGCCGTACTTCAAATTCGCGTTCGTGTTGATCTTCGATCCGAAAGCAAGCGTTTCCGCGTATTGCTCCAGCTCTTCAACGCCGCGCGCGGAAAGAAGCGCTAAATATTGCGCGTTGGTAAGCGTTACGGTCTGCCCGCTCTCGTTTTCGTATTCCTGCACGATGTCCGTTGCATTGATGAAAACTTCGTCGCGGGAAAGCCCCGTCGAACTGCCGCCGACTTCGGCAACCTTCCGCGTTACGCCTTCCTTTTCCTCTCCGCCGACGTAAGCCGTTGTTTTAAGGTTTTCAACGCTGTTCGTGTATTCCTGTTCAACGATGTTGTCGAACTCCTGCGAAAAGATACAAGGCGCGTTCCCTGCGGTATTGCCCGCCGTAAGATCGCGCCCTTCGTAAACGGAAAATGTATGCTTGCCCGTGCGGGCATTTGTCAGAACCCGAATACCCAGCTTCGCCGCCTTCGCCGCCGTTTCCGCCGCAAGCTGGGCGTTCGCGTACTGCTCTGAAGTATAGTCGATCTGCCCGCTTCCGGTGTCTGCGTCGGTCGTGGATATGCTGAAATTCGGGATATTGCGCGCCGCTCCTGCGTTCGTGCAAGTCTGCTTCACAATGGCGTATAGAATGTTCTGTGTCGTGTCCTTCGTGATGATCTGCGTTGTCAAAATGCGCTTGCCGATCCACGAAAGAAGGAACTTGCCTTGAACCTCTATTTCCTCCATGCCCTGTGAATTCTTCGTGATGTGAATATAGCGGATTTCCGCCGCTTCGTTGCCGCCGCGCTTGATGATGATATTTTCCTTCACCAGCAAGCGGGCGTGTTCCTCCGTGAATGGAACAAGCAACTTGAATTCGCCGCAACTCCAATAACGCCGCGTCCATATTAAGGACGAAATCTTTTCGACGATCCCTTGAAGTGTCATATCGCGGCTATAAACGTATAATTCCACCGCGCTACACCCCCAAATACAAGTTATTGTGATAGATCGAAACTTCGAGATTTTCGGCGTTCACGTCCGCTGAATAACGGAAGAGATTGTCGCCCACGGCGATCTGCAAATACGAACTATCAACGTCGAGATAGCGGAACGCGTCTGTAATCGTGCCGCCACGGTTCAGCTTCACGGCTTTTTCACCGTAGCCCGTGGAAACGGTTAAAACGTCGCCCGCTACAAGCGAAATATTCAGCTTGATAAACTCCCGTGTATCGACGTTCAGCAATACGGGATTTGTAACCGCGCCGATCGCGCGGAACTCGATCCGGATACCGCTTTTCACGTCGCCGGAATTGTAGACGTTCACAATCAGCGACGGCTGGCGATAGCCGATTTCCCAGCCGTCGTAAAGCTCCAGCCCGTCCGGAACGGGGAATTCAAAGCCGCCGATCCACGTTGCTATGTCCTCGCGCGTTTCCGTTTCCTCTCTCCAAAAGGGATTAAGGCAAGACAAGCTAACCGTGAATTGCTCGAAGATCGGCTTTCGCTTGAAGATCGGCGCGTCGTCGATCTTGCACCCGATCACCCGCCGGAAGTCGCCGAAAACATACGTCAACGTTGCTTCGTACTGCGGATTTAATATGCGGTTCAGCTTCCGGCGTAGGTTCTGCGCCGCTTGCTTGTCCCGCTCCTTGATGTATCCCACGATGTCAATATCGCGGCTTTCGATCCGATAGCCCAAGTATGTGTCGCCGTCCTGCCCCATGCTGTTGGTGCTGTAAATAGCGTTCCGCACGTCGGAAAGTCCGGTAACGTCCTTGAAGTTTACGTGATACGAAGAAGCGGGGGAAAACTCTATGCTTTCCCCGCGCTCGTTCGTGTAGATCAATTTTTCTTGTGTCCTCATGCCATAACCTCCCGCGCAATCTGCCGGAACTGCCGCGCCGCCTGTCTTTGCTGTTCGGCGTAGCTCGTTTCGTTCGCATAGATGTTTTGCACGACTTCAACGGAAGGCGTACCGCCGCCGCGCGTGTCGCGTCCCTCTCCGGAACGGAATTCCGGAACGGCGTTCGACGTTTCGCGCCGGATCGAACTTTCAACGTCGCGCATTTCGCGGGCGAAGCCTTCGCCCAAGCCCTGCGCCATGTACGAACCGATACGGGCAAAAACCTTCGACGGGGAATTGATGTCCATTTCCTCTTCAACCGCCGCCACAATATCCCTCATCATAGAGCGGACGCGGCTTTCAAGCCAGCCGGACATATTTTGAAAGCCCTGCCAAATGCCGCGCACCATCTCTTCGCCCGCTTCCGTGAACTGCGATACGTAAGAGCGAAGCGCGGTAATAACGGGCTGAATGATTTGTGCAACCTTGCCCGTGATCTGCGGGATACCCGCGATCATTCCTTGCGCTATGCTCTTGTCGATGTTCGTTCCTTCGGTTACGAACTTTTGATGTTGTGCCGTGAATGCGGTAATAATGCTTTGCGCGATCTGCGGTACTTTCTGCGTGATCTGCACGATACCCGCCACCATGCCGGAAGCTATGTTCTTGTCGAAGTCCTGTCCGGCTTGATTGAAACGTTGAGCTTGCGCCGTCAGTCCGGTAATAACCCGCTCGACGATCGCGTTCACCGCTCCGGACAAGCCTTCAATGTTCGCAATAATGCCGTTGTTCACGGCGTTTACTGCTTCCGCCGCCGTCAGCGCGCCCGCTCCGCCCATTGCGGCGGTCATATCGCCTTCAACGCCGCCCATGTTGTCGGTGAAGCCTACGCCCACGCCGTCCGCCATGTTGCCGCCGATTTCAGCGAATACCGTTGACGGGGAATGAATGCCGAAGAAGTCCTTGATACCCGAAACAAGGGACGAAGCCCAGCCGGATACCTTTTCCCACAACCACGAAGCCGCGCCGCTGATACCTTCCCACAAGCCGTGAAGAAGGTTTGCGCCAGCGTTTATCATTTCGCCGCCCAGCGACGCGAACGCTTGCACAATGCCGGAAACAATCTGCGGAACTGCCTTCACAATTTCAACTATGATCGTCGGCAAATTCTGAATGAGCGCCACGAAAAGCTGAACGCCCGCCATAATGATTTGGTCGATGTTGCCGATCAGCGCGTTTACAATGCCGCTTATGATTTGCGGGATCGCTTGAACGATCGTCGTTATAATCTGCGGTAATGCCTGTATGAGCGCGACAAGAAGATCAATGCCCGCTTGAATGATAAGCGGTATGTTCTCCGTAAGCGCCGTGATAATGCCTTCAATGATCTGCGGGATCGCTTCAACAATCGTTGTGATGATCTCCGGAAGGGCGGTAATTAACGCCGTCAGAAGGTCGATACCCGCTTGAATGATCTGCGGGATTGCGGAAAGCAAACCGTCGATCAAGCTGGTTATCAACTGCGGAAGCGCCGCAACAAGAACGGGGATCGCGTTTATAATGCCTTCCGCCAGCCCTGTTACAAGCTGTAAAGCCGCGTCGATCAGCAACGGGATATTGTCGATCAGAACTTGCACGATGTCCGTTACAAGCTGAACCAGCGAAGGAACAAGCGTCGGCAACGATTGAGCTATGCCCGTAGCGATATTCGCGATCATCTTCACCGCGAATTCAAGGAAGGTCGGTAACATTTCCGTTAGCTTTTCGATCGCGAACGTAACCATACCCAGCAAGCCGTCTGTGAAGTCCTCCGCCGCGCTCTCTGCACCGGAAAGCGCACCCGTCAAGCCTTTTCCGATAAGCTCGACGAACGGCGTTATTTCCTGCAAAAGCTCCGCCGCAAGCTGTTTCAGCTTTGTAATGATCGGTTCAGCAATCGCGCCCAGCGCTGCCATAGCGCTGTTCAGATTTGCTGTTGCCTTCTGCGCGTCGATAATGTCGCCGTTTACCTCTCTGTACTTGTCCGCCGCTTCTGAATAAAGCCCGTTCAACGTGGACGTTATAAGGGCTTGCCGCTCCTGCTCCGATGTGCAAGCGTCAAGGCTGGCTTGAAAATCATCTTCGGAAACGCCCGCCCAATTCAGCGCGTCGGCAAGATTGCCCGTGATTGATCCCGTCTTTGCCGTTTCGTTCGCGGCTTCGGTCAAGCCTTCAATCGGCAAGCTGTCGCCGAATGTCGCGTAAACGCCCGTGCAAATGTTTGTCCAGTCCGAAAGCTCTTTTTCGTTCGTAGTCAGCTTCGCAAGGTGCGCGGCGGCTTCCGTTGCCTGTCCGTCGTCGCCAAGAACGCCGTACAACTCCGTATAGGTGTTTTTCGCGTCCTCTGCCGAATGTCCCGCCGTCGTGAAGCTGGTTTCAAGTTTACCCATGTTTTCGCGGGCTTCGCGTGTTTCTTCGGCAAGCCCGAAGAATGCCGCACCCGCCGCCGCAATCGCCGCACCCATAGCCGCGCAAGCTGCGCCGATCGCCTTTCCTGCTTTGTCGACGGTTTCGCCGACGCTCTCCCAATCCACCTTTGAGCTTTTCAGCTTTTTAGAAGTGTCGTCGATTTCCTTTTGAATTTTCACCATGTCGGCTTTGGTGTTGTTCAGATTTGTTTGCATTTTCTGATATGCGGGATTTGTCGGTTCGATACCGTTATCGCGCATTTTCTTCAATGCCTTTTCCGCCGCTTCTGCTTTCTTCGCCTGTTCGTCGAACTGCTTTTGTAATAGCTTCTGTTTTGCGGTCAGCGCTTCCACGCTGTCTGCGTTGTCGGCGAATTCCGCCGTCGTCAGCTTCATTTCCGATCCGATTTCGCGAAGGGAAGAATTTATGTTAGTGCAAGCGGCGCGATACTCTTTTTCGCCTGTAAGGTCGATTGATGTTTTGATCTGCTCTTCTTTCGCCATTTATATCCCTCCCAGCACGTCGTCAATATCAACTTCTTTCGGAACGGGCTTGAAACGATCCGGATTGAATTCACGATGAATTTTGAAAAGCGTCAAAATTTTATACGGTGTCATGCGCCATACTTCGGCTTCGCTCCAGCGAAGAAGCGTTACGCCGATATAAAGAAGGCGGGCAAGGTCGATTATTCCTTGCCCGCTGTTGCGTTTTTTTCGATGTCCTCTTCGTCGTCCTCTTCCTCTTCGTCCCGTTCGGGCGGTTCGGGCGTTCCGTTGTTGCCCATAGAAAAGGATTTGAAGATCGCCGCTTTCACGTCGGCGAAATTGCCCGTATGAATGAGCTTGCCCACCTGTTTTTCGGTAAGCGGTTCTTCGTCGTCCGCCGCGCCCTCATTCAAAAGCACGGTCAGAAGCCAGCGAAGATTTTTAATGCTGTCCTTGCCGGAAAGCACGGTATCAAGGCGATCGAAGCCGCCGAATTTGTCCTGCATTTCGTCGATCGCGTTCAGACTGAAAAGAAGGTGTCTTTCCTTGTCCAGCATGATCGGGAAACGTCCGTCTTTAATTGCGCTCATAGCAGAATAAGGCGGGAAGCCTTTTCAGACTTCCCGCCGTTCCTCCTTTCGATATTCGATTAACTGCCCGCGTTGTTAGGCTCACGAACGGAAGTGAACCAAGCCGTCGCCACGCTGTTCGTAGGCTCTGCGACGTGTTCAGCCTTCCACAATCCGTCGGAACGCTTGATAAACTGTCCGACGATCTCCGGCGTAGTAAATTCGATACTGTCGCCCTTCGTGGTGTAGTTTTCATCGGGGATCGCGAATTTGACCTTGTAAAGCCAAATGTACTTGTACGTTCCGCCCGCCTTCTTCGCGCGGAAGCCGATTGCGGTATAGGGCGCTTCGTCGCTGTCAGAACCGTAAACAACCTTGTCCGTGTCCTGCTTCTGTCCAAGCAGGGCGGCAAGATCAGCCGGAAGAAGATCGTTCACGTTCAGCGTGATTTCTCCGGATACGAATTCTTTTACAACTTCGTCCGCGCCGTCGTCGGCGTAAAGGATCGCTTCGGCGACTTCAACGGAAAGCTCCGCCGAAATAGCTTTCGCCATACGCACGGGCGTTCCGTATTCCTCCGCGCCGGACGTGCCGATCGTGATGGGTGCGCGGTAAAGATCGCGCAAACCGATTGTTGCCATGTGTCATACCTCCATATACTTGATTTCAACGGGAACGTGGTAATATCCCGTGTCCTGTTCGTATGTTTCCGCGTCTATCGTGATCGCGTAGAACCCCGCCGCCTTCAACGCTGTTTTCAAGCGTTGAAGAATGTCGATGTAATCCGTTTTTGAATAGACGTGTACTTGATACGTGAATTCCTGCGCGCTCTCTTCATCGTCTGAAAAGAACGTGTCGCGCCCCACGACAAGCTGATAGACGATAAAGCAAGCCGCCTTCCCGCCGTATTTAAGGCGTTCGACGGGAACGCCCAGCTTTTCAAGCTCCGCTTTTAACAAGCTGTCAACGTTCTTCATTTTGCTTTTCCTCCCATACGCGGCGCATTTCCGAAACAACGTCGTCCGCCGCCTTTTCATTCGCCGCCGTGAACCACGGGCGCGCGGGCATATTTGAACGCCCGTAATTAAGGACGAAGCCTTTTTCCGCGTTGCGTACTCCGTGCTTGTCCTTTCCGTTCGGATAGATTTCAACTCGTTTTCCGCCGTCAATCTCTTTCACGGCGGATACTTTGATGGACGCAAGAAGCGCCCCCGTGCTTCGTCTGCTGTTGAACCTTGTCTTGATCTCTTCTTGCTGTGCCTTCTGCATTACTGCGCCACCCGCTTTGAGCATTTCCGGCACGGCTTCTTCAACGATCGCGTCTTGCCGAAGCATTGCTTCTTGTACGTCGTCCAGCCCGACAACGTTAAACTTCGCCATTGTTGCCGCCCCCTTCCGCTTCCGGAAGATTAACCAGCGTCAACTCTGTAAATTCTCCGTTCCCGTGCGTGTACGTCCGAAGGACGCGATACCGTTTCCCGCTCGAAACGGGATATTCCACGATCTGCTGTTCCTCATACTCGAAGGAATGCACGTCGAATTTTAATTCCGTCGTATAGCCCGCCTGTTGCGCCTTGTAGAACTCCGAAAAGCCCACGGATTTCTTGTCAGCGAAAACCGTTGTCGCGGTTTCTGTGCGGGCGACGGGGAAGCCGTGTTCGTTCGTGCGCGGCGAAGGTTCAGACAAGGCAACCAATGTTATTTGTTCGCCCCATCTCATTTATTTGCCCTCGCTTTCTTCGGTGTAATCAGCGGTCAGCGACAAGGCGCACTTCAAATAATCGTATGCGTTGCGGTAACGCTCCGCGTCGTCATTGAAGCCGAATTCCGCCTTTGCATAAAGCACAACCGCCCGATCAAGAAGGGGATCGCCCAGCGTTTTACTGGACGATCCCGCTTCCGCCGGAATGTTGATACCGACAAGGCGAAGATCAGCGATCGCCGCGTTTATGAGATCGGAAACTTCGCCGTCAAGCGCCGTCCCGCTCAACCGCAACGCCAGCTTTACCTTGTCAAGCATTTGTCAGCCCTCCCGCTTTAGGCGGTCGCCTTGACCAGCTTCACGATGGCTTCGCCGATAGCGGGCGCGCAATCGAAGATCGCGATACCGCTATATTTGTAGCTGTTCGTGTCGATGTCGTAGGCGCTCTTCACGCCGATATTTTCGGCAAGGTTCGCGCAAACCTTCTTGAAGTCGCCCAAGAAGGCTTCGTGATCCGCGACGTAATCGGACAGAAGAACGGGATAGCCGTACACGAAGTACGCGTTGTTCTGAACGGTTACAATGTGGTTCTTGCTGTTGTCCTGCAACGGCATAAAGTCGGTGAACAAGGTTTTCTTGTTCATAACGAACTTGCCGTTGCGGTCATAGCCGGAAGGCAGAAGCCCGATCAACGTCTGCACGTTTGCGGCGGTAAGCGCGCCCGTCTTTGCAACGGTAACGCTGTTGGACGCGCCCCAAGTGTTCGCGTTTTCAATGCCCTTCGGCTGGGAAGAACCCGTGCCGTTGATAAGCAAATCTTCGACTTTGCGGGCGATAGCTTCCGCCAGCATATTGACGATCCAGCTTTCAAACGCGGTAATGCTCATAGTCATTACAGTATCGGAAATCTGAACCAGCTTGACGATCTCATAACCGGAAAGGGAAACGGTGGTCAGCGTGTCAGCGGCGGCGGTAATGCTTGCGTTCTCGGTGTGGATCGCGGCGGCGTTGTTCGTTCCTTCGATCGCGAACTTTACAGCGCCCTTGACGTGCAGAAGGGTAACTTCATTCAGCATAGGCGCAAGCGTCTTTACCTTGCTGATAATCTCGTTCGCGGTCTGCGTCGGGATAACCTCCGCACCCGCGCCGCTGGCGTTGCTGAATGCGCGCTTCTCTGCGTCGTTCAGCGGAAGGCGGCGAATGTTTTTCAGCCACGCGGAACGATATTCGGGCGTACCGAAGGGATCATCGGGCGCGGCGTTGTCGTCGCCGTTGTTCTGCTGGAAGGAACGGGAAACAATGCCCGCGCCCTTCGCGATATTGTCAAGAATGCCGTTGCGCTTCTCGGCGGCGGCAATCAGTCCGGCGCGCTCTTCGGTAAGCTGTGTGGTTTCCTGCTCCAGCGCGTCAATCTCTGCGGCGGTCATAGCGTCGCCGCGCTGTTCGATCTCCTGCTTGATAGCCGCAAGGCGGGCTTCGATTTCTTTAATTCTCATTGTGTTAAACCTCCGTCATTAGTTTGATTTTCAAAAGTTTCTTCCGGCGTTCCAGCCGCTCCTGCTGTTCCCTTTCGATCACTCCGTCGAAATAGGATCGTGCCGAAATATCGGTATCGGCGTTCGCCGGAATGGATACCGCCGAAACGTCGTAAACCTTCGCAATTTTCAAGATCGTGCGTGTGCGTGTGTCGCGGTCGTAGCTATCTTCCGATACGCGGAAAGCCCACGACATTTTCGTAACAAGTCCGTTCTTGATTTCCTCGAACATATCTTGTGCCGCGCGCGATTTCGACAAGTCCGCGAACGTGAAAAGCCCGTTATCGTTAGCTTCAATGCCCAGCGTCCCGTTGGAAAGGCGGGCAAGCACCTTTCCTTCGTGGTTATACTGCATGATTACGTCGGACATATCCGCACCCGCAAGGGCGTTCCGGCCGATCCGTTCGTAATATTTGTTCCCGTCCCACTCATACAGCAAATAGGGCTTGTCGAACGTTGTTGCGTAGCCTTCCACGTAGAAATCCGTATCAATTCGCTTCTCCGCCGCCGTCGGGATCAATAGCGGCTGGATCATTGTTCGGTACTCCCGATCCGTCTTTTTTGGCATTTGGTGTAACCTCCTTTCCCAATTCTGAAACTTCCGCGTATTCCTTGCGGATATAATATTTCTCGCCGCCCTCAACGTGCGCCATGTTCCAAACGTCCATAA
>OHTA01000690.1_pt1 | contig 20591 bp, 33 predicted proteins | sample 1578851 | NCBI WGS metagenome assembly OHTA01 (sample SAMEA3879578, study PRJEB24766) | human gut metagenome | biome: human-associated habitat; feature: feces | place: USA | collected 1985/1987 | reverse complement strand
CGGGGCATCTGAAGCGCGAACAAGTAACGGCCGACAAGATTGCCCGTATTACCCGTTTGAATGAACAGGCGGCACAACGCGGACAGACATTGGCAGAGATGGCTCTGGCTTGGATCATGCGTGACAAGCGGGTTACCAGTGTTTTGATAGGAGCCAGTTCGGTAGCACAGCTGGATGATAACCTGAAAGCACTCGAACACCTTTCTTTTACAGACGAAGAACTAGAACAAATCGAATCGATATTAGCATAACCTTAATAATTTAATTAGCGATGGATAATAGATTAGCATTGAACAAGAATGAGCTGGTTGCCTATCTGAAGAAACCGGCTTCTCAATTTACGAAAGAAGATATCAAGCGCTTTATCATGGAAAATGAAGTGAATATGGTCAATTTCATGTATCCGGGAGGTGATGGCCGCTTGAAGACGTTAAACTTTGTCATTAACGATTTGGATTACTTGGATGAGATCCTCAGCTGTGGTGAACGGGTGGACGGCTCCAGTCTTTTCCCTTTCATCGAAGCCAGTAGTAGTGACTTATATGTTATTCCCCGGTATCGTACTGCTTTCGTAGATCCGTTTGCTGTAGAGAAAACCGTAACGATGTTGTGTTCGTACTTCAATAAAGACGGAGAATTATTGGATAGTTCACCTGAATACGTCTTGCATAAGGCATGCGATGCCTTCAAGAAAGTGACAGGTATGGAGTTTCAGGCCATGGGTGAACTGGAATTTTATGTGATTGATGAAGTTCAAGACGACTTTCCGGCTGTTGATCAGCGGGGATATCACGAATCAGCACCGTTTGCCAAGAATAATGATTTCAGAACCAATTGCATGTTAAAGATTGCCCGTTGTGGCGGACAAATCAAATACGGTCATAGTGAAGTAGGAAACTTCTCAGATACTGATTTCAACTTCGAACAGAATGAAATCGAATTCCTGCCGGTTGCTGCTGAAGACGCAGCCGATCAGTTGATGATCGCCAAATGGGTGATTCGCAATGAGGCTTATAACTCAGGTTTGAATGTAACCTTTGCTCCGAAGATCAGTATTGGAAAAGCTGGTTCTGGTTTGCATATCCACATGCGGATGATGAAAGACGGCAAGAACCAGATGCTACAAGACGGTATCATTTCGGAAACAGCCCGTAAAGCCATTGCCGGAATGATGGATCTGGCTCCTTCGATTACGGCATTCGGCAATACAAACCCAACTTCTTATTTCCGTCTGGTTCCGCATCAGGAAGCTCCGACGAATATTTGTTGGGGAGATCGTAACCGTTCGGTTCTGGTGCGTGTGCCGTTAGGCTGGTCGGCCGGAAAAGATATGTGCGGACAGATTAATCCGGCCAGTGTGTCTGCTCAATATGATACGACGCAGAAGCAAACGGTAGAAATGCGTTCGCCGGATGGTTCTGCAGACGTATATCTGCTGATTGCCAGTCTGGCTGTTGCCTGCCGTCATGGCTTCGAGATGGAAAATGCATTGGATATAGCCGAACAAACCTATGTCAATGTCAATATTCATAAGAAAGAAAACAAGGACAAGCTGGCCAAGCTGAAACAATTGCCGGATAGTTGTGTGGCTTCTTCAAAATGCCTGCAAGACCAGCGTGCGGTGTATGAGGAATACAATGTATTCAGTCCGGGAATGATTGACAGCATTATTGCCCGTCTGAAAGCCTTTAAGGACGAGAATATCCGGAGCAAGGTGATGGACAACGAACGGAAGATGCTTGAACTGGTTGAGACTTATTTCCATTGCGGATAAAAACCGGTCAGACAAAAGAAAGAAACGCCGATCGGGATTTCTCCCGATCGGCGTTCGTGATCATGACATACACAACTTTGTTAAGGTTTCGTACATTTATTTACCCCAGTTTTTATTCGGTTTCTCACCCATTTCCAAAACCAGACTTCCTCCTTTCAGTAACTCAGCAGCCGGGAACTTAAATGAAGTCAACTTCTTTCCGTTGAGAGTGGCCGACTGTACATACTTATTCTGTCTGGAAGCATTCTTGGCTTCGATGATAAACTCTTTTCCTCTTCCATACCGATTATCGAGATGGAGAACAATCTTTTCGTATAGCGGACTGGCTATTTCGTAAACAGGTTCGATCTGACAACCACCATCCGTCTGGAAAAGTCCGATAGCTGCCATAATAAACCATGCACTCATTTGTCCCTGATCTTCATCTCCCAGGTAAGCATTGGCAATACCCGAACCATAATAACGGTCGATGATAGACCGGCTCCATTTCTGTGTTAGCCACGGTTTTCCTACCCAATTGAACAGAAAGGCAAAATGCATGGATTGCTGATTCCCTTGTACGACCGGGAAATCCCAGTATTGATCGTTGGGAGCATTGTATCGCCAAGGTTCACTGGCCTGAAATCCCCATTCCAACCGTTCGATGAAACGATCCTTACCGATAGCTGTCGCTAAAGCCGGAACATCTTGTGGAACGAAGTAGGTAAGCTGCCAGGCATTTCCTTCTACATAATGATGATTGGCTCCTGAGCGGAACGGATCAAAGTCGGCTACCCATTTTCCCTGACTATCTTTAAGGGCAGCAAAACCAGACTTAGGCTCAATTACATGTTTCCACCAGGAACCTCGCTGGTTGAATTCCTTATAAACCTTTTCATAGCCGATAGCTTTGGCAAATTGTCCGACTGTCCAGTCGTCGAAAGCATATTCCAGCGAATTGGAGAAACGGCCTAAATCGGATGGTACATATTGATACTTGAGATAGGCTTCCAAGTCACGGTTTCCGGCATAACCGGCAAATACTTTCTGCGAAGGTGTCTTTTGCATCTTTAGCATCGCTTCGAGTGCTTTGTTGGTATCAAAATCCCGAATTCCCATTTGATAAGCACCTACAATAAGCGGTATCTCATGTTCAGCCACCATTACCGGTATATAATTCATGCCAGCAGGACCTTTCGCCAACCATCCGTTGGCATCATACATGGCAAGCTGAGAGTTTACCCACCGGTGACTCCATTCGGGAGTTACCAGATTCCAGAACTGGTTTAAGTTCCAGAATGTATTCCAAAAGGCATCGCATCCTAAAGCAACATCGTCTTTCCCTGTTAGCTGTTGAACTTTCTTATCGGTTGATATCCATTGTCCGTTAACATCACTCCAAATATTCCGGCTGCATAACGCCCGATACATATTATTATAGAAGCGGACTTTTTCCTGGCGGTCGGTTGTGGAGATTTCTACACGGCCAAATAATTCATTCCATACAGCTTGCTGCTGATCACGTACGGCATCGAAGCTCCAACCAAAAGGATCGCTGATTTCTGTCTTCAGATTGAGAGAAGCATTTTCGAGGCTCACCAGTGAAATACCGGAACGAACCTGTACTGTAGGATTCTGCTTAACGTCGAATTGCAGGAACAACCCTGCATCTTTCAGGTCTTTTCCCGTCAGATGTTCTGTCTTGACTACTGTTCCGTCAGTCCATCCACCCATTTCCTGAATAGGCTGATCAAATTCTAGAACGAAGTAAAGCCGGTAGTCCTGATCGGCATCGTTACTCCATACATTCCGAGATAACTGATGACTGACACCTTCGATCCGGTTGGGTCCGACTTTCTTTATTTCAATATCACTTAATACATAATCATATTCAGTAGGAATGTGCAAATCAACCAGCACACGGGCACCTTCCCGGTCCTGTGGAAACGTATATCGTTGGAATCCGCAGCGTGTTGTGGCTGTCAATTCAGCTTGGATATCGTAATCGTCCAGATGAATGGCATAGTATCCGATACCGGCTTGTTCGGTTTGCTTGCGGATACGTGAACGATAACCGGAATCCGGATCCATTTCATCTCCTTCCTGAATGACCAACTTACCGTTGGTTGGCATTAATCCGAGTCCGCCCAACGTCCATTCATGGATATGACTGAAGCAACCGATGTTTTCGAACGTGGGTTGATAACCGGCTTGCCAACCTGCATTTTGGTTGTCGGGACTTAGCTTCACCATACTGAAAGGCATCCATGGTCCGGGTGCGATCATCCAACGGGAATGTCCGGTACCAATACGGGTATCTACATAATCAGCATACGTCTGAAGCCTTTGAGGTTCACGAAGAATCGTACCTTCTTCTACAATTTTCCCGTCAATCCGAACGCGATACCGGCTCTCTTTAGCTGTCGTAACTGCCGGCATCGGAGCTTCAAAGACATAACGTGCCGTATCCAGTCGTTGGGAGAAAATAGACTTCCCGTCCAGTTCAACAGACAAGTTCGGTTGTTTATCTAATTCTTCAACATCAATCAGCAAAGGTTGGAAATGTTGTCCGTTTTGCTCTATTTCGTAAGGAGCCGCAGTTACACGACGAACGAAAGCCTTTTGAGGTTTCTGTAAGCGAACTCCCTCCGGGCTATCCAAGTAAACTTGGTCAAAAAGAATCCACGAACCTTCCAGTACGGAAAGGCGGATTTCGTTTCCCCCTTCTTGCATACAAGCATTGTCGATGGGAATCTCAATACGGTGTTCCTGTGTTCCACTCAGATCACCTTCGATTGATTTGGCATTCTTGCCGGCAGGAAGCTGGAATTTCCAGGATTTATCGTTAACAGTTACTTTAAGTAGCGGAGGCAATTCGACAGCATTGTCGAGAACATCAATAACTAACTTCCATGTACCGGTTGTCGGCTTTTGATTTATACCGAATAAGATAGTTGTTTCATGCGTTCTCCATCCGGAAGTTCCGCCTGTACCACCCCATCCGTCGGATGGACCGGGAATAACATACGGAAAATCTTTCGATGCTTCAGAATATCCAACTAAGAAATAACGATCTTCATATCCGAAATCATGAGCAAGGAAATCTTTGTATTGATTGGGCGCCAAAGCAAAACCTGTTGCTTGATTATCATTTTGTCCGATAGTCCAAAGCCGTTCAGCACTAGCCGTAGCAGCACCAAAAGTTAATCCGGACATAAGTAAAAGAGATGTAAGATAAGTATGCATACATTGAATTTTTATGCAAATAAACAGAAGATTTCTCAACCAACTGTGATATTATATTTTGATATACTTGTATAATATTCCGATATATTGTGAAGTAAGTTTTATATAATGAAGGATTATAATTCTCTGAGTGTTGTGCAATTGTTGTGTAATGTAGATAAAAGAAAAACGTGAATAACTTTGTTTCAGTTATTCACGTCTATATTTGAGTGATCGGGCTGGGATTCGAACCCAGGACCCACAGCTTAGAAGGAGTTTTTACAAATACGAATTATATATTTGATTTACATGTTGTTATATTGTTTATTGGATGTAAAAAAGACAAGTTTTTTACAATTCCATATCATTTGTATGCTCTTCCAATTCTGTCTCCAGTAACCCAACCATCGCCAATTCTTGGATTATTTTTGTGATCATATTGTTTATATTTTATGACAATAAATTATTTTTCATTCATTAATACACGCTAACGTATGTTTTTGAGAATGATTCTCCATTATATTCTAAGTCCCATTCAAATACTGGCTTGTAAACGTTATTAAATTCTAGAGTCATAGAAAAATAATCAAAGGGTTCAATGTATTTTTCTTCAAATTTTATTTCTCCAATTTGATATGTTTTAGTATCGTGCATTAAGAATTTTGTTAGTTTTATTCTTTTGTCGCTATGATTAATTAATTTAGCTTTTAATTTTCCTGTTAAGTATCCGTTATTATAAAGTTTAACAGAGACACCTGCATCTATATCTATTAAATCTTCTATGGAAGTTTCAGATACGGTTATTTTACAATCATCCTTTATGCTTTTGTCTTTAGTTGATACAGTTATTGTGCATATACCAGATTTTAGGGCTGTAACAACTCCTGTTTGAGACACAATTGCAATAGATTTATCTGATGATGTAAATTCTAACTCAGTATCTTCTGCATCTGAAGGAAAAATTGTAGTTTTTATAGTAATAGATTCACCTTGTTTTAATGTTTTTTCTTTAGGAGTTATTTCTATCCTTTCAATAGAAACTGATTCGACAGTTATTCTACAACTAAATTTTTTTTCATTAATTACAGTATATATTTCACTTTCTCCTATTTTTAATGCATTTATTTGTATTCGATTATTTGAGATGGAGTTTATTGTAATTATGGAGTTGTCTGAAACTTCCCATTTGATTTTTGATACATCTGCATTTTGGGGATATACTTTGTAATCAATATATATAGATTCTCCTTTTTTTATATTGATGTGAGAATTGTTAAAATTGATATCCTCTATTTCTACCTTTTCTTCTGAATTGTCATGATCGTTATCGCTTTTAATAATAACAATTGTATTTGCAAAAAAAGGCATCTTCCCATTCATTAATTCGGGTGTCTCAACCCCAACAATAACAGATCCTGGATTTGTTGCAGTAAATAGCCCATTATTTGTTATTGTTCCATTTCCATTTCCATCGCGAGAAACAACATTCCAATCGTATTTTTCTACAGGAAAATCAGACGGTATGGTTATTGCTTTAAACTGGAAACTTTCTCCTACTTTTAATGTTACATTTTCTTCATTTAATTGTAGATCTAGTAGTTTTATTACTTCTTTTTCTTCTTCAGTACATCCCCAAAAAAGAATTGTTAATAGTAAAAATATAAACTGTTTCATTCTTGTGTTTATTCACTTTTTATAATAATTATCAAAAGATTCTATTTCATTTCTATCAAATGTGCCAGCAGAAGTTATACCTCCAATTTTACACTCATATTTACCTTCATTTGTTATCGCTGAAACTCGCATTTGGCGTTCAGACTTTAGTTCTATAACCAAATCTCCAATTTTTATATCTCCTTTTTCTGTTATGTTCATTGTTTGATCTTTTTGTTTTTCTAATAACTCTTTTAGAATTCGAGTTAATTCTGCAACATTATTTGTCATCCCCCATATTTTGAAAAATAAAATAATTTGAAGTATTCCAAATACAATTCCAATAATCAGTAATAATTCGTACATGGCTTATTTATAGTTTGTTTAAATTATCAGTAAGTGATCTCTTTTTATATTAGAATAATTATTTCATCGTGTTCATTCTGATACTAAGCTTAATAATCGCCATAGCTTTTACAGATGATAGAGGAAAATCTTTGGGCTGATGATATTGATTATAACTAACTAATTTGATCCAATCATCTCCTTTATCGGAATGGTTTACATATTTGACAGTCAGATATTCATCTCCATCCATATCAATTGAGACTAAATACATTTCACCAAAAAAGATATGTTGCATGTCAAGAGGAATTTCTTTATAGGCAACAATATCCCCAGATTTGAGGAGTGGATACATAGAATCTCCTTTGACATATACAGCTCCATCACATTTCGGAATATTAGGGATATGGATCATGCCCAATATGTTTTCATCTTTATTATCAAATAGGTGTTTGAGATTTGCAGCTGCTTCTACATCATATAGAATGACATTACCTTCTTCTTCAATCTTTTCTGCATAAGTGGGTTTATATATTGTTTCAACTTCAGATGATCCTAGATTTATAGTAGTGCCTGTAATTATTTGGACCAATTCTCCAAGGTCCATATTTAAAGCTTTAGATATGGTTATCAAATCTGATAACTTTCTTTTTGATAAGTCATCGTATCTAACAATATTTGTTTCTGCTACGCCTAAAGCATCAGCTACGGCTTTATTTGTAACGCCTTTATTCTTAATTATTTGTCTTAATGTTATCATATTTGATATATCAAATTAGATTTATTTAACGTAATAATATTATCAAATATGATGATGTTATCAAATATGATAGTATATTTGCATCATCAATAGTTCAATCACGAAAACAAAGGTAAAAAGAACGATTGATTAAACAAATAGTATAAACACATTAAAAAGCACACGATTATGAAAACATTATTAGAAAGAATCTTCGATCAGTTCGATATAGAGGACAGAGAGGCAAAAGAATATGAAGTTTGCTTGGCTCAACAAAAAGAGAAAGAAATGAATGATGAACTGGTTGAATTAGATGCCATGAGTGAAGATGAAGCATGTACATTATATAATGTAGATAGTAAGGCAGAGGCTTCACAAGCAATCAAAGAGTATTATCAATATATAGCATAACCCTCAAATACACACGATTATGAAGACAAATTTCAGACACAAAGTTTTTTGTATGGCTTATGAAATGATGAAGGCTACAGGTAAGACATTTGCAGTCTGCCTCTCAAGATCATGGGCTTTATATAGGTTGACAAAGCAAATGCATAAAGGCATAGTAGCTTTCGCTTATGAAAAAGCAGATGGTTCGCTTCGTAAGGCAAAAGGTACATTGAAAGATATTCAGAACTTCATTAAAGGTACAGGCACAGAGAATTACAAGACTGTCAGGTATTTTGATATTGAAGTAAATGGTTTCAGGTCATTTAAGGTAGAGAATTTTATCACTGCCTATTGATATAACAGCTCGTCCGGTCTCGATACCGGGTACAATCCGTAGAAGGTATGGCGGGCACAGATGCACACTTAACCGCAATATAGCGGTCGTGAGATACAGAACATAAGCAGATCCGTTGACGTGTCCGGTGAGAGCGGTTCTTTCGATTGCAAAGGTCTAGAAAAACAGGTGACGTTATGTGCGTTCAAACAGGCTTTAAGTAGTACGGCCACAATCATAGCCCGTCCAGTCTCGATTCTGGGTACAACCATAAACGGTTGGCGGGCACGAAACAATTAACAATATATATAATGGATTACAAGGTAGAAATAAGAGAACGAAAAGACGATGGGAAACTGGTAGTATCTGTTTGCGTTATAGAACTACCAGTTGATCGTCTTAAGAATTTAGAACACATCAAAGAGTATGTTGAAAATGCTGTGTCTTCATATTTGGAACTTGTTACTAAATAGGTAGTTAACTGTGAAAAGTCTCAAGGTATTCAACAAAGAATCCTATTAGAAAAAGAAAATCTTTAAAAACTTTTCCTTCATGATCAAGAGCTGGTAATATGCCATCTTTACATGTTTTGGGTAAATCTACCATCTCTTTGTTTAATGGTAGATTTGGGTCGAATGCGTAAACAAGGTGAGTGAATTTGATGGCTTCTTCATACAGCGACGGGTTATAAAAGATCATATCATCTAGTGTTGGTTTGAAGGACTTGTATTCTGTAAATATCTGTTCAACATTGTTCTGAATGGCTTTTGCCAAATCTAAGTACTTTTTTGTTTCCATGATTTAATCTTTTAAAGTTCACATTGCAAAGGTAAGTAAACCCTCTGAAAAAGCGTGATGTTGATGACCGAATCATCCAGAGGGAACGAATCAAAAAAAATAACGATATGGAATCAATATTCAAATCTAAGTCGCAAGCAGTATTATTTCTACTGTCTTCAATTATATCAATTGTCTGTTTTATAGGCATGTTTTTCAATCCTCTGCATATAGTAACATTTGCTATGTCTGCAGTGCTTTCTATTGCTATATACAAAGAAAAGAATTGGTAATTAATAATATATGGATTATGAAAACAAAAGACGAATTAGAGAAACTGGAAAAAGAAGAGTTGATCTCTATGGTAATGCAGTTACAAAGCAATTATGATCTATGGTATAATTCAGCCCAAAAAGCAGAAAGAAAACTGGAGGCTGTAAAGAATACGATCAGTTCTTTGGTGGTATTCATAGACTAATCGGCAGACGGTCTGAGTCCGGGTTCGATTCCCGGATGCTGGCTAATTTAAAAATTTAATGGTATGGAAAAAGTAAAGAGCAAAAAGATCATGAGGGAGATGAATATCGGAGAAGAGGTCGCTTTCCCGATTTCCTCACTGGAGACCGTCCGTAACAATGTGTATCTACTCAATACCAAATTCTACCTGCAGAAGAAAAGGTGGGAATCAGTTTCTAACAAAGAAGAGGGACTGGTAACAGTCAGACGAATATCCTAAAGAAATAAAGCACACGATTATGGATAGGATATTGAAGGAACTGACTCCTGAGTGTGAAATCACCGCACGTCTCTATGCTCAAGGGTATGAGAAAAAGGAGATTGCCCGGATAAAATGTAGGGCTGTGAGTACGATCAACAATCAGTTACAAAAGGCTTTTGAAATTCTTCATGTCAGGAATGGTCGAGAACTGGCCATGATGCTTTTTGAAAGAATTTCAGGAATACGCCTTTCTATGGATTTCAGTCCAGAAGTCCGATCGTTTGTAGCTGGATGTTTCTTAATGGTTTTCTGCCTTAGCCTGTTTGAGGATAACCAACAGGATATGCGTAGAATGAGGCGTGTTAGAATAGAATACAGAATAAGGAGGACTTCATGACAATAAATGAGGATGTATTAAAGATCGTCTTGAATGATAAGACATTTGGACAACGTACAGCCGCCTCTATTGTTGGAGGTCGTGGTAGGTTGTTTGATCTGGTAGGGAAGGGGCTGATCCGGACCGAGAAGAAATCAAATACACAGAATGGTAAATGGTTCTGTAATGCGTGGGATGTTATTAAATATGCAACCATAAAGTAATTTAACACATATAGATTATGGATGAAAAACCAAATTTGTATCAAAAGATACAACTTGTTTCTAACGAGGTAAAAAATATAGAAAAAAATATGGTCGTAGGTAAGGGAAACTATGCATATAAAGCTGTACAAGATATCGATGTTACCCTTGAAGTAAAAGAAGCTGAAACGAAGTATGGACTTGTGAGTATTCCTATTAAGCAAGAGCTTGTCAAGTCTGAAGTTATCCGTATAGTGAAAGAAGGCGGAGGAGAATCTATTAATTATGTGGATATTGTAAAAATGACTCTGCGTATTGTTAATTTAGATAATACGTCAGAATATGTGGATATTGAGAGTTTTGGTAGAGGTCTAGATCCTGGCGACAAAGGATTTGGAAAAGCTTCTACTTATGCTCGTAAATATGCTTTACTGAACGCTTACAAAATTGCTACTGGAGAAGACCCCGATGAAAGTAAATCGAAAGATCAAACCCCTGTTACTGTTGATGAAGTTAAAAATGCAGTTATAGGTTATATGATGATTGATAATAATTTTACTCAAAATATTCTGTCTTATTTCAATGTCGGAAATCCAGAAGATATGACTAGTGAACAATTCAAAATGGCATATAATAATCTCAAAAAGAAAGGGAAGATATGACAGAGACTATGTATTTAGGAAGTGGCGATATCCATGCTTTAATGAGTGGTAAAAACACAAAATCACATATTGCTCTCATGCAGCGTTTTGTCAGTGGAATAAAACCATATTATAATGCTTTCGCTAGTCCAATCGATGCTTTACGAACAGGTACTATTCTTGAGAATAGGTATTTGCTCACTTTACCAGATAATTATTTTTCTCAATATGTTGTCATTTCTAATGAAATGAATGTATTTAAATGTAGTCTAGATTTTGCTCGTATTGAGAATGGGAAGTTAACGGATTTTGATGAACTTAAGACGTTGTATTTATCTGATTATTTGGATTTCATTGAGCCAATAAAGAACGATAATAAAGCTTTGGTTGAATATGTCAAGAAGAAGCATAAAGCTTACTACTATCAAGTACAAGAGCAATTATATTGTACTCAATTAGAAAGTTGTAATTTGGTATTTTTATCCGTTACTACATATGATGATGAGTCCAATTGGCATCGTAATATTCATCCCAATGAATACTGTAAAATACGAATTTCACGTGATGAAAATGTCATTAATAAGATAAAGGATCGAGGACTTATATTTCAACAAATAAAAGATTTTTATTCAAATTAATATGCCTAATCAGATAACCGGAAGGCTGGTCGCTATCGGCCAGACCCAACAAATTCCATCAAAAAATGGAGGTAACCCATTTCTCAAACGTGAGTTTATTCTTGACGCTACGACTCACGACCCCTATACAGGAGAACGAAGCCAATACGAAAACATTTTGCCACTTGAGGTAAGTGGTGACAAATGTACCGAACTTGACCAGTTCAGAATTGGCGATGTGATAACGGTTTTTTTTGCACTGCAGGGCAGGGAATGGACGAATCAGGACGGACATGTAAAACGTATGGTGTCAATCAGGTGCTATAAACTGGAAATTCGTCGATCAGTGTACCAGTCGTCCCCAACACTTGCCCAGCCGGAGGTGATACCGCAACAATTTCCTCCAGACGTAGATGCAAACGGAGATCTTAAAGATGATTTACCTTTCTAGCCTATGAGTTTATTTAATCTAAAAAATGAATATGATATACCTAAATTCAAAGCGTATGTAAATAAGCTATTTAAAGAACGGGCGGTTGTGGAAGTAAAGAAAAAACTTCCAAATCGATCGCTTGCCCAGAATAGTTATTTGCACCTTCTTTTGGGGTATTTCGGTAGTGAGTACGGTTGTAGCCTTGATGAAGCCAAAATTGACTTCTATAAAAGGACCTGTAACCGTGATTTGTTTGAGAGAAAGACAGTCAACAAGAAAGGTAAAGAAGTAACCTACCTGAGAAGTTCAGCCGAGCTGACAACTGGTGAAATGACACTTTCGATTGACCGCTTTCGGAACTGGAGTGCGTCTGTGGCCGGAATCTATCTTCCAGCAGCTAACGAGCAACAGATGCTTATCTATGCACAACAGGAAATGGAACGAAACAATGAATTTCTTTGAGTCTTTCTGATCTTGGTAGAAAACCCTACCTAAATAAAATTAAGTCGGATGTAATTAAAAAGATGTCCGACCTAAATCAAATTATATCCGACGTAAATTATGAAACGATCAGACCTGCCGCCTGACTACCTGATTGAAGCAATAGTCAGGCATGTCAATGCTGTGCTTTCTTTCCCACACGAGAGTAATAGGTATAAGAATGCTGAAAGGCTTTTAAGAAAGGAAATAAGGAAATTAGAAACGTATAAAAGCAAATAGATCATGATACACAATTGGTTTTTATGTAAAGTATCGTATGAAAAGATACTTGAAAATGGAATGCAGAAAAAAGTGACAGAGCCATATCTAGTAGATGCTTTGTCGTTTACGGAAGCTGAGGCTCGAATAATCGAGGAAATGAGCCCATTTATCACTGGCGAGTTCACAGTTTCTGCCGTAGGTAGGGCGAAATTATCAGAAGTATTCTTTAATGAGGATGGAGATAGATACTATAAGGCAAAGATCTATTTCATCACACTCGATGAAAAGAGTGGTATTGAAAAGAAAACGGCTGCCCAGATGTTGGTTCAGGCATCTAATTTAAAAGAAGCAATAACCGTATTGGAAGAAGGAATGAAAGGAACTTTGGCCGATTATACAATCGCATCAATTGCTGAGACACAGATTATGGATGTCTACCCATTTGATCCAAGTACTCAAACTGATGAAAACAAAGGAAGTGAGGTGAATAATGGTTGAAAATGAATACATACCCGACTGGAAAGTATGGGGATAATCGTAATCGCAGAGATAGTTATTAGTTGTTAGTAGCAACCTTCGCCGTCCGTGAGGATATGCGGAGGTTTTTGGTATCGTAGATTAAAGGTTAGATCTTTTTACAAAATAATGGAATGCAGGTTCGAGTCCTGCCGGTATCACAAACTAAAATATAAAATTATGCCATATTACATAAAGCGTAAACCTAAAAAGAAAAAAGAAACTCCCTTGCCTCTATTTGATAGTGCAGGTGTTAAGGTTAAGAAGAAGCCGGATCTGGTGGCCAAACTCGATAAAGTTTTCAGCCGCTATATCCGGCTTCGCGATTGTATGCCCAACGGATGCTTCCGTTGTATCTCATGTGGTCAGATAAAGCCGTTCGAACAAGCTGATTGCGGCCACTTCCATTCGCGTCGCCACATGGCTACACGTTTCGATGAGGACAATGCCCACGCAGAGTGCCGGGCTTGTAACCGATTCAGTGCTGATCATCTGATACGCTATGAAGCGAATCTGAAAGCAAAAATCGGTCAGATGCGGTTTGATAAATTGGCGTGGAAAGCCAGTCAGCCAAAGAAATGGACTGATTTTGAATTAATAGAACTCACAAAGTATTATAAGGCTTTAGGAGATAAACTGAGTAAGGAGAAAGGCTTATGAGTTACATATTGCGAGATTACCAACAGAAAGCCAGTGATGCCGCAGTCTGCTTCTTTGCCAACAAGATGAAGAAATCAAACGCTATTATGGTACTGCCGACAGGAGCAGGGAAGAGCCTTGTTATAGCCGACATTGCCAGTCGCCTTGATGGACACACGTTGGTATTCCAGCCTTCGAAAGAAATCTTGGAGCAAAACTACCTGAAATTATGTTCGTATGGCATTATGGACTGTTCCATATATTCAGCTTCGTTCGGTCGGAAAGACATCTCAAGGATCACGTTCGCCACGATAGGGAGCGTGAGAAACCATCCGGAACTCTTTCTGCATTTCAAGAACATCATTATTGATGAATGCCACTTAGTTAATCCGAAGGAAGGTATGTATAAAGAGTTTCTTTCAATGCTTAAATGCAAGGTGCTTGGACTGACAGCCACACCTTACCGACTTTCCTCGAGCCGGGATTTCGGGAGCATGTTGAAATTCATCACCCGGACCAGGCCATGTGTTTTTTCTGAGGTTATTTATCAGGTTCAGATTTCAACCCTGCTAGATATGGGTTATCTCTCAAGGTTGAATTACTATCCGATGAATCCTGTCGGATGGAATGAGCTAAACCTGAAGGTCAATACCACTGGTGCCGACTATACCGATAAGTCTGTCGTCAAGGAATATGAACGTATCGATTTTTACGGTTTCCTTGTCAGTATTGTTCGGCGATTGCTCAATCCCAAGGTTGGTGGCAAGCGTAAAGGAATATTGGTATTCACAAGGTTTTTGAAAGAAGCCGAAAGGCTCACGATGTCTATACCAGGAACAGCCATTGTTTCTGGTGAAACGCCTAAGTCAACGCGTGAAATGATATTAAGGCAGTTCAAGTCTGGAGAGATCCCGGTGGTAGCCAATGTTGGCGTACTTACTACCGGATTTGATTATCCTGAGTTAGATACGATTGTCATGGCTCGTCCAACGATGTCGCTCGCCTTATGGTATCAGATCGTGGGTCGTGCCATCCGTCCCCATCCAAATAAGGAAGCAGGGTGGATCGTTGATCTATGTGGTAATATCAGACGGTTTGGCGAGGTCAAGGACTTGCGGCTGGTGGATGGTGGAAACGGTAAATGGGCTGTATATTCAAAGGGCCGTCAATTGACAAACGTAAGATTCTAATGATATGGACATTCTGAATATAATTCGTCGTTTGCAAGATAAACGGCGGACAGATAAGATAACTCCTGATCATGTACCAGATGTGGAATTGATGAGTACAATCAGTAAAGAAGCCAAAAAAGAACTGAATGAGCTATACTCGTCTGGGAAAATAGGAGTTTGTAAGACGCTGAATGGTAAAGCGGTATTTGTGAAGGAATAATATGGAAAAAGGATTTATTAAACTGTCCCGGTCATTCTTCGATAACAAGATATGGCAGGCCGCCCGGGCATTTAGTGAATGCGAAGCGTGGCTTGACTTGATACAGTCAGCACGATTTGAGGCATCACCGACTACGTCGCGCATCGGGTGTTATGAAGTGACATGGGGAAGAGGACAATATCCTGCATCCAACAGATTCCTGGCAAAGAAATGGGGACGGTCTGAACAATGGGTGAAATCATTCTTGGGTAAGCTGAAACGGGAAAATATGATCGTTACGGATAATAGTCAGGGATTGAACGTAATCACACTGATTAATTATTCAAAATATAATGGTGATACAATAGAAAATAACCCAGCTGATAACTCACTAAATAACCCACTTAAAGAAGTTAATTATAATGAGTTACAAAGATTGGTAACCCACTTAGTAACCCAGCAAATAACCCAGTTGAGAAATGAGCAACCCACCTCTAACCCAAATAATAAGAAAGAAGAAGAATATAATAATAACTATTCTTTACGAAGTTCTAACGAACTTCTTTGCGGGACTTCGCAGTCCCACGAGGAAAAAATCGACTACCGGAACCTCGTTTCTTTTTTCAATGACACCACCAAAGGGGTGTTTGGTAATATCCGATATCCACTTTCAGACAAGCGGAAAGGAATGATCAATGCCCGTATAAAAGAGCATGGCAAAAGGGCATTCGTTGAGATGATCCAAAAGGCTTATGAAAGCGATTTTCTCAAAGGGCAAAACTCAAGGAATTTCACGGCCACATTCGATTGGCTAATAAAACCAACAAATTTTGAAAAAGTAATCTCAGGTAATTATGACAACAAAAATAGCCGAAATTTTGTCTCTGGCACAGATGGAGACGAAGACTTCATGCGAAATATCGCTGAGGGAATCGCCAGGGGCAATTATGAAAAACAGCAACGGGGAGATGTCGGTTAGCCTGTACAACGGCCGTTCTGCTGATCCAAACGAAATAGCTGTTGGTATGAAACGCCTTAAAGTAGCATTTCCAAAAATGGATAATGCATTCTTTAATCTTCTTGCAGAGCGCGTGATGGACAATGGCTTTTCATCAGAAAGATTGAAACATGCCATTAATCATGTACTGGACAATTTCCAGTATAAGGAATTGAATATTTCAGATATTATCCGGTTTGACAAGCGGGTAAGGTTGTATTCCTATAACGAGGCTAGCTGTATGGTAACAGAAGGAAAAGCTGCTTTTTCCGACTTCTCCAAACGTGAAATAGACGGAACTGTTTATTTGATATTGAAAACCGATTTAATCTAAAAACGAAATGATCAACTTAAAGACAGAACGTAAGCCTTTCGGGGCTGACAGTAGGTTTGAGTATGTAGCTTTATATTGTAATGATCAGATAGAGAACATGGTACTGGACTTGGAACCTCTCATATCTGGTATGCCTTATTTTAGGCATAAGGTAAAGAATCTTTTCAACCAAATGAAAAGGGAAGTAAGATCGTACTCGCTTGGTCGTAGGCGGCACACAGAAATAAGCGAGTCAGAGTTCGCGGACTTGATGATCGAGATGGAAGAACAATATAAAAAGCATATCGACATACTGGTGTTCAGCATATCCAATAGTTTACTGAAGGGCGAGGTGATAGGAGACAATAACATGATTCTATCTTCGCTACTTGCGATGGGTATGATGACGCAGGTGGGACATTGTACACGTGACTTTTTCGTCAAAGCTATACAGAGCCGGTACGGAATACAGTACACTTGTGACTCTTTGGATTATCTGTATATGGACAAGTTTAACCACCATCTGATCAAACTATGCAACGAGTTGGCGACAAAAGTATTCGGAATAGATGATCGTATATACCAAGGTAAAGTGACGGAAGCTTTCAACGTATTTATAGTGAAGATATTGGGGGAAGGAGAGTTTGAAAGAGTAATAGAAAATGCAGGAATAAGATGTGAAAATGAATAAGTTGAATTATGAAAAGCATCGTTCGTATCTGGTTGACCGTATCCAGTTCAACGAATCTATCAGATGTCATAGAGTAGCTGAAAAGTACAAACGAATGTTGAATGAATTGGATAAGGAGTACGAAAATGAAAATAAAGGAGTTTGATGAGAAAGTACGTATCGGCTCGGAAGTCGTGTTCGAGGGAAAGATATGCCATGTGAGAGATCTCAACCGGAAGACACATGAGGCATCCCTTGGAAGATCTGAACTGTGGGTTCGCTGCTCGGAGTTCGAGTTATACACCGGCGGTGAAGTACCGTGCTATGTAGAAGAAAAAGATCCGCCTATCAAGATGGGAAGGCCAGGGAAACCGGTTGTTGCCGTCTTCCAGAATGGTAAGAGGAAAGTCTTCACATCTCTCTCAGAAGCGTCCGATACTTTGGGAATATCCCGTCACACAATCAAACGAGCTCTTCGCGGAGAAAACACGCAAATAGTCGGTATTCGATTTGAATGGTAAGAAACTGGATAAACTGATTAAGATGAATATTAAAATAAATTATGACAAAAGAAGATATTGATAAAGCAGCAGTAGATAGCTGTGTTTTTGAGAATAGCATTTTTAATCCTGAATTAACCCCGTATTATGAACAAGGATTCAAAGACGGTGCCGACTGGCGCATAAATAGCGTTTGGCATGATGCAAGCGAAATACCAGATATAGGAGAAGCGATAATAGTTGAATTGTTTGGTAAAGTATGGGATTATGGGACGTACAATGTAGGTGATTCCATACATCCAAAAGCGAAGTGGGCATACATGAATGACTTAATACCTAGTAAGGAGGATTGATTATGAAAACAGAAATCGAAAAGGTAGTAAAAGAGAAATATCCAGACAACATGAAATATGGAGTAGAATATCAAATGGATGAGCTTCGTCCTGAAGACCTTAGAGAAGCATTTAAGGCTGGAGTGGAATGGTTTAGAAAGTCTTTATTCCATAAGACAAAAAACGAAGTCCCACAAGTATATGGAAAGTATAAGAATGATGCTTATCCACAAATACCTTGTCTAGTCAAAGGACATTTATCAACCGGATATGGTTATGGTGTCAGGTATTGGAACGTGAAATGTCAAGTGTGGGACGGCGAAGAATGCGACGATTATGAATGCGAAAAGGATGCCGTAGAAGAATGGGCTTATTTGGATGATATAATTGGAGATATGGATGATTGATTATGAAACGAGTAGATTATAGAAAAATGAAGCCTGATCCAATGAAAAGAATGCATGCATGCGGAGGTATATTAGGGTGGAATATGATAGGAAAAGTAACTAAAGATGATATACAAAGATTTGTTAATGCCTATACCTGTCTAAACAAGAGAACTCTTGAATATTACAAGGAAAAATCGTATGGAACTGTAAGATTAGCAGATATATGCAATTACTTACACATGACAAGAGCTTGTTTTTTAGATATACTTATGAGTATAATGTGGAGCAGAATCGCGTTCAGAAAAGAATATGGAGGTACACCAAGAGTTAGCAACATCGTTTTTAGTATAGATTCATCAGGTCATATGTTATTTCAAGATAAAATGAATGATGAACATTTGACTATGGGGTATCATTTTGCAATAGTAAAAAAATAATCATGTCACGGAAGCATTTCAAACTATGCCGAAGCTGTCCCAATTTTCAAAAATTAAAAGACAATTCACAAGGAGGTATTTACAGATATGGATTTGTCAACGGTTTTTGGAATGGAGAGCTTATGTGCAGGTATAAATTAATTCCCCAAAATAATAGGGGTGACGAAACTTGTACAAGATATAAATCAGAAAATAGTAGGAGAAATAAGTAATGGAATTCAAATCACAAATAGCCACCACCCGATATCAGTCTGAGCAACTTCTTGCAATGGGGGTAAAACCTGAAACGGCAGACATGTATCTGAAATACGATGGCAACTCGTACTTTATCACCTACACCCTTACGGCAAAAGACAATCTCGTACCTTATACTTTAAAGGAAGAGGATATTCCTGTATGGAGTCTGTCTCGCCTGTTAGAATTATTGCCCGTTGAAGTTCCCGATCCTAAACCCGGATTTAAATCACACCATCCTGAGTTGATAATCCATGAGAATGGATATAATATTTCGATAAGAAGATACACCGCAGATTGTCTTGTAGGAACTCACATAGAAGATAGCCCAATAAATTGCTGTGTATCAATTATTGAATGGCTTATAAAGAAAAAACTTTTTAATAAAGAATACCTAACATGAAAGACTTAAACGAATTAAGAGATAAAGCTTACCAGTGTGCAGTAGAACATGGCTGGCATGATGAAGATCTGAGTGATGAACATTTCCTCTGTTTGGTAATATCTGAATTGATGGAAGCCGTGGAAGCGGACCGGAAAGGGAAACGTGCGCAAGTTGGAATGTTTAAAGAATGGCTGGGTAATAGCATTCCATTATCCGAAGAAACTAGACAGAGAAGATTCAAGGAAGACTTTGAAGCATATATAAAGGGAAGTGTAGAAGAAGAACTGGCTGACGCCTGCATCCGACTGCTGGATCTGGCCGGATTGAGAAATGTAGATTTGGGTGAAGTCACTCTTGATGAATTGAAATGTTCAGAAGGATTTTTTGACTGGACTTTTACGGAATCCATTTATTCGATTGTTTCCGATATGACAAATCAAGGTTATATTGAAACACATTCATTGGAAAGCCATCTGCGAGTATCATTAATGGTAATCATGAGTTTCTGCGTGAAGAAAAACATTGATATACTTTGGCACATTGATCAGAAAATGAAATACAACGAATTCCGGTCATATAAGCACGGAGGCAAGACGTATTAAAAAAAGAAGGAGCCAGCCCACACGATTACAAGCCGACTCCTAACACACGATTATGATGCAAATATACTATTTCCATTTTAAATCTTTGTGTTATGACAAAAGAATTTTCATCTATTGTGGAGTTAAAGGCTATCAGAGAACAAAAATCCAGATTATCAGAGCGTGAACAGGAATTATCGGCACCTATGCTAACTGATTTTGCATTGATCCCAGAAATATATTCTTGGTTCAAAGAAATACTTTCCCAATCGGACTGTCCTCCAAATTTTGAGAGTGTAACCCAACGGAAGAAATTCCTTT
>OHTA01000669.1_pt1 | contig 20999 bp, 17 predicted proteins | sample 1578851 | NCBI WGS metagenome assembly OHTA01 (sample SAMEA3879578, study PRJEB24766) | human gut metagenome | biome: human-associated habitat; feature: feces | place: USA | collected 1985/1987 | reverse complement strand
GGCGCCATGCACGAAGCATTCCACAGGAATGCTGACTGCCGAAGATATTGCATTTATCTCTTCGAGAGAAAGCTCCCGGGCAAGCACAAGCTGAGAAAAGCCGGCGGCTTCAAGAAACTTTGCCTTTTCGGGCGTACGGATATCGCACTGTGTGCTCGCATGCAGTTCGATCGGGGGAATATTCATCCGCAGAATCCCCATGTCCTGCACGATCAGTGCGTCAACTCCCGCCTCATACAGACTGCGGATAAGTTTCTCTACCTTCCCGATCTCGTCATCGTAAACCAGCGTATTGACTGTGACATAAACCTTAGCCCTGAAAAGATGGGCAAATGCGGCAACTTCGGCAATATCTTCCACAGAATTCGCCGCATTCTTGCGTGCGCCATGGCTCAAAGCTCCCATATAAACGGCGTCCGCACCATGCAATATGGCTTCCTTGGCCACATGTTTATCGGCGGCCGGAGCGAGCAATTCAAGTTTCCTCAATCCCTTTGCTCTCATTTTTTGAACATTCTGTCCATATTACGTTTATCTTCGCGTTCACGTATGGACTGACGTTTGTCATACTGTTTCTTACCTCGTCCGATGCCGATCTGCATTTTTGCCAGACCGCGGTCGTTGATGAAAACCCTCATCGGCACAATCGTGAAACCGGCGTCTTCCGACTGTTTGGCAATCTTCGCTATCTCTTTCTTGTTGAGAAGCAACTTGCGGTCGCGACGCGCCACATGGTTATTATACGACCCATAGAAATATTCCGAAATATTCATCCCTTTCACCCATACCTCTCCGCGTTCTACAACGCAATAGGTATCTGTCAGCGACGCTTTCCCGTCGCGAATGGATTTTATTTCGGTTCCGGTCAGAACAATTCCCGCTACATACGTATCGGAAATCTCATAATCGAATCTTGCTTTCTTATTCTTTATATTTACCTGTTCCGCTTTCATAATACTTTCTTTATGCCCGTCTGATCAATCATGTTCCCGGCATAAACTCACTGAGCAGCCAGTTCCATAATAACGGAGCTCCAATTATAAGGAAGGATAAAGTTCCGCCTACGCGGATCTCGAGTTCTTTATCTACTCTGAATAATTTAACGCCTTTGAATACTATATATATTGTCCACAACGGTAAAAAAACAAGAACCGGGCCAAGAAGCGGAAAAACCCGGTATATTATGTAAAAAAGTGCGAGCGTCGAGATACTGAGCATCACGAATTCCTTGCCGAAGGGTTTCTGGAGCATCTGCGATTCCTTTGATGGCAGAAGAATATTGCCACAGAGCAACACGCTGAAATATCCGAAGAAAAAGGTGATGAATGTCACAATCGCAGGCACAAGCAAGGATGTCGGCGTAAGATTCACATCATAAAATAGAGCAGTGAATTCCGATAACGAAGCGATCGCCACCAGCGGATAGAAACAGGCCGACGCCACTGCCTCCGGCTTGAAGCGGCCGCGTTTCAGCGCTTTCCATCCCTCAACGGGAGTCGCGAGAATTTTAAGCAATAGAGCTATGCTGAACGACTTCCCGTTCCCCGTCTCGCCGTTCCAGGATTCTGCCTCATTCTCCATCTCTTTCAGAACGCTCGCATCTCTCGGAGCGGCAGCCGATTCATTCATAGTGGCTTCATCAGACTCCTCGAGCGAATAAAGTGTATCGGTTTCGGCATCGTTCTCCGAGCTGCGGCGGTCGGAATAATCATCATTTATATCGTCTTCGATAGAGTAAAGATTATCATTCATATAAGGTTATAGAGCAAATATGGTTATCCGGTTTATAAAAGAAAGAAGCGGCGGCCTCACGACCGCCGCTTCCCATAATCATATGAAAGAATAAATTATCAAGCTTCAGCGCGGTCCTCATTCAGGAGGCGTATCATTTCTATAGCGCTCTTCGGAATACGTGTGCCGGGTCCGAAGATAGCTGCCACTCCTGCCTTATAAAGGAAGTCATAGTCCTGTGCTGGAATCACACCGCCGGCCGTTACCAGGATATCCTCGCGGCCGAGCTTCTTGAGCTCCTCGATCACCTGAGGAATCAAAGTCTTGTGGCCTGCTGCGAGAGAGGATACACCGAGGATGTGGACATCGTTCTCCACAGCCTGACGAGCAGCTTCGGCAGGGGTCTGGAACAACGGTCCCATATCAACGTCGAAACCACAGTCGGCATAACCTGTAGCCACAACTTTGGCACCACGGTCATGGCCGTCCTGGCCCATCTTGGCAATCATGATACGCGGCTGACGACCTTCGCGTTTTGCGAAGTCTTCAACTGCCTTGCGGGCTTCCTCGAATTCGGGATCACCCTTCTCTTCGTTAGAATACACTCCGGAAATTGTTTTGATTACTGCCTTATAACGTCCGACAACAGCCTCGCACGCGTCGGAAATCTCGCCGAGCGAAGCCCTGAGACCGGCAGCCTTTACTGCGAGGTCGAGAAGATTGCCCTTCGAGGGATCCTTCACGGCTTCTGTAATCTTGGCGAGAGCCTCTTTCACAGCGGCCTCGTCGCGGTTCTTTCTTAGCTCTTCAAGACGTGCGCACTGCTCCTTGCGGACCTCAGTGTTGTCCACTTCGAGGATATCGATCGGATCTTCATGATCCAGACGATATTTGTTGATACCGACGATTGTCTGCTTGCCGGAATCTATGTGAGCCTGAGTGCGGGCTGCAGCCTCCTCGATTCTCAGTTTGGGAAGACCTGTCTCGATAGCTTTCGCCATGCCGCCGAGCTTCTCGATTTCCTGAATGTGCTCCCATGCGCGGTGTGCGATCTCGTTGGTGAGCGACTCGACATAGTAGCTGCCGCCCCAGGGATCAACCTGTTTGGTGACATAGGTCTCTTCCTGGATGTAGATCTGAGTATTGCGTGCGATACGCGCGGAGAAGTCGGTAGGCAGTGCGATAGCCTCGTCAAGAGCGTTGGTATGAAGAGATTGTGTGTGGCCGAGCACAGCACCCATGGCCTCCACGCAGGTACGCCCGACGTTGTTGAAAGGATCCTGCTCTGTAAGCGACCAACCGGATGTCTGGCAGTGCGTGCGGAGAGCGAGTGATTTCGGATTCTTCGGGTTGAACTGCTTCACGATCTTTGCCCAGAGCATACGTGCGGCTCGCATCTTGGCGATTTCCATGAAATAATTCATCGAAATACCCCAGAAGAAAGAAAGACGCGGAGCGAACGAGTCGATATCCATGCCTGCGTTGACACCGGCACGAAGATACTCAAGACCGTCAGCAAGGGTATATGCCAGCTCGATGTCGGCGGTTGCGCCTGCCTCCTGCATGTGGTAGCCGGAGATGGAGATCGAGTTGAACTTAGGCATGTTCTTCGATGTATATTCGAAGATATCGGCGATAATCTTCATCGAGAATGCCGGCGGATAAATATAGGTGTTGCGCACCATGAACTCCTTGAGGATGTCGTTCTGGATTGTTCCGGCCATCTCTTCGAGCTTGGCTCCCTGCTCCAGACCTGCGTTGATATAGAATGCAAGCACCGGAAGCACAGCGCCGTTCATGGTCATAGAAACGGACATCTTGTTCAATGGAATTCCGTCGAAAAGCACCTTCATATCCTCGAGTGAGCAGATCGAAACGCCTGCTTTACCCACATCGCCGACAACACGCTCGTGGTCTGCGTCATATCCGCGGTGGGTCGGAAGGTCGAATGCCACAGAGAGTCCTTTCTGACCGGAAGCGAGGTTGCGGCGATAGAAAGCGTTAGACTCGGCTGCCGTGGAGAATCCGGCATACTGACGGATTGTCCAGGGGCGAAGAGGATACATCGCGCTGTACGGGCCACGAAGGAAAGGAGGAATACCGGATACGAAATCGAGATGCTCCATCCCCTCGAGATCCTCTTGGGTATAAACCGGTTTTACCGGAATAAGCTCGGCCGTCATCCATTCTTCGCCGGATACAGCCTTGCGGCTCGCGGGAGCCGTTATCTTGGTAATATCTATTTCTTTAAAATTTGGTCTCATGATCATTTGAGGAGTTTAGCGTTAAATCCGATTAGCGTGTCGAGCACATTTACTCTGACATGGATAAAATTCTCTATACCCTGTGCCTTGAGGTCGTCCATGCATGCAGGAGCGCCGGCAACCACGAATAATGCGCGGTCGGCAAGTTCCTTGTATGCCTCGGGAGCGAAATCTGCATATTCGTCGTCGCTCGAGCAGAGAACCACTACATCAGCGCCCTTCTCGATAGCGGCGTCTACACCCTCTTTGACACTGTTGAAACCTATATTGTCGATAATCTCATATCCTGCGCAACCGAAGAAGTTGGAGGAGAACTGGGCGCGTGCGAGACGCATTGCCAGATTACCGATTGTGAGCATGAACACTTTCGGACGATGCGATGAGCGTTCAGTGTCGAGACGAAGCTGCTCGAACTGGCTTGCGGCGCGGTCGAAGTTGAGCCATTCTACGGCGCCGTCCTTAGCTTCCCCGTCATGGCAACCGCACTTGCAGCAGCATGTATCCGAAACTTTGTCGAGAGCTTTCTCGTTGAAATTAGGATACTGGTTGGTGCCGAGAAGTATCTCTTTACGACGGGCCACGTCAAGATGACGTTTCACACCCGATTCATTGACTTTTGCCTGAATCTCCCCTTTCTTGAGCATAGCCTCGAAGCCGCCGTTATCCTCGATCTCGTTGAATACTTTCCATGCCTGATCGGCAATCGAAGCGGTTAGCGTCTCGATATAGTAGGAACCGCCAGCGGGGTCGACAACTTTGTTGAGATGGGACTCCTCGCGGAGAAGAACCTGCTGGTTGCGGGCTATTCTTTCGCTGAACTCATCGGGACATTTGTAGCACAGATCGAACGGGAGTGTCTCGAGAGAATCAACTCCCGCGAGCGCTGCACTCATAGTCTCTGTCATGGAGCGCAGGAGATTCACATGCGAATCGTAGAGTGTCTGGTTGAATTTGCTTGTAATCGCATGTACCCACATCTTGCACTCATCTTCGGCAACGCCATAGGCTTTCACAATCTCAGCCCAGAGCATTCTGCCTGCGCGGAATTTCGCGAGCTCCATGAAATAATTGGAGGAGATGCCCATATTGAACTTGATGCGTCCGGCAACTTCAGCGGCGGAGATGCCCTCTTCTGTCAGAAGCGTGAGCCATTCGGCACCCCATGCCAGAGCATATCCGAGCTCCTGGATGATAAACGCGCCTGCATTGTTGAACAGGAAGCTGTCAACAGCGAAGCAACGCAAACCCTTCACATCTTTCACTGCCTCATAGAGAGCTTTGCCCTCTTTTGCAGCGTCTTTCGGGAAAGGAAGTCCGTGTTTGAGCAGACGGCGGAAGGGATTATAGTCGATAGAGCCGCGGAAATCATTCTCAGCTCCGGCTTCACGGATAAGCTTCACAAGAGCCTCGGCAGTCTCGACTGCTTTTCCCGGACAGCATGTGATGTTTACCTCTACTTTTTTCAGATCGATACCATTGAGGATTTCTCCAAGCGAAGCGGCATTGAGCTCGCCCTTGAGGGAGATACCTATTGATTCAGCGCCTTTGTCGAGGATGTGGCGGGCATGTGCGTTCATCTCGGCGGCAGTAGCCCCCTGAGCCTCCTGACGAATCAGCCAGTCGTTGTTATTACGCGTGCCCCTGACATAGGGATATTCGCCGGGAAGCGTTCCGATGGTCGGAAGATTCTCGATGTCCTCTTTCCTATAGAAAGGCTGAACATTGAATCCTTCATTAGTGCGCCAGACAAGTTTCTTGTCGAAATCCGCACCCTTCAGGTCGGCGGTTATCTTGGCCTTCCATTCTTCAGTGGAGACCGGAGAAAACGCGTCGAAAAGAGTTTCTTTTTTCTCTGCCATTGCAAATAGCTTTTGTTTATGATATAGATTGGTTCAAATTATATTCTATTACTTGTGTCTCATGGATTCAACGCAAGTCATGGATATTGCGGTAAGGTCCGTTTCGCAAAATTAAACAATATTTGACGAATTCAAAACTTAAAACATCAAATTTCGTTAAAAAAGCGCATTAGCCGATAAGTTCCTTATCATTGCAACGCAACACGCGAGCCGGGAAATCTTCCACCATCTGCATGTTGTGCGTGGCCATAATGATTGTGTTGCCCTCTTCGGCCAGCCGATGTAGAAGGCTCACTATCTGATAACCTGTCTGTGGGTCGAGATTTCCCGTAGGCTCGTCGGCAAGAATAAGGCGTGGTTTGTTGAGGAGTGCTCTGGCTATAACTATACGTTGCTGTTCGCCGCCACTCAACTCATGGGGCATCTTATAGCTTTTGTTCTCCATACCGACATCCTTGAGGACTTCGGCGATTCTATCCTCTATTTCACGCTTATCTTTCCAGCCCGTTGCCTCAAGAACGAAGCGCAGGTTGGCCATGGCTGAACGATCCTGCAGAAGCTGGAAATCCTGAAACACGATGCCTATACTGCGTCTGAGATAGGGTATCTGACGCTTTTTGAGAGTCAGAAGGTCATAACCGAGGACTTCTGCTTTCTCGCCTCCCGGAATCGGCACATCTGCATACATGGTCTTCAGAAGTGAACTTTTGCCGCTCCCCACTCTGCCGACAAGATAACAGAACTCCCCTTCTGAAACCCGAAACGTCACATCCTTCATCACCAGACGATCTGCCCTTTCTATCTCGACTTTTTTATAATCAACTATAATACCCATTATGATAAACCATTATTATTGAAAAATATGACGGAACACTTCTTCCACCTTCCCTACTTCGACAATACGGATATTGAAATTATCCTTTACCCCTTTCAGATTGCCGCGGGGAATGAAAATGCTTTCAAATCCGAGTTTCTGCGCCTCGGCAACCCGCTGCTCGATGCGGGTGACCGTGCGGATCTCACCGGAAAGTCCGACTTCGCCGGCAAAACATATTTCGCGAGGCACCGCCACATCGAAATTCGAACTCATGATGGCCGCCACTACCGACATGTCGATCGCCGGGTCGGCAACTTTGAGCCCTCCGGCTATATTCAGGAACACATCTTTTTGCGACAGTTTGAATTTTGCCCGTTTCTCAAGCACGGCCAGCAACATGTTGAGCCGCCTTTGGTCGAATCCTGTCACTGACCTCTGAGGCGTCCCGTAGGCAGCCGACGAAACGAGTGCCTGGACCTCGACCATAAACGGTCGGATGCCCTCCATTGTCACACCGATTGCGATTCCGCTCATCGCCTCTTCCCTGTTTTCCGACAAAAGCATCTCCGAAGGATTCTTCACCTCCTTCAACCCTCTCTGCACCATCTCATAAATACCGATTTCGTTTGTTGAGCCGAACCGGTTCTTTATAGAGCGCAGTATTCGATATAGATATTGCCTGTCACCCTCGAACTGAAGAACGGTGTCTACTATATGCTCAAGAACCTTCGGACCTGCTATTGCTCCGTCTTTGTTGATATGACCCACAAGAATCACAGGAACGCCGGATTCTTTGGCATAACGGAGAAGAGACGCTGCGCATTCCCTCACTTGCGACACGCTTCCGGGGGCGGATTCGATGTCGGGAGAGGAGATAGTCTGGATTGAATCTACAACCACAAGCGCCGGCTTCACATTCTCAATCTGCGTAAAAATATTGTCGAGGTCGGTTTCGCAAAGTATGAACGTATCTTCAGAAACCTTTCCGAGGCGGTCGGCGCGTAATTTCAGTTGAGAGGCGCTCTCTTCGCCGGAAATATATAGAACACGACGATTGCGGATCGAAAGTATGTTCTGAAGCAGAAGCGTTGATTTGCCAATACCCGGCTCACCTCCTATAAGTGTGAGACTGCCGGAAACAAGACCGCCGCCAAGAACCCTGTTGAGCTCGCCCGAAGGCATCTTCATGCGCATTTCCTCCTTGACCTCGATCTCCGAGAGCCTAACAGGTTTCGTGCTTTTCACAAGACCAGTCTTTTTGGATTTGGCATTTTTCTGCGATACCTTTTCTTCGACAAAGGCATTCCATTCCCCGCACGACGGGCATTTGCCCAGCCATTTAGGTGATTCATAACCGCAATTGCTACAGAAAAAAACTGATTTAATTTTAGTTGTGGCCATTTAGACTCTGTCCCTTTACACTACAAAATTAACGATTTTTCAAATAATTAAAAAAATAATGCTCATCGTTTCAAAACATTTTATGCGTCAAATCATTTTAATAAGTGAGAACTCATATTAAATTATACTCTTTCCTAATGAGGCGATATTTGTTTCGCGCTTCATTTTTTGTGTTTTTATTCGCACAGTTGCGCACGAAAACCGAAAACATATAGTTTAATATGTTGATGGGAATTATTAATCTCATAATAACATGACTCTTTGGTTATTTTTGACCTCTAATTAATATTAATTAATGTTATGAAATTTCTTACTGACGAAAAACTTCTCATTGTCGGTGCGGCCGGCATGATTGGATCCAACATGGCCCAGACAGCCATCATGATGCACCTTACCCCGAACATCTGTCTCTACGACCCCTATGCAAAAGGTCTTGAAGGCGTTGCCGAGGAACTTCTCCAGTGCGGATTCGAGGATATGAACATCACATTCACCGATGACATCGAGAAAGCATTCACAGGTGCCAAATATATTGTATCTTCGGGCGGCGCTCCCCGTAAGGCAGGCATGACCCGCGAGGATCTGCTCAAAGGCAATGCTCAGATCGCCGAAGACTTCGGAAAGAACGTAAGAAAATATTGCCCCGATGTGAAACATATTGTGGTTATCTTCAATCCCGCCGACATAACGGGTTTGATCACTCTTCTCTACTCCGGCGTGAAACCCTCTTGCGTCACAACTCTCGCAGCTCTCGACAGCACGCGTCTGCGCAATGAGCTTGCAAAATATCTCGACATCGCGCCCGACCGCATTGTCAATGCCCGCACATACGGAGGCCACGGAGAGCAGATGGCTGTGTTCGCTTCCACAACCCGCATCGACGGCAAACCGCTCACCGAACTTATCGCAAGCGGCGTCATTCCCGAAGCTGAATGGGAAAAGATTCAGACCCGCGTGATCCAGGGCGGAAAGAACATCATCGATCTTCGCGGACGTTCATCGTTCCAGAGCCCGGCATATCTCTCGATCGAGATGATCGCCGCAGCTATGGGGGGTCCCGCCTTCAGATGGCCTGCCGGCGTTTATGTCAACGACAAGCGCTTCAAACATATTCTCATGGCCATGGAGACCACCATCACCAAAGATGGAGTTAGCTTCCGCCCGGTTGACGGCACACCCGAGGAAAATGCCGCTCTCGAAAAGAGTTACGAGCACCTCTGCGCTCTCCGCGACGAAGTAATTTCGCTCGGCATCATGCCTCCTATTTCCGAATGGGGCAAGCTCAATCCCTATCTCGAAGAAGAGACAAAATAAAATTGCAATCATATCATTACAAAGCGTCGGAGCCGTTTCGGTTCCGACGCTTTTTATGTTATATAACATGCGCCTCCATCAGTTGTTATGCGCCAATTTGTGCCGGATTAGTTAGGTAATATCGCGGAATAACGTTATATTTGCCTCATGATTCCCGCATCGGCCGATAAGGCCCTGCGGAAAGCTTATTTCTCATAGAATACAACCTTTTAAACAAATAACTTTAAATCATGAAGAAACACAATTTCTATGCCGGGCCCAGCATCCTGAGTCCCTACACAATTGAAAAAACAGCAGAGGCTATCCGCGACTTTTCCGACATGGGTCTCTCGATTCTTGAAATCTCCCACCGCAGCAAGCAGTTTCAGGCCGTAATGGATGAAGCCGTTGCCCTCACAAAAGAGCTTCTTCATCTTCCCGAAAACTATCACGTTCTGTTCCTCGGAGGAGGCGCAAGCATGCAGTTCTGCATGGTTCCTTTCAATCTGCTCAACAAAAAGGCCGCATATCTGAACACCGGCACATGGTCGACCAACGCCATCAAGGAAGCTCGCATCTTTGGCGAAGTAGATGTAGTTGCATCATCCGAGGACACCAAGTTCAACTATATCCCCAAGGATTTCACAATTCCTTCCGACGCCGACTATTTCCATTTCACATCCAACAACACAATCTACGGAACGGAAATCCGTCATGATTTCGATTCTCCCGTACCTGTTGTATGCGACATGTCGTCGGATATCTTCTCCCGTCAGTTCGATCCCGAGAAATACGCCGTTATCTATGCCGGAGCTCAGAAGAACCTTGCCCCTGCAGGCGTCACGATAGTTATCGTACGCGAAGATGTGCTCGGAAAGGTTAATCGCGAGATACCCACCATGCTCGATTATCGCACGCACATCAAGAAAGGCTCGATGTTCAACACTCCGCCTGTGCTCCCGATATATTCCGCTCTAATGACTCTGCGTTATTATAAAGAGATGGGTGGCGTCAAGGCTATGGAGAAGATCGACCTTGAAAAGGCAGCAATGCTCTATGATGAGATCGACCGCAACAAACTATTCGTCGGGACTGTCGCCGAAGAAGACCGCTCGATCATGAACGTTTGCTTCGTAATGAAACCGGACTATGCAGAACTTGAGAAAGATTTCATGGAATTCGCCACTTCAAAGGGTATCGTCGGAATCAAGGGTCACCGTTCGGTTGGCGGTTTCCGCGCATCGCTTTATAACGCACTTCCCCTTGACAGCGTAAAAGTGCTCGTCGAGGCAATGAAAGAGTTCGAAAGCAAACATTAATAAGAAACTATCCCGAAATGAAGATATTAGTATTTACAGAGAAACCTTTTGCACCCGCTGCCGTCAAAGCTATCGAGCAGACTGTCAATGCTTCCGGTAATGAACTTAAGCTCGTCGAGGGTGGCACACGCGAGGATTTCGTAGAGGCAATCACTGATGCCGACGCCCTTATCGTAAGAAGTGATAAAGTGGACCGTGCTCTTCTCGACCACGCCAAAAACCTCAAGGTGATTGTCCGCGCCGGTGCCGGATACGACAACATTGATCTCGATGCCGCATCCGACAAGAAGATATGCGTCATGAACACTCCCGGTCAGAACTCGAATGCCGTGGCAGAACTTGTGTTCGGAATGATTGTGATGATGTGCCGCAACCAGTATAACGGGAAATCCGGATCTGAGCTCAAGGGGAAATCCCTCGGAATCTATGCATACGGTCAGGTTGGCCGCAATGTGGCACGCATCGCCAAAGGCTTCGACATGAAAATAGAGGCTCTCGACAAATTCGTAGACGATGCTGTTATGGAAGCCGACGGCATCAAACCGTTGCACGACGTTAAGGAACTCTTCTCGTCCAACGACTTCGTTTCCCTCCACATCCCGGCAACAGCCGAGACAAAAAACTCCATCGGATATGATCTCGTGATGCTCATGCCGAAGAATGGCGTGCTTGTGAACACTGCAAGAAAAGAGGTTATCGACGAAGACGGTCTCATCAGGGCCCTTGAGGAGCGTCCCGACCTCCGCTATGTTTCCGACATCAAGCCTGACAAAGCTGAGGAATTTGAGAAAAAATTCGCATCCCGCGTTTTCTTCACTCCCAAAAAGATGGGCGCTCAGACAGCTGAAGCCAATTTCAATGCCGGCGTAGCCGCTGCCCAGCAGTCGATAGCATATCTCAAAGACGGTTTCAACAAGTATCAGGTAAACAGATTCTGACAGTTTTCTAATCGACAATAAAAAATGAGGTGTTTTTCTGAACACCTCATTTTTTATTGTCGATTCTCAAAAATCAAATCATTCCGCAAAATGCCTCATGACTATTTTAAAGAACAGAGACGCATAAACTCTTCGCGTAGACTGGGATCCTCGGCAAAACGACCATTATAATCAAAGGTCGTTGTAGCCGAATCCTGCTTCTCTACACCCCGCATTTTCATGCACAAGTGCTCGCCGGTGCAGCAAACTATCACGCCGTCGGTCGGCATCGCTTCGCTGAGAAGCTCACATACCTGTGAAGTGAGACGCTCCTGAACCTGAAGCCGACGCGCAAAGTTATCAACTATTCTCGCCAGCTTGGAGAGTCCGATCATCTTCCCTTTAGGAATATAGCCGATAGACACCTTCCCGAAAAACGGAAGAATGTGATGCTCGCACATGCTGTAAAACTCGATATCCTTCACAATCACCATCTGCGACCCGCTATGCTCGAAAATCGCCTGGCGGGCAATGGCAAGAGGGTCGGAACGGTAACCTGACGTTATATCGAGCAATGCTTTGGCGGCTCGCACAGGAGTCTTTTTTAACCCCTCGCGCTCCGGATCTTCACCTACAAGCCGGAGTATCGCCTCGTAATGAGCGGCGATCTCAGCTACTGTCTCTTCATTATGATTTTGGGTTCTTCCCATCTATCAAAATTATTTGATCACGACAATCTGGCTTCTCACCACCCGCATCTCAGATGCGAACTGTGGGAATGCCCGTTTCAGCTCGGCAAGCGCGCGGGAGGCCTCCTCGCTCGTACGGAAATTGCCTACACGCGTATACCAGTTAGGGGCACTCGAAAAGCTGTAGATCTGTCCTCTGTATTTAGGAAAGCGCGAAACTATCGCGCTGCCGCGCGCCTTGGCTCTCGCTTCGAGAGAGTGCTGGCTGCGGCCATCGCTGAAGACCTGCACCCTGTATCCGCTCAATTTGTTGATACCGGGACGCAGCGTAGGTCCGCTCTGCTTCTTCTGGGCGTCGGCATCGGAGATGATGAGATCAAGTATATTCTCGGGGATGTCGATTTTTACATTCCCTCTCGACTCTATCTCTATGCGGCGTGCCGGATTCTCGGCAGACTTTGTAGTCTGCTCTGTCTGGGCGCAAACGGGAAACGAAAAGATTCCCGCTGTCAGAAGCGCCAGAACGGAAGTGAATATTCGTCTTAGCGATGACATGAGGTATTATTTTCAGAAAGACTCGATGATACCGAGGAACGATTCAGCCTGAAGAGCTGCGCCGCCGATAAGGCCGCCGTCAACATCGGGTTTTGCGAAAAGTTCCTTTGCATTGGAGGGCTTGCAGCTTCCGCCATAGAGGATGGATGTGTTGTCGGCAACTTCCTTGCCATATTTCTCCTCTACAACCTTGCGGATGTGAGCGTGCATATCCTGTGCCTGCTCGGCTGTGGCTGTCTTGCCCGTACCGATGGCCCATACGGGTTCGTAGGCGATGATGATCTTTCCGAAATCCTCGGCGCTAAGCTCAAAGAGAGCCTCTACCTGACCCTTCACAACTTCGTTGTAGCTTCCGTTCTCTCTCTCTTCGAGAACCTCGCCTACGCAGAAAATAGGTGTCAGACCGTTTGCAAGAGCGAGTTTTGTCTTGGCAAGAAGCTGCTCGTTGTTTTCTCCGAAATACTGACGACGCTCGCTATGGCCGAGGATTACGTGAGTAGCACCCGTAGACTTTACCATTGCGGCGCTGACCTCGCCCGTATAAGCACCTTTCTCATGCTCCGAGCAGTTCTCTGCGCCGAGTTTCACCAATTCAGGCTCAAGAACAGCGTTAACACTTGTAAGATGTGTGAAAGGAACACAAACTACAACGTCGCAATTCACTTTCTTACCTTTGAGAAGGCTGTTGATCTGGTTTGCCAACTCCACACCCTCTTCGAGAGTGGTGTTCATTTTCCAGTTGCCTGCAACTACATTCTTTCTCATTTCCTATTATTTAGATAGTTTAAAGTAATTTAAACAAGTAAGTGTTATAATTCAATATTAAGAATCAAACGACGCCTTCCGTTACGGCAGGCTGTTTTATCATGCAAAGTTAACCCATTTCTTCCACCTTTCCAAAAAGAAATTTCGTAACTACTCCTCAAAGAACTTTAGTTGCTTTGAACAACCTTTGCAGAATATGAAATTAAATCTTCTTAAATCGATTAATTTTTACTTTCTACTTATTATTGTTATATTTGTTATTATTGTTATATTTGCATGATATGGATTTCAATCTCACTTCGGAATATAAACCTACGGGCGATCAGCCGGAAGCGATCGCCGAACTTGTGGAGGGTGTGAAAAACGGTCTCCCTCACCAGACGCTGCTCGGCGTGACCGGGAGCGGCAAGACGTTCACGATGGCAAACGTGATTAAGGAAGTGAAACGCCCTACCCTGATTCTGTCACATAATAAGACGCTTGCAGCTCAGCTCTATTCAGAGTTCAAAAGCTTCTTCCCCGAAAACTCGGTGCAGTATTTCGTAAGCTATTACGATTATTACCAACCTGAAGCATATATCCCCTCTTCCGACAAATATATCGAGAAAGACCTGATGATCAACGACCAGATCGAGAAACTGAGACTCTCCACAGTCGCCGCTCTTCTCTCGGGTCGGCGCGATGTGGTGGTGGTATCGAGCGTGAGCTGCATCTACGGTATGGGGAATCCGGAGGATTTTTCCCAGACTGTGGTGCATATCAACCGAGGTGACCGCATTTCGCGTAACGCTTTCCTCCGCAAGCTCGTGGATTCTCTCTACAGCCGCACGGAGTTCCGCGTAAAGGGGGATACAGTCGATATACTCCTCTCCTTCGAAGATATTCAGTTGCGTGTTGTTTTCTGGGGTGATGAAATTGAAAGTATCAGCACGGTGGATCCGGAATCGGGAGCCGTTCTGACGCAGCTTGACGGATTCAACATATATCCGGCCAATATCTTCGTATCGTCGAAAGAGAACACGGCACGCGCCATCGACCAGATAGCTGTCGATCTCGGTGCTCAATGCGAGTTTTTCCGCAACGAAGGTAAACTGCTCGAGGCCGAGAGATTGCGCGAGCGTGTAACCTACGACCTCGAGATGATTAAGGAGCTCGGGCATTGCAGCGGAATCGAGAACTATTCCCGCTATTTCGACGGCCGCCAGCCCGGCATGCGCCCATTCTGTCTGCTCGACTATTTCCCCAAAGACTACCTCACAATCATTGATGAGAGCCACGTCACCCTCCCGCAGATCCGCGGCATGAACGGCGGCGACCTCTCCCGTAAGATGAATCTTGTGGAATATGGGTTCCGTCTGCCTGCGGCTATCGACAACAGGCCGTTGAAGTTCGATGAATTCGAGAGACTCACGCATCAGGTGATATATGTGAGCGCCACACCCGGCGATTATGAATTGCAACAGACCGAGGGAATTTTCACCGAGCAGGTGATCCGCCCCACCGGCCTTCTCGACCCGGAGATCGAGGTGCGTCCCACCATGAATCAGATCGATGACCTCATGGAACAGATCCGCCAGCGCATCGAAGCCGGAGAGCGCACACTGGTGACAACTTTGACAAAACGAATGGCCGAGGAGCTCAACGACCATCTCATAAAATGGGGTGTCAACAGCGCTTATATCCACAGCGATGTCGACACACTCGAACGTATCCGCATACTCGAGGACCTGCGTCAGGGCGTTTACGATGTGCTTATTGGCGTCAACCTCCTCCGCGAAGGCCTCGATCTTCCGCAGGTGAGCCTTGTGGCTATCCTCGACGCCGACAAGGAGGGGTTCCTCCGCAACCACCGCTCGCTTACGCAGACAGCGGGACGCGCCGCGAGAAACGTCAACGGAAAGGTGATAATGTATGCCGACAAAATCACCGACAGTATGCAGAAGACCATCGACGAAACCGAACGCCGGCGCGCCAAGCAGATGCTTTACAACGAGACTCACGGAATAACGCCTACCCCTATCGTCAAAAAGAGTCAGAACGATCTCATCGAGCTTTACGAAGGAAGCGGCAAACAGGGTGAGCGCGCTCCGGAGCGGAACGCCCAGGCACGCGGCGCCTCTAAAAAACCGACAACGCGCTCACAGTCCGCACCGCGTCCATATATCGAAGAGGAGCATCACGTCAGCATCGCGGCCGACCCGGTATTGGCATATATGTCGCCCGGCGAACTCAAGGAACAGATCGATAGCCTCAACAGCCGCATGATACAGGCCGCCAAGCGCACCGACTTCATCGAGGCCGCAAGACTCCGCGACGAGATGCTTAAGCTCACCGACCGTCTCGAATCTCTCGAAAAAGTAGAATCCTGAACAAATGGCACGGAACTCCAATTCGAATAAAGAATACGCTCTGCCGCTCCCTCCGAAGTCAATGTATCTGCCTACATCAAAAGATGAGATGGATGCGTTAGGATGGGACATGGCTGATATCATAATATTCTCGGGCGATGCCTATGTGGATCACCCGTCGTTCGGAGCTGCCGTGATCGGCCGCACTCTCCAGCATGCCGGCTATCGCGTGGCGATAGTGCCCCAGCCCAACTGGCGCGACGACCTGCGCGATTTCAAGAAACTCGGCAGGCCGCGCCTCTTCTTCGGAGTGTCGGCCGGGGCGATGGATTCGATGGTGAACCATTACACCGCCAACCGCCGCCTTCGTCACGATGACGCCTATACTCCCGGAGGACGCCACGGCATGCGTCCCGACTATCCGACAATCGTCTATTCCTCTATCCTCAAAGAGCTATATCCCGATGTTCCGGTGATTGCCGGAGGTATAGAAGCCTCACTGCGACGGATTGCTCATTACGACTATTGGCAGGACCGCCTTCGTCCGTCAATTCTTGCTGACTGCAAAGCCGACATGATATGCTACGGCATGGGCGAGCGAACGGTAGTTGAACTCGCCTCACGTCTGTCGCGCGGCGAAAAGATCAACGAAATCACCGATGTGCCCCAGACAGTCTTCTTTTCCGAGGATAAGCCTGCGGAGGGTGATATAGTTCTTGCTTCGTATGAAGAATGTCTTAAGGACAAACGGAAACAATCACTCAACTTCAGGCACGTGGAGGAGGAATCCAACAGATATGAGGGAAGAACGATCTGGCAGGAAACCGCCGGACGGATGATACGCGTCAACCCTATGTATCCGCCGATGTCTACCGGCGAGATCGACGCCTCTTTCGACCTCCCATACACTCGCATGCCACATCCGCGATATTACGGCAAGCATATTCCCGCATACGACATGATACGCCATTCGGTCAACATGCACCGCGGATGTTTCGGAGGTTGCGCGTTTTGTACGATTTCAGCCCATCAGGGTAAATTCATAGCGTCGAGATCCAAGGAGTCGATCATAAAAGAGGTGAAGAAGATATGCTCAATGCCCGACTTCAAAGGATATATCTCCGATCTCGGTGGCCCATCGGCCAACATGTATGCCATGGGAGGCAAAGACCGGAGCATCTGCGCCCGCTGCGTGCGTCCCTCATGCCTGCATCCGCGCATCTGCCTGAATCTCGACACCGATCATTCCCCTCTGCTCGACATTTACCGCAGTGTCGATAAACTGCCGAAGGTTAAGAAATCGTTTGTGGGGAGTGGTGTGAGATACGACCTCGCCATGAGTGGCGGCAAAGATGGCGGCACATCACCTGTCAACCGGGAATATATCGAAGAATTAATAAAGAACCATGTCAGCGGCCGACTCAAAGTCGCTCCGGAGCATACGTCGGATGCCGTGCTCGACGTGATGCGCAAGCCCTCTTTCAGCCTGTTCCGCAAATTCAAATCCATCTTCGACCGCATCAACGACCGCAACGGGTTGCGACAGCAGATCATCCCCTATTTCATCTCTTCCCATCCCGGTTGCAGAGAGGAGGATATGGCCGAGCTGGCATGTATTACCAAAGAGCTCGACTTCCATCTTGAACAAGTGCAGGATTTCACACCCACTCCGATGACTGTGGCTACGGAAATTTATTATTCCGGAATCCATCCCTATACCGGCAAGGAGGTCTACACTGCCCGCACTGAAAATGAGAAGCTGACACAGCGGATGTTTTTCTTTTGGTATAAACCGGAACAACGTGCGGCAATCGTCAGAGAACTGAAAAGAATCAACAGACCCGACCTCGAGAAGATCCTTTACGCCCCGAAAGCTTCTTACAGGAATCAGGCCCGGAAATCGGCTCAGAAGCCGACAATAAAACCGGAACGCGGACACCGTCCCGACAGCAAGTCCGGAAGGTCCGGCAGACCGATGAGAGCAAGATAGAAATTATTTCTGCCTAACCGAAAATACTATACACAAAAACTCTATTTTATGAACAAATTCAATTTTGCAATGAGCGCAATGATTGTCACTCTGGCCGCAGGAGGCTGCCAGAAGGATGAAGGCGATCAGAAGATTATCGAAAAGCCGGAGGTCGAAATCACCGATGGTAAATTGACTCCGGAGGTGCTCGAGGCGTTCGGCCGCATCGGCGATGCCCAGACTTCTCCCGACGGCAAGACGGTTATATTCACTCTCGCCTATGAAGATATCAAGGAGAATAAATCCAATGCCGAGATCTACAGCATACCCGTTGAGGGTGGCGATCCTGTACGCCTCACTAAGACAGCCGCTTCGGAAGGGAACATACGGTGGATCGAGAATGGCAAGAAAATAGCTTTCCTCCGCTATGACGAGGAATCGAAAGCCTCGCAGATTTTCGTTATGAATGCTGATGGGGGAGCTGAAAAGATGGTGTCGGACGTAGAAAACGGAATTGAATGTTTCGAAATTTCTCCCGACGGCAAAAAGATTGTCTATGCCTCCCCCATTGATGACTTCAATAAAAACGATGAGGATCTATTCAAGGATCTTCCCAAGACAACCGGTCGCGTGGTCGACGACCTCATGTATAAACACTGGGATGAATGGGTAAGCAAGATTCCGCATCCCTTCGTGGCCGATTTCGACGGCAACAAGATTGCGAATGCCGAAGACATCATGAAAGGCGAGCCGTTCGAGTGCCCGATGCGTCCTTTCGGCGGAGCGGAGTCTTTCGCATGGTCGCCCGACAGCAAACAGCTTGTCTACGTTTCCCGCAAACTCAAAGGTAAAGATTACGCTTTCTCCACCGACAGCAATCTCTATCTCTACGATCTCGAAAAGAAATCGACAGATATCCTTACTCCCGACATGCCCGGCTACGACACCGACCCGGCATTCTCGCCCGACGGCAAGACTCTCGCCTTCCTCTCCATGCCGACTGCCAAATATGAGAGCGACAAGAAGCGCCTCATGCTTCTCGACATGGGCTCCCGCACGATGCGCGACCTCACCGAGAACTGGGATTACTGGCCCGAGCAGATTTCATGGGCTCCCGATGGCAAATCAATCCTTTTCACCGGCTACTACGAAGGTACGTCTCCGGTGTTCAGCATCAACCCCGCCGACTGCAAGATCGACACTATCGCTTCCGGAATCTGCGACTATGCCGGCGTCAGAGCTTTGTCGAAAAACAGTGCTATCGCTTTGCGCCATTCGATGAAATCGCCTAACGAGGTATGCTTCATCAATAATGGAGATGTCAAGGAGATCACATCTGTCAACAAAGAGTTGCTTTCCAATCTCAAACTCGGCGATGTAAGAAAAGTGATGGTACCCACCACCGACGGCAAGCAGATGACATGCTGGGAGATTCTTCCCCCCGATTTCGATCCCAACAAGAAATATCCGGCAATTCTTTACTGTCAGGGCGGTCCGCAGCAGGCTGTAAGCCAGTTCTGGAGCTATCGCTGGAACTTCATGATAATGGCCGCCAACGGCTATGTAGTAATCGCTCCCAACCGTCGGGGACTCCCGGGTTTCGGCACTGAATGGAACCGCCAGATCTCCGGCGACTACGGCGGCCAGAACATGCAGGATTATTTCTCCGCCACCGACTACATCAAATCGCGTCCCTACGTACATGCCGACCGCGTCGGAGCAATCGGCGCAAGCTACGGCGGCTTCTCCGTCTATTGGCTCGCCGGCCACAACGACGGCCGTTTCGCCGCCCTTGTAGCCCATGCCGGAATTTTCAATCTCGAAGCACAATATCTCGAAACGGAAGAGATGTGGTTTGCCGATTTCGACCTCGGCGGACCCTGGTGGGATGAAAGCAACGCCACGGCTCAGAAAACATACGCCAACTCCCCCCATCGTTTCGTCAATAAGTGGACTGCCCCGATTCTCGTCACTGTCGGTGAGCTCGACTATCGAATTCTTGCTTCTCAGGGTATGCAGGCTTTCAATGCCGCCAAGATGCATGGCCTCGATGCTGAAATGCTCGTATTCCCCGATGAGAACCATTGGGTGCTCAAACCGCAGAATGCCATCCTCTGGCAACGCGTGTTCTTCCGCTTCCTCGACAAATATCTGAAAGCGGAACCTGCAAAAGCAGCAGAGACGCCGGAGAAAGAGAAATAATCCGGACAATTGATATTACTTACGGGAGGCTGTGCCGAAATTTCGGCGCGGCCTCCGCTGTTTCTTCGCATACCCATTATTAGGTATTTTGATCCTATTAGTCTTTTCTGCGTGTCGATTTGTTAAAAATGCGTATGGATTTGTTAATAATATGAGTTAATTTTGCCTCCGAAATGAGACTGTCAGATCTTAAGCCGGGACAAACCGGCGTTATAACCAAAATATTAGGTCACGGAGCTTTTCGTAAGCGCGTGATGGAGATGGGATTCGTCAGAGGACGCGAAGTCCGGGTGGTGCTCGACGCACCGCTGCGCGACCCCGTGAAATATGCTCTGATGGATTATGAGGTTTCGCTCCGCAGGGCCGAGGCGGATCTTATCGAGGTGGATTTGCTCGAAAACTGGAAATCGGCAGAAATCCACTCGGATGCCGTAACGGAATCCCACGACTCGGAAGCGGAATCAAACCTCCGCAAAGACAAGATTATCAATATCGCCCTCATCGGCAATCCCAATTGCGGAAAGACCTCCCTTTTCAACATTGTTTCCGGCGCTCATGAACATGTGGGCAATTATGCAGGCGTGACTGTAGGCGCCAAAGAGGGAAGCATGAAATATAAGGGATATCGGCTCAATATCGTCGATCTCCCGGGCACATATTCCCTCTCGGCTTACTCTCCGGAGGAACTTTACGTGATGCGCTACCTCCGCGAGGAGACGCCCGATGTGATCGTGAATGTGATTGTAGCTTCAAATCTCGAGCGAAATCTTTACCTCACCACGGAACTTATCGACATGAACCGCAGCATGGTGATCGATCTCAACATGTTCGATGAACTCCAGAGAAGCGGCGTCGATCTCGATTACAAGA
>OHTA01000657.1_pt1 | contig 21422 bp, 12 predicted proteins | sample 1578851 | NCBI WGS metagenome assembly OHTA01 (sample SAMEA3879578, study PRJEB24766) | human gut metagenome | biome: human-associated habitat; feature: feces | place: USA | collected 1985/1987 | reverse complement strand
TGGAGAGCCATAGCCGCCGTAGGCAGAGAGTCGGACCTTACAGGGAAATCTATAGTCGATATTAGCGTTCAGATTAGTGCGCCAGTTCACCCTCTTGGCCTTCAGCATCTCGCTGTCGGCCGTCATGTGCGTGTAAGTCTCCCGCATCCATAGCGACAGATTGAGGTCTCTGACAATGCTCCAGTTAAGGTTACCTTCGAACGACACATTGTTGTAGTTGCCGATATTGGCGTAGGTGGTGTTCATCAGACCGTCTTTCATGAAAATCATATCACTGACCTGATTGGAAGAGAAGAAATAATTCACTTTGACGGTTCCCGACACTTTTCCACCATAGTTCGAATAGGAGAGGGATATATTGTTGCTTCTCTCGCTTTTCAGGTCGGGGTTACCGTATCTCACCGTTCCGGGTGTACTCGTATTGCGGAATGGATTGAGCACGTAGAGTCCGGGACGCGAGATTCTCATCTGATAAGCCAGACGGAAATTGGAAGCCTCGGTCATCTTAAAGGTCGCCGACAGATTGGGCACAACGTCATTCAGAATAGTGGTGAAATCCGGATGGTCTCCCAGACGGTATTTCAACCCCATCCGCGTGTGTTCGTAGCGAACTCCGGCACGGAAGCTCCATTTGGCGAAATTCCCTTTATAAGAAGCATACAGGGCATAGATGTCGCGGAACTGCTTAACGTTCATGTGCTGCGACTCATCAATGGCCAGATTGTCGGAGGCGGTTCCATACCATTGGGCATTCTCCGAGCGGTCGGAGTTGAGATTCATTTTTCCGCCGGCCTCGAGCAGGTGCCTGTCTTTGAAGTTATTGGAATAATCGAGCTGAAATATATGGGAGTTGTTGTAGGAATCGTTGGTTTCTCTTGTATAAGGAGAGTCGTTGAAGGTATAATCACCTTTTATATCGTAGGTATACATATCGCTGTTGTTCTTATTCTTTCCATGCGTATAAGAATAGGAGGCGATAAGATGATGATCTGGGCGTCGGAAATTGTGCTGGAAAGAGAGCTGGGCCGATAACGAGAACCATTGACCGTCGGGAACGGTGTTCCTCCGCAGGCTCCAGCGTTCGGTCATGTCTTTCGAGAGCATTCGCATCGAAATCTCTGACGGTGAGCCCCACGTGTTGTTGGAGATGTTGCCACCGAAAGTGAAAAGATTCAAAGTGTCGGGTTCCCAAGAGAGATTGAGGTTCCCCCCGAGATAATCCCAGCTATTACGGCTACGTCCGGAAGATGTCTGCAAATGATTGATATCGGACTCAAGATTCTCTATCGTTGATTCGTATGTGTTGTAGCGATGAAAAAGCCGGCCGTTGTTATAACTCACCTGAGCGCTTCCGGTCACATTTCCTACTTTCGTGCGGGCATAGGCCGAACCTCCTGTATTATTGCTCGACAAATAAAAATTGAGATTAGTCAGATAACCTGAAAGTGACTGTTTGGTTATCGTCACGATATTCAGAATACCACCGGTTCCCTCTGCCTCGTATTTGGCTCCCGGTTCGGAAATGACTTCAATACGCTTGATTGTGGCTGCGGGCATTGATTTTAGAATCGTCTTAACATCTCCCTTCAACATAGGATCCTCGCGTCCGTTTAAATAGATTTTGAAACTTGACTGGCCATTGACCTTGATATCATCGTTGGCATCGACGGTCACTCCGGGCACTTTTCTGAGGATTTCGAGTGTGCTGTTGGTAGCAGCTTCGGGATCTTCCTCCACGCTATAAGTTAGAGTGGCGCCATCGCTTTTTATCAGTTTCTTGGTGCCTGTTACAACAATGTCATCAAGAGTGACGTCGGGAATAGAAAGGGAATCTGCGGCCTGAGTAGTGGCCGTTGAATCATTAGTTAGAACGAGGGCAGCTGCCGAAGAAATCTGAACTGAGCCGGCAACTACCGCCGTCAAAAGCAATCTGGAAATATACATCATTTTTAATTTTCGTCAGATATTATGGTGTGGAATCTGTCTGACGATATTGAATACCCGCAAATTTAAGATATGTGACATAGAAAATGCTACGTATTATGATTTTTTAAGAATCATTCAGTTATTTTACATGAGCGGGGCGGACGCAATCGACGGGGCGGACGCGATTGCGGCGATACAAAAATCGACGGCGCGGACGCAATATATTGCGTCCCTACCTGTGCCAAAGCACGATCTTGCCGGTGGTCAGGGATTCAGAGACCCGGATCAGCCGCTGATTCGATGAGCCGCGAAAAAGAAGATCACGGTCAAGCAATGACTCGATGAAAGGGGAGTCCACCACCACTTCCGCATGTCTCACGGCATCGAGAAGCCGAGGGTCCGAGAGTATCTCCTCCCAGGTGAAGCCGGTGTAGATCCACACCGTGTGGCCCAATCGGGCCACACGTCTGCATAATTCAGCTACATCTTCCGGCTGATAGAGCGGGTCACCGCCGGAAAGAGTCACGTCGAAATCCTCCTCCTCGACGGTTTCCATCAACTGGTCGATGGATGTGTCTTCACCGCCTGTGAAATCCCATGAACCGGGATTATGACATCCCTGACAATGATGGGCACATCCGGCGAAGTAAACGGAGGTCCTGAAACCGGGGCCGTCGACGGTTGTTCCTTTCAGAATTCTTAGAATACGCATTTTTGAGCAACATATTCTTACTCGTGCACCACGCGGTCGTTGAGTTCGGCGAGTTTGCCGGAATTCCAGCGGTCGGTTGTGCCGACGAGATAGCCTGTAATTCGCTGAATTGTCTCGAACTTCGCCCCGCATTTGGGACAATGCGTCTCATTCTTATCTGCATTCTCATAGCCGCAGTTGGGGCAGTGGTTGCGGTTATGGTTCACCGAGCCATATCCCATGTTATACTTATCGATCAGGTCCACAATTTGCATGATCGATTCCTCATTGTGCGTTGCGTCTCCATCGATTTCCACATAGAAGATATGACCGCCTCCCGTCAGCTCATGATAAGGAGCCTCGACTTTGGCCTTATGGCGTGGCGAGCAATGATAATAGACGGGCACATGGTTGGAGTTGGTATAATATTCCTTATCGGTCACACCGGGGATAATGCCGAACGATTTGCGGTCTTTCTTGGTGAACTTTCCGGAAAGGCCTTCGGCCGGAGTGGCGAGTACGGAGTAGTTGTGGCCATAGGTTTCGCTGAAATCATTGACACGACTGCGCATATGGCGCACGATCTTGAGTCCGAGAGCCTGGGCCTCCTCACTTTCGCCATGATGTTTTCCGACCAGAGCAATCAGACACTCCGCGAGACCGATGAAGCCGATGCCGAGAGTACCCTGATTGATCACGGATTCAATAGAGTCGTTGCGACCGAGTTTATCGGCACCATTCCACAGCACGCTCATCACGAGCGGGAACTGTTTGGCGAGAGCTGTCTTCTGGAATTGAAAACGCTCATGAAGCTGCTGGGCCGTGATATCAAGTACCTCATCGAGCTTCTGGAAGAAGCGGGCAATTCTTTCCTCCTTATCCTGTACGTTCATCACCTCTATGGCAAGACGCACGATATTGATGGTCGAAAAAGATATGTTTCCGCGTCCGACAGATGTTTTCTCGCCGTAACGGTTTTCAAAAACACGCGTGCGACAACCCATCGTTGCAACTTCATATCTGTATCTTTCAGGATCATCCGCCCTCCAGAGTTCATGTCGGTTATAGGTGGCATCGAGATTGAGGAAATTCGGAAAAAAGCGGCGTGCCGTCACCTTGCAGGCCAGTTTATATAAATCATAATTGGGATCTTCGGGCAGATAGCTTACGCCCCTTTTTTTCTTCCATATCTGAATGGGGAAGATTGCCGTGGCTCCGTTTCCTACACCTTCATAAGTGGAATTGAGAAGCTCTCGGATAACGCAACGTCCTTCGGCCGAGGTATCGGTGCCATAGTTTATGGAGGAGAACACCACCTGATTTCCGCCGCGCGAATGTATGGTATTCATATTATGGATAAATGCCTCCATGGCCTGATGCACTCGTTCAACAGTGCGGTTCACGGCATGCTGGAGCAGGCGCTCCTCTTCGGGGAGACCGTCGAGGTCGCGTTTAAGGAAGTCCTTGAGTTCGATATGATACAGTTTCGAGAGATCCTTACCGGTGAGTTGCTCAAGATTGCGCACCTCCTCGATGAAAGAACTCCTCACGAAGGGGGCGAGATAGAAATCGAAAGCGGGAATGGCCTGACCGCCGTGCATCTCATTTTGGGCGGTTTCAAGAGAGATGCAGGCTATCACGCTTGCAGTCTCGATACGTTTTGCCGGACGCGACTCGCCGTGGCCGGCCACGAAACCATGGCGCAGTATTTTGTCGAGAGGATGCTGCACGCAAGTCAGACTCTTGGTGGGGTAGTAGTCTTTATCATGAATATGCAGATAGTTGTTTTTCACAGCCGTTTTCACATCGGGGCTCAAAAGATAATCATCAACAAAGGGCTTCGTTGTCTCGCTGGCAAATTTCATCATCATTCCGGCGGGCGAGTCGGTGTTCATGTTGGCGTTCTCGCGTGTGATATCATTGTTTTTCGCCTCGATGATCTCGAGAAACATATCGCGTGTCTTTGCGCGGCGCGCGATGGAACGCTGGTCGCGATAGGCGATATAACGTTTGGCCACATCCTTGCGCGCGGATTTCATAAGCTCTATCTCCACGCGGTCCTGAATCTCTTCGACGGTCATTCTTTCCTTACCGCCGATTCCCACGCGGTCGGTGATCTTCTGTATTAACGCTTCATCCTCGCCCATTTCCGTGGTGAGCATCGCCTTGCGGATAGCAGCCTTTATCTTCTCTTCGTTGTATCCTACAACACGCCCGTCTCGTTTCTCAACAATCTGTATCATAATAAACTATTTGCGAAGCTGTCTGAACGGCTTCTAATAAGAGTAATTTCTTTTGCCACAAAGTTATCAATTATATGCAGATTTGGCAAACAAATTCCAATAAAAATTTCAAAAAGTTTTCACTTTTGGGAAACTTTTTTAGTACAATAAAATTTTTATTTACCTAAACATCAATCATATAAAAAATATTTTGGAAAACTTTTGCCGAATCAGAGTCCAAGTAGGGGCGCAATAAATTGCGCCCACGTATCACAGCGGGTCGGATGTGATTTATCGCGCTCACATATATAACGGCGTTGCAATTCATTGCGTTCGAACGCAAGTCGGGCGGCCGGGCGACGCGGACGCAATATATTGCGTCCCTACGCGTGCCAATGATGTTGCAAAACATAAAAATGATTCAGAAAAGGACTCAGAATAATGGTCAAAATTGCTTAATTTTGTGATAAATTTTGCTCCCGAAGTTGTTTTATTTTGAGCAATATAAACTTATCGATATATCATGTCAGAAAGCACTAATAACAAACTGAAAGAGGAGGCAATCAAATATCACGAGGAGGGGTTTCCCGGAAAGATAGAGGTTGTTCCCACCAAACCTTACGGCACGCAGAAAGACCTTTCACTGGCTTATTCGCCCGGCGTGGCCTATCCTTGCCTCGAAATCGAGAGAGAGCCGCAAAAAGCCTACGACCTTACGAACAAAGGCAATCTTATGGCCGTGATATCCAACGGCACAGCCGTGCTTGGCTTGGGAGACATCGGCGCACTGGCCGGCAAACCGGTGATGGAAGGAAAAGCATTGCTTTTCAAGATTTTCGCAGGCATAGACTCATTCGATATCGAAGTGAACGAACCGGATCCGGATAAATTTGTAGAGGCGGTAAAGGCCATCAGCATCACATTCGGAGGCATCAATCTCGAGGATATCAAAGCCCCCGGATGCTTCAAGATAGAAAAACGATTGAAGGAAGAGTGCGACATACCGGTGATGCACGACGACCAGCACGGGACGGCCATAATTTCCGGCGCCGCCCTGATTAACGCTCTTGAGATACAGGGTAAGAAGATAGAAGATATCAGGCTCGTCGTGAACGGTGCCGGCTCGGCGGCAATCAGCTGCACACGCCTCTACATGAGCTTGGGCGTGCGCAAAGAGAATATAGTGATGTGCGACTCCAAAGGAGTGATACATTCCGGGCGCGCGGACCTGAATGAACAGAAGAGAGAATTCGCGGCTCCGCGAAGCGAGCGCACTCTCGCCGAAGTGATGCGCGGAGCCGATGTATTTCTCGGCCTTAGCGTCGCCAATGTACTTACGCCGGAGATGGTGAAGTCGATGGCACCTAAACCGATAGTTTTCGCACTCGCCAATCCAGATCCGGAGATAGACTATAATCTTGCCCATTCTACACGCGATGATATCATCGTCGCCACCGGAAGGAGCGACTATCCCAATCAAGTCAACAACGTGCTGGGGTTCCCCTATATCTTCCGCGGAGCGCTTGATTGCAGGGCTTCGGCGATAAACGAAGAGATGAAGATAGCCGCCGTCCATGCCATCGCGAAACTCGCGAGGGAGGAAGTGCCAGAAGAAGTAAGAAAGATCTATCGCGACAAAGATATGAAATTCGGACGCGATTACATTCTGCCGAAACCATTCGATCCGCGGCTTCTCTACACTGTTGCTCCGGCAGTGGCAAAAAGCGCGATGGAATCGGGCGTTTCCCGCCGACCGATCGAAAACTGGAAAGATTACGACACGTACCTTCGCAAAAGAATGGAGGAAATCCGCCGGAAATAACGGATTATCTTCTTATAAAGATAAAAAACCTACGATGAAAACGGCAAAAACTCCCTTCGGGGAGTTTTTTGTGTATTTACGGTTAAAAATTCTTTAATTATTCAACCGATTTAATGTATATTTTTAGTAAATTTGCATCATAAATGACAAAAGCACGCGGCGCGGTTCTAAAAAGAGACGTGTCGGCGGCTCAATTTCCATAATTATGGCAAAAGAACTGAAGAACTTCACAAAACGATCCGACAATTACTCCCAATGGTATAATGAACTTGTAGTAAAAGCCGATCTGGCGGAACAGTCAGCCGTTAGAGGCTGCATGGTAATCAAGCCTTACGGGTATGCCATATGGGAAAAAATGCAACGTCAGCTCGATGACATGTTCAAGGAGACCGGTCATCAAAACGCATATTTCCCGCTTCTGATTCCGAAATCTTTCCTGAGCAGGGAGGCAGACCATGTGGAAGGTTTCGCAAAAGAATGCGCCGTCGTGACGCATTACCGTCTTAAGAATGATCCTGACGGGAACGGCGTTGTAGTAGACCCGGCTGCCAGACTTGAGGAGGAACTGATCATCCGTCCTACCTCAGAAACTATAATCTGGAATACCTACAAGAACTGGATACATTCTTACAGGGATCTTCCCATATTAGTGAACCAGTGGGCAAACGTTTTCCGATGGGAGATGCGCACCCGTATGTTCCTGCGCACCGCTGAATTCCTCTGGCAGGAAGGCCATACGGCACATGCCACTAAAGAGGAGGCGGAGGCCGAAGCCAGAAGAATGCTCAACGTATACAGCGATTTTGCAGAAAATTACATGGCCGTACCGGTCATCAAGGGCGTTAAGTCGGCCAACGAACGTTTTGCAGGAGCTCTCGACACCTATACAATCGAGGCCATGATGCAGGACGGCAAAGCCCTGCAGTCGGGCACGAGCCACTTCCTCGGCCAGAACTTCGCAAAAGCTTTCGACGTGACGTTCATGAATAAAGAAAACAAGCCCGAATACGTATGGGCCACATCCTGGGGCGTTTCAACACGTCTCATGGGTGCTCTAATCATGACCCACAGCGATGACAACGGGCTTGTGCTTCCTCCGAAGCTCGCACCTATTCAGGTTGTGATTGTTCCGATCTATAAGAATGAAGAGGGACTCAAAGCCATATCCGAAAAAATAGAACCTCTCGTAAAGGAACTTCGCGCTAAAGGAATTAGTGTGAAGTATGATGATGCCGACAACAAACGTCCCGGCTTCAAATTCGCCGACTATGAGGTTAAAGGCGTTCCGGTTCGTCTGGCAATCGGACAGCGCGACCTCGAAGAGGGGACTGTTGAAGTGATGCGCCGCGACACGCTCGAGAAAGAGACCGTTCCTATGGAAGGTATAGTGGAAGAAGTTCAACGTCTGCTTGCAGACATTCAGGACAATCTCTATAAGAAAGCCCTCAAACTCCGCGAATCGAAAACCATAACAGTTGACAGCTACGACGAGTTCAAGGAGAAAATCGAGGATGGCGGTTTCATACTCGCTCATTGGGACGGCACACCCGAGACAGAAGAAAAAATCAAGGAGGAGACGAAAGCCACAATCCGTTGCATACCGTTCGACGGCGACAAAACCCCGGGCAAGTGCATGGTGACCGGCAAACCTTCGGCATGCCGCGTGATTTTCGCGAGATCTTATTGATAACTGTTGCCAAACAGAGAACGTTGTTTCACGCCAATTTTTCAGATATGCGCATCAGACCATTGATATTCGGGTTAGCGATCGCATCCGCCGCGTTATCGGCAGGCGCATTGACCGTGGAGGACTATTGCAGTCCCTCCGCGTCAGCACCTGTCAGAATCAAGGAGATGCGTCCGCTTGCCGACGGGCTGACCTATTCGGCTATCAGCGAAGACGGGAAATCAATTGAAATCTACGATTACAAGACCGGCCGCAAGACCGGAACACTCTTCAGTATCGATGGTGTCAAGGGAGATCTCAGGATTGATTCTTTCGAAGGATATGAAATAAGCGCCAACGGCAAAAAAATCCTCCTCTGGAACGATTCGGAGAAGATCTATCGCCGGTCGTTCACAGCTCGCTATTACGTCTACGACATAATGCGCTCCACTCTCAAAAGCGTCTCTGCAGGAGGCGCGCAGCGTGGCGCCACTATTTCCCACGACGGGCGTATGGTGGCATACGTGCGCGACAACAACATCTATATCTCGAACCTCGATTACGGAACCGATAAGGCAATCACCACCGACGGAGAGACAAACCGGATAATCAATGGAGCCGCCGACTGGAGCTATGAGGAGGAGTTTACACTCGTGAACACCATGCGCTGGAACGGCGATGACACCGTTCTGGCATATATGAAGTTCGACGAATCGCAAGTTCCAGAATATTCGTTCGATGACTATTCCGGCTTCTGCGATGCCGACCCGACTTCCGACCTCTATCCTCACAGTTACAGCTACAAATATCCCCTTGCAGGCTATCCCAATTCGAAAGTGTCGGTGCTCGCCTATAATCTCGATAACCGCACAACCAAGACGATGGACCTTCCCATAGGCAACGAAGGATATGTTCCTTCCATCGAATTCGATGAGGCAGGGACCAATCTTATGGTCATGGTGCTCAACCGCGATCAGAATCATCTGAGACTATTCAAGGTGAATCCGGCTTCGACAGTAGCAGTGCAGCTTATGGAGGAACGCAGCAAGACATGGCTCAGCCCCGCCGCCTATCAGATGGTTGACTACGGTACAGGGTCATTTGTGATCGGCAGCGAGCGCAGCGGCTATCAGCATCTCTATGAATATGACTACAACGGCACGCTCAAGCGCCAGCTCACCAAAGGAGACTGGAATGTTACCGACTATTACGGAAAAAATGCCAAAACCGGAATCCATTATTTCCAAAGCACTATACTTGGGCCTATCAACCGAAACGTGACGGCAGTCAACGCAAGGGGAGAGATAAGTGTCCTCAACCGGCAAGAGGGATTCGAGAGCGCTTCGTTCAGCAAAAACATGGACTGCTTTGTCAGGACCTACAGCAATGCCCTCACGCCGCCAGTCTATAGCATCTGCAATGCAAAGGGGGCTTCGATAGTTGAACTCGAAAACAACAGCATATATGCCGCGAAATATGCCTCCGCGCCCCGTAAAGAGTTTCTGACAGTGAAGAATGCAGCCGGCATGGAGATGAATGCCTTTATCATCAAACCTGCTGATTTTGATCCTTCCAAGAAGTATCCTTTGCTTATGTATCAGTATGGCGGCCCGGACTCACAGCTTGTGGCCAACAGCTGGAAGATGGAGGGAGTTTACTATCTCGCTTCATTAGGATATATAGTAGCTGCTGTTGACGGCCGTGGAACAGGCTACCGAGACCGGGAATGGGCCACATGCGTTTATCGCGACCTGGGCCATTATGAAACGGAGGACCAGATAGCCGGAGCGAATTATTTCGCATCGCTCCCTTATATCGACAATTCGAGAGTGGCCTGCTTCGGCTGGAGCTATGGCGGATATATGACGCTTATGGAACTCTCTCAGCCGGGCAATCCGTTTAAGGCCGGAGTGGCGATGGCTCCGGTGACCGACTGGAGATATTACGACTCTATATATACAGAGAGATATATGTCGTCACCCCGCCAGAACGATGAAGGATATAAAAGATCCTCGGCATTATGGCGCACAAAAGATATGAAGTCCCGTCTGCTTATTATGTCGGGGACAAGCGATGACAACGTGCATTTCTACAATACACTCAAATATACATCGAAACTGAATTTCGAAGGAAAGATTTTCGACATGATGGCATTCACCGGTTTCGAACACAGCCTCGGAATGTGCAATGCAAGGGTGATGCTATTCAGAAAAATCGCAGATTTCCTCGAGACACAACTCAGGTAATTTTGAATGTTGAATGCTGAATGCTGAATTAGAGTAGGCATCAATCTTATTCATTAATCTTATTATGGAGGACCTAAAGAAAGTCAGCAGCCTGCAGCTTTATACCTTCTGGAAGAATCTTTCCGTAGGGTTGCTCGCCATTGTTGCGTTGATGGCGTTCTCCATACTGTTGCCTTTCTATTTCTCCCCGATTCTTGCCCTTATTTTCGCGGCATTCCTCTATACTATACTCTACAACAACAAGCTGAACCACTCTTCGGTCTGCATGCTGGTATCGTATTCCATATTCCTTTGCCTGATATCGTATTCTTTCGCCACGATTATCCTGAATATCCTATATATCTGGGATTTTATCTCACTTCCGCCGGAGCTGACATTTTTCACCAAGCCGTATATACCAACTCTGATTCTATGTCCGGTATGCTTCGTGACGATGCTCATAATCTTTTTCCGTCGACGCAAGCTCAGCATCTGCGTGGATTGCAAGCTTGAATTGGGCAGTTCCAATGAAAGAGGCAAACTTGGAAACATCCTTACCTACGAATCGCATTTCCAGCTCCGTAACCTTCTTTTCCTTTTCGGAATTCTCTCGGTTGCGGTATGGATATATTATCTCTTCTTCTATGTGAACACGGATGTCAACAACCGCGACTGGTATGTTTTCATGTGGCTCACTATCATCGCATTCGTGCTCGACGAGGTCTACTTCATGTTTCGCTATTATAACCTCTACCTCGACCTTAAGGAAAACAACGAGATAATCTCGCAGGAGGAGTTGCAGGATATGACGGCCAAGACCTATCTTAGGTATTACGTGATTTGCGGAGAATATATTTATCTGGACGCGAAATCGAGCGATTCCAATACTCCTTACAAGGAGGTTATAGACACGCCTTTCTTCACTAAAAGATCTGTCAACGGTATCACGTTCCCTGAGGTTACGAGCATAATCCGCAAGATGACAGGGGTAAGCGATGGCGAACTTCGATTCTTTTTCGGGCGCAAGCTCCGCGATATTGATCGTCATTCCCTCCTTCGCTATTTCTATTTCCTCGACGGAGCGGTAGAGAATTATCCGGAGTTGAATGTAAGAGGAGAATGGATATCATTCGACCGTCTCAAAAAAATTTACTCATTCAATCCCGGAAACCTCTCCAATATCTGTGTGGCCGACATAACGCGTCTCGCAACGATAGTGCTTACACAGAAAATATTCGATGAAAAGGGCTATCGCAAAAACAAGCTCAAGTCATATCATCCGAATTTCACCCTAAAAGAGGTGAGGGATTCCGACACGGATTTCCAGGATGACAAATGGATACGCATCTCTCTGTTCAACTCCGACACACCTATGTATAGTCTCAAACGATGGTTCCGCCAGATAATAGGGGGGAAGAGCAAAAACAAAGCCAACCAATGGAGTTAGAAACGATAGCCGTTGTCGGGCCGACAGCGAGCGGCAAGACGCGAAGGGCTGTTGAGATTGCAAAAGCATTCAATGGAGAAATAATTTCCGCCGATTCGCGCCAGCTCTACAGGGGAATGACCATTGGCACGGGTAAGGATCTCGACGAGTACGGAGATGTGCCGTATCACCTGATAGATGTGGCCGATGCAGGCGAGCGCTGGAACCTGCACCGATATCTGAGATCGTTCCGGCAATCTTTCCGTGATATAAAGGGGAGAGGTAGGTTGCCCGTGGTCTGCGGAGGCACGGGAATGTATGTTGAGCATGCCCTCAACGGAGTGGTGCTTCCGGAGGTCCCGATAAATCAGCAGCTCAGAGATGAACTGTCAGACAAACCGCTGGATGAGCTCGAAAGAATACTCTCAACCTATCGCAAACTCCACAACACAACTGACACAGACACTGCAAAGCGAGCCATAAGGGCAATCGAGATTGCGGATTATTATTCGCGTCATCCCGAAGAGGCCGCAATGGCCGATAAGGAGAATGCAAGACCTCTGAATGCTATTGTGATCGGTATAGACATTCCTCGCGAAAAAAGACGCGAAAGGATAACTGAACGTCTTGACGCCCGTATCGAGGAGGGTATGATCGGTGAAATCGAAATGCTTCTCGCCGGCGGACTACTTCCGGAGGATCTGATTTATTACGGACTCGAATATAAATTTGTCACGCTTTACGTGATAGGGAAGATGTCGCTACAGGAAATGAAGGAAGGTCTTGAAACCGCCATCCATCAGTTTGCCAAGCGGCAGATGACTTGGTTTCGCGGCATGGAGAAGCGAGGAATACACATCGACTGGCTTCCTTATGATCTTCCTCAGCCGGAATTTATCGGACAAGTGAAACGCCTCGCTGAAGACCGGTAAAGGAACAGGCATCAAAAAAGGGAGGGTTCCGCAATAGCAGTCAAAACTTATTTCGTGGATTTAGAAGGGAAGAGGATACGCTCGCCTATATCTTTGGCGATCTGCGACCTCAGACGCATTATGGCACTTATCTGCATCTGAAGCTTCCGCTCCGCTTCATCATCCCCTTTACCGGAAATTTCCCTGAATTTAGTGAAGAGATCCTTAAGCTTCAGATTGAGCATCTCGTTTTTTAATTCCACGATCGAACGCATCACAAGCATCGGGAAACGGTTTTCCTCCCGGACATCGACATCATTATTGCGCTCATAGATATGGCTGAGCTGATGGGTTTCGCGTATCAGTTCATTGACCGTTGCCCGGATATCATCCTCTTCATGGCTTGCGAGTATTCGTGAAGCGAAGTTCTTGGAAAACTCCACTTCCGCCGCCGAACGGAGAGCGCTGATCTCCGCTTCGAGTTTCTTTTCCTCTTTTTCAATCTGCGACATATCCACAGCCTCGCGCCCGATGCGTTCGATATTCTCACGGCGTTTCGCCTCAAGAGATTTCTCGGTTTCCTGCATGTGATTCCCAAGCGACTGTTTGAAATCATCTCTCATGGAGCGCAAAATCTGAAATATCTTTCCGAAAACATCCACGCTGAACACGATGTTGTCGCAATCCAGCTCATCGCATATATAATCGAGCACGAATTCCGGATAATAACCGCTTTCCTCATCTTTGAGCGGGTCACCGTCCATAAAACCATACTTGAGACTATATTCGATAATTTTTCTTTCGAGCGGAGCAAGCGGATTGGAAGAGATAAGGGCGGTTCGCGGACGATTCGGCGGAGCGACAACATCCGGAGCTTTCTTTTCGCCTTCTGCGGTTCCGCCTGAGGGTTGTTGACGGGGCTCGTCGACGGGAAAATCACGGCGTGTCTTTTCGCGACGCCATTTCTCCACAAGCGAGCCGCGAACCCTGGCAACAGATTTGGCCACGGTATCTTCCGAAATGCCGAGTATGGAACTGCATTCCTGAATATATACGTCGCGTGCTACGGCATCGGGTATATGGGCAAGCGATTCGACCACGCTGTTCACGGCTTCTATACGCTTCTGGGGATCTTTCTGAATATCGGAAAGAAGCACCTGGGCCTTAAAGCGGATGATATCGGTTTCATGTTCAGCCACGTATTGCCGGAATTCTTCCGGAGTATGCTTGCGAGCGAAAGAATCCGGATCATCGCCATCGGGGAGAAGAAGCACCTTCACCTTCATCTTATGGCTCAGAAGCATATCGATACCGCGCAACGATGCTTTTATCCCGGCAGCATCTCCGTCGTAAATGAGCGTGATATTTTCTGTGAACCTATGGATCAGGGCAATCTGTCCGTCGGTAAGAGCCGTTCCGGAAGAAGCCACAGTGTTGCGCATACCCGACTGCCACATGCCTATGACGTCGAGATATCCCTCCACAAGATAGCATTTGTCTTCCTTCACGATATCGGCACGTGCCTGATATATGCCATAAAGCTCATTGCTTTTCTTGTAAAGAGATGATTCCGGGGAATTGATATATTTCGCCTGAGATCCTTTCAGATCGCGGCCTCCGAAAGCCACAACCTTGCCGGCGGAATTTATGATCGGGAAGATAACGCGGCCTCGGAAACGATCGTAGAGCCTACCATCGGACGAAGTGCCGATAAGTCCGAGCTTTTTCAGCACTTCGGGGTCGTAGCCTGCGGCTTTCGAGGCATTCACGAGGGCCGAACCCTTGTCCAGAGCATATCCCAGCCGGAACTTACGGGCCGCTTCCTCCGTGACCCCACGCTGATACAGATATTGCAGACCTATGTCGCGCCCCTCTTCTGTGTCGTGCATATCGCTTTCCATCTTTCCCATAGCCCATTCGTTGGCTACAAGCATCGACTCGCGTTCCGACTGGGCGGCGCGTTCCTCATCGGTCAACTCGCGCTCCTTGACCTCAATACCATATTTACGGGCAAGATGAAGAAGAGCGTCATGATAGGAGAGTCCCTCCTTTTCCATGATGAAATTCACCGGAGAACCGCCTTTCTTACAAGAGAAGCAGAAACAGAAATTCTTTCGTTTGCTGACAGAGAAAGAGGGTGTCCGCTCGTTATGGAACGGACACAAACCCATATAATTGGCGCCGCGACGCACGAGATGGACATAATCGCTCACCACCTCCACAATGTCGGCGGCATCCTTAATCTTCTGCGCGGTGACTTGATCTATCAATTATCTTTGAAGTGATTTTATGAATTTCTTCGTTGGTGGAAAGACGGGTGGGAACCAGAGGTAGTCTCAGCTCGTTTTCTATGATTCCCATGGCATTGAGCGTGCATTTCACTCCTGCAGGATTTCCGTCGACAAACAAAAGGTTGAATAGCTCTGTGAATTCGAAATGGATGGGAAGCGCCTCCTGATATTTTCCCTGCAGGCAAAGGCGCACCATCTTGCCGAATTCTGCGGGGAAAGCATTTCCAATAACGGATATTACACCTACCGCTCCCAAGGTCATCAATGGATAGGTTATGGAGTCATCACCGGATATTACCTGGAAACTCGACGGTTTGTTCTTTATAATCTCCTCTATCTGGCTGAAATTGCCGGAAGCCTCTTTGACGCCGATCACATTCGGCACCTCTTTGGCTATTCTCAGGGTTGTGGCGGCGGTCATATTGACTCCAGTACGCCCCGGAACGTTATATAGTATCACCGGCACCGGAGAGGCCTCGGCTATCGCGCTGTAATGCTGATATATACCCTCCTGGGAAGGCTTGTTGTAGAAGGGCACGACCGAAAGAATGGCGGAGAAACCCGTAAGATCAATCTCCGAAAGCTCGCGGACCACGCCAACGGTGTTGTTGCCGCCGAGACCGAGCACAAGAGGAACTCTTCCGTCGACACGCTGCAATACGAAATCGCGTATCTGCTTCTTTTCGTCGGGGAAAAGGGCAGGAGTCTCGCCCGTAGTGCCGAGAACAACAATATAATCCACTTTATCCTTCAGAAGACGGTCGATGATTCTTCCCAAAGCTTCAAAATCCACAGATTTATCTTTTTTGAAAGGCGTTATCATCGCCACACCGAGACCTTCGAGACTGAAAACTGCCATATATAAGAATATCTAAGAAAACTGTTCAGCCATTTCGTTGTTGATGCAAATTTGAGCAAACATAATCCGCATTTGACGAAAGACATCTACAAAATTAATCATTTTGTTGGTTAAGATAGCAAAATCAGAAAATATTTATGTAACTTTATACTCTGTTCATATATCCTTATTCGGGGAATTCAAATTTCCGTAAGCCCGAATCTTTAAGGAACAGAGTCTAAACAGCAACCGACATGGATTTAAAGGCAATCTTTAAAAACGGTTCCTTATCTTTCTGGAAGGAGATAAAATCATATCTCAACGTTGCCGGAAATCTTGAGCCGCAGATTGATATGGAGCAGAGCATACGCGCCGGGGTCTCATTCAAAGGCTCGCAGCTGCTCGTGCTCATATTCGCCATCTTCATAGCGTCTCTGGGGCTGAACACCAACAGCATACCGGTGATAATAGGCGCGATGCTCATTTCCCCGCTAATGGGCCCGATCATCGGAATGGGGCTTGGTATCGGCATCCAGGATTTCGACCTTCTGAAGAGAGGACTTAAGAACATCGTGGCAGCCATGATCGGATCTCTGGTGGCTTCCGCTATATATTTCCTTATTTCTCCGCAATATGAGGGAGCGAGCCAGTTGCTGGCGAGGACCTCTCCTTCGATATACGATGTATTTGTGGCCCTCTTCGGCGGGGGCGCGGGCATTGTGAGCATAGCCTGCAAAAACAAAGGGCAGGTGATGCCGGGCGTAGCGATCGCAACATCGCTTATGCCTCCCCTCTGCACCGCGGGCTACGGCTTAGCCACATGGCAGATGAACTTCTTTTTCGGAGCCATGTACCTTTTCTTCACCAACATGATCTTCATCCTATTCGCCACCTGGATCGGTGTAAAGCTGATGGGATATAAAAAGGCCGTGTACCAGAACGAGAAACGGGCGAAAAAGGTGCAGACAATTGTTTATTCCATTGTGGGAGTAACAATAGCCATAAGTATTTATCTGACGGCTGTAATGTTCAATAAATCGATATTCGTGAGCAAAGCTTCTGAATTCGTGGAGAAAGAGATGGTTTTCCCCAACACGCAGGTTCTAAATCATAAGGAATATATCGAAAAAGGCAAACGCCACATCGATGTCACTCTTATCGGCGCAGCGCTGCCGAAAGACTCTCTGCAGCTCGCGATGATGAACAAACTCGACTCCGTCGGACTCGGAGGTACTATTCTGCGTATCAAACAAGGGTTTTCGTTAACAAACCGCGAAATCGACGACGAGCAGAATTTCGACCAGTTCTACCGCCTCATGCAATCCGAGATAGCAGCAAAAGACAGCCAGATTGATTCGTTGAAGGACATCGTGGATACTCACCGGCAGTTCTCTGAAGAAAGCGTCAGCCTATCGCCTGAAATAAAAGTGCTTTTCCCCTCGATTCAGGACATAGCGTTGTCCCGGATGGTGGCCGCTCGAATCGGAGACCTTTCCACAGATACAGTGAGCATGATTTTTGTGAACGCTCCCAGAGGGCTCACTGCTCAGGAAAGAAAGAAACTTACCGAATACATCTCCGTTAGGCTGAACATCAAAGACATAAATCTGACAATGAATCCATCGAACTTCCCATGGCCCTCTTCTCATAATAAAACGGAAGATAAGACTTTGAAAAACAAGGCAGCAGACGCCACTAAAAACTGAAGCAACCGATGAGCCGCATAATTATCCCGTTATTATCACTGATAATGACGGCCCCTTTCCAGACTATGGCTTTAAGCGTCTCTTTTAAGGGAACACAGATGAATGTGATAACTGTAACTCCGGCAAGATCAACCGGTCTTGACGCCATCTACGTTGTCTACGACATGGCCCGTATAGAATCGATGGATCTTGAAGGGATTGAATCGCCGGGCCGTTTCAGGCTCAGCGCATACAGCAATCTGGGCGGAGGATATGCCCAGGAGGTAGCCGCAATAATCAACGGAGCAACGGCTTCTCTGGCTTCTCCCGGGGGCAATCTCGGATATATCGCGGAAGATGGCGATCGGCAGTATTGCTTCTGGGTAACGGATTATGCCTCATACAGGATGGAGCTGAGCTCTGTTACCGCTTTCAACGGCGACCAGGATTGCGAGACCACGCGCATCGAGGCCGTTGGGAAAGCAGACCCAATCAGATATTTCTCCATCAACGGCCGTCAGAATACCCTGAGCCGTGAGATCGATGTGCGATACAATACTCTTGAATGGGATCAGGAACAGAAAGCTTATATATCCACGGAGAAGAATATTTCTCTCGAAGCGTTGGAAAATCCGATTTCAATTCGTCCGGCTCTTTTATGCCCTTCAAGCATAAGGATGAGCGGCGACCGTTTCCTGCGCGAATGGGGAGAGGAGATAAGCGTTGAATCGAGCGTGATTCAGCCCAACGGTATCGAGGTGCATACCGAAGCGGTACAGAACAATCTCACCAACGAGGAGGACTCGAACATGATCAAGGGGGATGAGAGCAAGCTCGGAGGTTCGGCACCGGCGGATTTCACATTCTATGCCTATGTTACGGATGCCGTGATCCATGATGAATGGCAAATTGCGTCCGACCCTGATTTCGAGTATATAATCTATCGCTTCAACGAACGAGACCTCAATTATACTTTCAATGAAGAGGGCCAATATTATGTGAGATTCGTGGGAAGTAACGACGATGGTTCCTGCGAGACGTTCGGCGATACTTATGAAATAGGTATCGGAGCTTCGGAACTTCGCATCCCGAACGCATTTTCTCCCGACGGCGACGGAGTGAACGATATCTGGAAAGTGGGCTACCGCTCACTGATAGAATTCCGCTGCTGGATATTCGACCGCAATGGCAATCAGCTCTATTATTTCGACCGCCCCGAGGATGGCTGGGACGGCAAATATAAGGGTAAGATAGTGGGACCGGGTGTCTATTTCTATGTGATAGAAGCCACGGGAGCCGACGGCCGCAAATACAAGCAGGGTGGAGACATTAACATTATCCGCTACCGTAAATTCGGAAATCAGAATTCAACTGCACCGGAATAATTCCAGACGCAACAAAATGGCACGGTTTTTGTTAATATTGTCATTGATATGGCAGATATTAAGAAAACTAAGACGACAGACAATACAGAGCCTGTAATAATCAGGGAATCAGAGTCGGTGGATGTTTATGGAGCAAGAGTCCATAATCTGAAGAACATCGATGTCACGATTCCCCATAATTCCCTTTGTGTCATAACGGGTCTGAGCGGCTGCGGCAAATCATCGCTCGCGTTCGACACCATTTTTGCCGAGGGACAGCGAAGATATATAGAGACTTTCTCCTCCTATGCCCGCAATATGCTCGGCTCGTTAGAGAGGCCGGATGTAGACAAGATCACCGGTCTGAGCCCGGTTATCAGCATCGAGCAAAAAACGGTAAATAAGAATCCGAGGTCCACAATAGGCACAACCACCGAGATCTACGACTTTTTCCGCCTTCTTTTTGCAAGAATGGGAGAGGCCCGCAGCTATCTCACCGGTAAGCCGATGGTGAAATATACCAAAGACCGTATTGTAGACCTCATTGTGGATACATATAACGGCAAAAAGATATATGTGCTCGCGCCGCTTGTCAAAAACCGCAAGGGACATTACAAGGAACTTTTCGAGAATCTCCGCAAAAAGGGATATATTTATGTGAGAGTAGACGGGGAGCTCAAAGAGCTTGCCTACGGTATGAAACTCAACCGCTATCAGAACCATTCCGTGGAGCTTGTGGTAGACCGGATGCGGGCTTCTTCCAATGATATGCAGAGACTTCGCAGCTCGGTGGAGTCGGCTCTCAAGCAGGGCGACAAACAGATGATGGTGATGGATGCCGACACGGATGAGATCCGCCATTACAGCCAGCATCTGATGGATCCCGAGACCGGTCTCTCGTATCCGGAACAGGCGCCGCATAATTTCTCGTTCAATTCTCCGCAGGGTGCCTGCCGCCGTTGCAAGGGCCTTGGATATGTCTCGCTCGTGGATGAGGCAAAGGTGATTCCCGACAAGTCCAAATCAATTCATGACGGTGCTATCGTTCCTTTGGGTAAATATAAGAATTCACTTATCTTCTGGCAGATCGACGCTATCTGCCGTCTCTATGGATCCGATCTGAAAACTCCCGTGAACCAGCTTCCCGAAGAGGCTCTCCATGATATTCTCGACGGCACCGACGCGCACCTCTCGATACAGAACGATACACTCTCTACCACTCATTATACCTCATCCTACGATGGCCTTGTGAAATATATCGAGATGCAGCAGGATGCCGATGCAGGCTCCGAGGCCAACAAATGGAGCGGAAAGTTCTTTTCGCGCACCGTTTGTCCGGAGTGCAACGGGAGCCGTCTGAACAAGATTTCCCTCAATTTCTTTATCGATGGAAAGAATATAGCGGAAGTGGCAAGAATGGACATTGCCGACCTATACGAATGGACACAGGGGCTCGAAGACCGACTCGATGCCGGGAAAAGGGTAGTGGCTGAGGAGATTCTGAAGGAGATCAGGAGCCGTCTGCGCTTTCTCCTCGATGTCGGCCTCGATTATCTTTCGCTCGACAGGGAGAGCGCAAGCCTGAGCGGCGGCGAAAGCCAGCGTATACGCCTCGCGACACAGATCGGTTCGCAACTCGTGAATGTGCTTTATATTCTCGATGAGCCGTCTATCGGCCTTCATCAGCGGGATAACGTACGTCTCATAAACAGTCTCAAACAACTGCGCGACAACGGGAACTCGATAATCGTGGTGGAGCATGATAAAGATATCATGAAAGAGGCTGACTACATTATCGATATAGGTCCCGGAGCAGGGAGCGGCGGGGGAGAGGTTATGTTTCAGGGAACTCCTGCCAAAATGCTGGAATCGAACACTCTCACGGCTTCTTATCTGAATGGAAAGAAGGAGATAGAAGTTCCGAAAACCCGCAGAAAGGGTAATGGCAAATATCTCGAGATACGTGGAGCCAACGGCCATAATCTCAAGAACGTGAACCTCAAGCTACCGTTAGGGATGTTTGTCTGCGTCACGGGCGTGAGCGGAAGCGGCAAATCCTCACTCATTAACGGTACGCTGCAGCCTATGCTGAGTAAGCATTTCTTCAGGTCGCTGCAGGAACCGCTGCCATATAAATCGGTAAAAGGGATAGAAAACGTCGACAAGGTTGTGACTGTGGACCAGTCGCCTCTTGGAAGATCGCCCAGATCGAATCCCGCTACTTATACCGGCGTTTTTGCCGATATCCGCAAACTGTTTGTCGAACTGCCGGATTCGAAGCTGCGCGGTTATAAGCCCGGGCGTTTCTCATTCAACGTTGCTGGCGGACGCTGCGAGACCTGCAAGGGGAATGGC
>OHTA01000654.1_pt1 | contig 21485 bp, 18 predicted proteins | sample 1578851 | NCBI WGS metagenome assembly OHTA01 (sample SAMEA3879578, study PRJEB24766) | human gut metagenome | biome: human-associated habitat; feature: feces | place: USA | collected 1985/1987 | reverse complement strand
GGAGCGCCGTGGCGTCCGGCCGCATCTCGGAAACCGTCACCATCGAGTTGAAGCCGGAGCGGCTTTTAGCCCAGGCGTTGACAAGATAGGCTTTGCCGTCCTCATCCCAGAGCGGGCAGGTGTCGATGATTCCTTTCCCTTTCCAGAGGAGCACCGGCTCCGACCATTTGCCGCGCGGGTCGGCGGTTTTGACCATGTAGGCGCCCGTGTCGGGATCCCCCCAGAAGATGTAGTATTCGCCGTTGTGGAAACGGATCGAGGGTGCCCAGACTCCTTTGCCATGCTGAGGGGTATCGAAAGTTGGCGAGGGGAGAGAGGGGAGTGCATGGTTCACGATTTCCCAGTTCACAAGGTCGGTGGAATGCAGGATCGGCAGACCGGGAACGTTGCAGAAACTTGAGGCCGTCATCCAGTAGTCGGAGCCCACGCGGATAGCGTCAGGGTCGCTGTAGTCGGCGTTTATGATGGGGTTGACATACGTGCCGTCGCCCCTGTCGGGACTCCACACTTTCGATATATAATTGTTGCCGGCCGTGGCATATAATGCGCCCGATGCGAGAAGCATGAGGGCAAAAGCTGACAGTCTCATAAGCTGAAGTTCTTGATTAAACGTAATAAATTACGTTTCAGAGGCCCGGATTACTCAATCAAAGGTTGACGTGTCAGGCTATCGCAACGCTGACGGCCATGAAGAGGAGATGGGCGGTTACGGCGGCGCAGAGGCCACCGATGGTGTGGGCGAGTTCGCGGAAGCCGAGCGAGTCGAGCATGGCGGTGTGTGTGCTGAGATATCCGCTCCAGCACATGCCGATGGCGGTAAAGACAGCGATGGCGTTACCGTCGATCCACCCCTGGGATATGAAGTTGGGGACGAGGCTGAGCGCGGCGCCGACGGCACCGAGCGACGTGATGGGGAAGGCCACGAGATGGGGGTCGTGGAAGCCGAAGAGCCATTCGAAAATGAAATCGACTTTCTGTGCGAGCCATGGCAGAACGGCCACGCCTTCGTATGCGGCGCCGGTGTATTGACCCCCTTCGCCGGGGCCGAATGTGAGGAGCATCACGAGGGTGGATATTATGAGCACTCCGGGGATGATGGCGATGCCGACGTCAACGCCCGAGCGCCCACCGTCGAGCAAAGCGGAGAGGATTCTGACGAACGGGGATTTCCGTTCTCCTTCATTTTTCTTTTCATAGGTATCGGTTTTGTCGTCCACCATATCCTCTTCGAGATAATGCGGGTAGTTGCGTATCACGAAGTATTGCATCAGTCGCGTAGAGACGGCGCAGCCGAGGAAAGCGCCGGCAAATCCGACAAGCGGTTCCCAGAAATATCCCTGACCCACCATGAAGACCATCACGAGGAGGCCCATGCCAAAGGCGGTGCCGAAATTGGTGAGCGAGATGAACTGGTATTTCTTGAAATAAGAGCTGAAGCGTTTGTCGGAGGCAAGGGAGATGATGGCGGGGTTGTCGCTGAGGAAGGTTACGACGGCGCCAAGGGAGGCGACGCCCGGGAGGTTGAAGAGCGGTTTCATGAGCGGGCGCAGGAGTCGCTCGAGGAGGTCGACCACGCCGAATTCCATGAAAATCTTACCCACGGCACCGGTTAGCACGCAGATAGCCATGAGGTAGAAGACAGTGTTGAGAAGCAGGTCGTGGGCGGTGTTCATAAGCGTCTTGAGCATGTTTGCCAGTCCCATTCCCTGACCTAAATAGCCGAAAAGGCCGAACACCACGACGAGGCAAATAACGCCGCTCCATGCCGATTTCTTTCCGGCAGACTTGCCGGTTTTAGTTGCTTCTGATGATTTGATATCTGTTTCGACCGCGCCCGCGAGCGGGGCGGATTCTTCGTTATTTTCCATTCGGAGAGAACAGTTTTTCGGTATTAGGTTAAACGGTTTCTTCGACCGCAAAAATAACCCAAAATAGACAAACTGCAATCTTCCGGAATCTGTTTTATAACACGTTTACGCAAATTTCCGCACTTCTACCCCTGACCGCGTTTTGGGGCGGGGGCTGCGGGGGTGTCTTTGTCGACGGGGGAGTGGCGGCCGGTCTCGAAGTGGATGCGGTTCATTTCGAGGGGGGAGAGGGTCTGCATGTTTATGCCGAGGATGTCGTAGAGTGCCATAGCGAAGTTTTTATTAGGCGACGGGGAGTGTGCGCTTTTTGATGAAGGTCATCACGGCGTTGATGGCGAGCAAAGCTGCCAGGTAGGCTGCGCCGAGCATAAAGAGTGGGAGGCGCAGCGGGAAGATGCCGTGCCACATCCCGCCGAAGAAGTAGCAGAAGAATTGTAGCCAGAGGAGGCATTGGGTGGTGACGCAGAGCGTGCACCATGTCTTGATGCGGAATTTCTGATACCAGATGCTCCAGACGGTGAACGGCAGGCAGCATCCGTTGGCAAGAGCCAGCCATCGGATCTCTCCGGGGAATAGGAAGAGTGCCAGGGTAGAGATGCTGAAATAAGCAAATCCGACCTCGCTCCATCCGAACAGACCGAAGAAGGAGGACGCTTTCTGTTCGAGCACGGTGTCGCAGCCATGCTGCTGCAACACTCCGCAAATCCTGTCGGCCGACTTGCTGCTGACTTTCAAAGATTTGAGAATCAACAGCCATGTGACGCCGAGTCCGGCGAAGTCGACGGCCGTGAGCAGGATTGTGGAAAGGTTGCGCCACAGTCCGGCGTAGATGAAGCCGCATACGGCGAGGAAGACTACGCAGGCTATAAGCAGCCAACGCTTAACCATAGCGGCTATTTCATAAAACCGATGGCGGGCATAGTCGGGCTCTTTCGCATCGGGGCCGGGCTTGGCGAGAAGAGCCACGCCGCTCCACTGCTCGTTGAAGCGGTCGAACGGCATGCTTTTCTTCTGGCTGTAATATATATAGTTCACTATCTGCTGACCACCGTCATGATTGTCGGTGAAGCCGGTAACAATTACGAACCCACTACCTTCCTGCGCCAGAAAAGGGAGCGGCAGGCGCCTCAGATCCCCTTTGTCGGCAACCCTGACACCTCGCCGAACAGCGACTTGAACGGCATCTCATGGAATGCCTTGTCGCTGTTGTCGCGCGTATGCGGCACGCCGAGCAGCCCCAGATATTCAGAAAAAATAGTCAAGACAGTTTTGATTTTAGCAAAGTAGAAGTAGATTTAAGGATAGAGGGTGTTTCAGAGGTGGTGATTTCAGAGGGTTTCCTGAATATGGGAGACGATGATGTTGCCGTCCATCTCTCCCGATGCGCGCCAGGTCTCCCGGTCGTCGCGGTAAACGATGAACGTCGGTACGGATGTGACACCAAGCTCATTGGCGAGTTCAGAATTCTCGTCGATGTCGAACTGATAGACTTCGGCCTGTCCATCCATCAAAGCGCGGATATCATCGACAACAGGCATCATCCTATGGCAGTGAGGACACCATGACGCATAAAATTCCACAAGCGCCACACCTTTTTTACCGAGCAGATCTTTAAGTTTGTTGGTATCCATAATTTTTAAAGTTTAATTTGTATTGCTGAGTCCTCTTATTGGGTCGAGTTCATTGCTAAAACGCCCGTGGAGCGACGCGGGTTCATTTCTTTTTATTATCTTTGCAGTGAAGTTGTTTCACGACAATATAAATATGACACCATTATCCAGAAACATATCTGAAACACAGGTTGAGAACGACCGCAGGGTGCTCGAGCTCCTTTCGCAGTCGTTCCCGAATGTGAGCGCCGCTTCCACTGAAATCATCAATCTGGAAGCGATTCTCAACCTCCCCAAAGGGACGGAGCACTTCCTGGCCGATATCCACGGGGAGCACGAGGCCTTCCGCCATATCCTCAAGAACGCATCGGGCAATATCAAGCGAAAAGTGACGGAAATTTTCGGAACGTCATTGCGCGAGCAGGAGATACGCGAGCTTTGCTCGCTCATCTACTATCCCGAGAGGAAGCTTCAGCTCATCCATGCCTCCGAGAGCGATCTTACGGATTTCTATAACATAACTCTCCACAAGCTTATAAAGGTATGTCAGTCGGTATCCTCGAAATATACGCGCTCGAAAGTGCGCAAATCCCTGCCGCGCGAGTTCGCCTATATCATCGAGGAGCTTCTGCATGAATCCCCCTCCGACGATGACAAGCAAGCCTATTTCTCGCGTATCATAGAGACCATCATCTCCACCGGTCAGGCCGACGAGTTCGTCACTGCTCTTTGCAACGTGATCCAGCGTCTGAGCATCGACCAGCTCCATATTCTCGGCGATATATTTGACCGGGGACCGGGCGCGCATATAATCATGGATATCCTCTGCGGCTACGGGCGCTTCGACATACAATGGGGCAACCACGACGCTCTCTGGATGGGGGCGGCCGCCGGCAACGACTGCTGTATGGCAAACGTGCTGAGGCTCTCGCTGCGCTACGGCAACATGGCTACTCTCGAGGATGGCTACGGCATAAATCTCGTGCCATTGGCCACGTTCGCCATGGAGACATACGGCGACGATCCCTGCGAACGGTTCATGCCGACGCTGGCCAACGAAGAGGAGGTGAGCGAAAAGACAAAGATGCTTATCGCCCGCATGCACAAGGCTATATCCGTGATACAGTTCAAACTGGAGGCCGCCATGGCCAAAGCGCATCCCGAATGGGGTCTCGAGAAACGCGACCTGCTTTCGGCCATCGACCTTAGAAAGGGAACCGTGACTGTGGAAGGTAAGGAATATCCATTGAACGACAAAAACTTCCCCACTCTCGACCCGGACGATCCTACGGCTCTCTCGGCCGAGGAGCGGGAACTGGTGGATAAGCTTCATCATTCATTCGGCGTCAGCGACAAGTTGCAGCGCCATATCGAATGTCTCTTCTCCAACGGATGCATGTATGGTATCTATAATTCCAATCTGCTCTTTCACGCTTCGCTGCCTCTGAACGAAGACGGCAGTCTGAAAGAGGTGGAGGTGGGAGGCCATTCCTATAAAGGGCGTGAACTGCTCCACAAGATCGGCATGACGATGCGGGAAGCCTTCAACGATGATTCAACCCCGGAACGCCGCGCCTTTGCCCGCGATTATTTCTGGTATCTCTGGTGCGGCCCGGATTCTCCATTGTTCGACAAATCGAAGATGGCCACCTTCGAACGCTATTTCATCGATGCCCCGGAAACCCATCATGAAGAGAAGGGATGGTATTTCAAGCTCCGCAACAACGAGGAAATCTGCGACATGATTCTCGATGCATTCGGAGTGGAAGGGGAGCACCGGCATATCATCAACGGGCATGTGCCCGTGCGGGCCGCCAAAGGTGAATCGCCGATACGTGCCAACGGTAAGCTGATGGTGATCGACGGCGGTTTTGCCAAAGCCTACCACCGCACCACCGGCATTGCCGGCTATACCCTTGTGTTCCATAGCAGCGGGTTTCAGCTCGTGCAGCATGAGCCATTCACATCGGCCGAAGAGGCAGTGAGAAACGGCACCGACATCGTGTCGACCACGCAGATTGTGGAGCTGTCGCGCCACCGGATGCGCGTGCGTGACACCGACAAGGGGAAAGAGCTGCAGGCTCAGATCGATGAACTGACGGAACTGCTCTATGCTTTCCGCCACGGAATATTGAAGGAGCGTCACTGACAGCAGGATATTCACGAGACTCTTTCCTAATAAATAATTGAACAACAAGCTCATTATGGCTAACAATATAACAAAACGCATATTGGCTGCCCCGGCGATTGCCGCGATTCTGGCCGGTGCTGCGCCGGCAAACGCCACGCTGCCCGAGCGTTTCTCGCCGCAGGCCGCCGGCTATCTCGAGCGAGCCCGGACAATGCTCGCCTCCGGAAATTACGGAGGAGTGATCGACCAGCTGAGAATACTCCATACCGAAGGAGTGGATCTCGCACCGGCCGACGAGGAGGAATATGTATTCATGCTCGCAAAAGCATATTATGAAAGGGGGGATGCCGAATGTCTGCGTCTCTTGCGGGAATTCGTGCGCGAGTATCCGGCATTGTCTAAAGCGCTTGCCGCCCGCATGGCCGTAGCCGATTACTATTTCTTCAGTCATCAGTGGCCCGAAGCCCTCACGGAGTATTCGGAAATAGATGCCGGACGACTGAACCGCACGGAGTATCCTCTCTATTGCTACCGGCTGACGTTATGCCGCATCAAGACCGGACACTTCGCCGAGGCACGCGAATCGCTCAATGCTTTGAGAGACAATGGCGAATACCGGGAAGCATACACTTTCTACAGTGCCTATCTCGATTATATCGAAGGCGATTACGACAAGGCTTATTCCCTCTTCTCGAAAGTGAGGGGAGGAAAGAAAGGTCTGGAGTCAGCGTATTACATGACTCAGATCGACTATACGCGCGGCGAATTCGAAAAAGTGGCCCGCGAGGGTGAGAATATTCTGCGGAATCTCGATGATCCCGAGCTGACGCCCGAACTCTGCCGAGTGACGGGCCTGAGCCTTTTCAAGCTCGGCGAATACAGCCGCGCCCGCAAACTGTTGCGGCGATATATGGACTCCACGCCCGCCAATCCTGCCTCCGACGCCGTCTATGCCCTCGGCGTCACCGACTATGACGAAGGTGATTACGAAGCTGCATCCGAGCGGTTCTCAACCCTCACCGAGCTGGACAACGACATAGCGCAGAGCGCATGGCTCTACATGGGACAGTGCGATGTGGCAACAGGCAACGACGACGCGGCGGCGATGGCTTTCGAGAAAGCCGCCCGCAAGGGCTACGACAGCAACGTTAGCGAGACGGCTTTATATAACTATGTGGCTGCCGTGACGCGCGGCGGGAAGGTGCCATTCTCATCGTCGGTAGACCTCCTCGAAGGCTTTATCCGCGATTACCCCCATTCGGAATACACTCCGAAAGTGGAGGAATATCTCGCCACGGCTTATTATAACGAGCGGGATTACGCCAAGGCTCTCAAGAATATCGAGCGCATCAAAAATCCGTCGGCAAGCGTCATGGCCGCCAAGCAGAAGGTGCTTTATGAACTCGGTATCGAGTCGATGACCAACGGCCGGGCTTCGGAGGCCGCTTCCTATCTGGAGCGTTCCATCGAACTTGCGCGCCACGACCGCAAGCTTGCCGAGCAGGCCCGCTTCTGGCTGGGCGACGCCCGCTATTCATTGGGAGAATATGGCAAAGCCGCAAACGCTTATTCTGCATTCCTGAAGAGTGAGCCGGCCGGGTCGAACCGCACGCTGGCTCTCTACGACCTCGCATACGCCGAGTATATGCAGGAGAAATATTCGGCGGCCGCCGGAGAATTCGCGAAGGCAGTGGATGCACGGCCGGCATTGCCCGCGGCATTATTGGCCGACGCCATTGTGCGCATGGCTGACTGCCGGTATTATACGGGCGACTACCGTTCGGCCCGCAGGGCATATGCCGACGCTATCGAGCGCGGCGCTTCCGATGCGGATTATGCCGCCTACCGACATGCGGTGATGACCGGCTTAGGAGGCGATGTGAAAGGGAAATTGAAGGAACTCGGCGAGATGCAGAAGCGTTATCCCGGCTCGAAATGGATGCCGAACGCATTGCTCGAAAAGGCATTGACCTATGAGGCGCTCGACGACAACGCCCGGGCCAAAGAGGCGTTCGCAAGCCTCGCCGAGGAGTATCCCCGCTCTGCCCAGGCCCGCAAGGCCATGCTCAATCTCGCGATAAGTTATTCGAAGACAGGCGACCGCGAGAAAGCCGCCGAGACCTATCGCGGGATCATCCGCAACTGGCCGTCGAGCGAAGAGGCCCAGCTTGCCAATGAAGATCTGCGTAAATATTGCGCGTCGAACGGCACCTTGGCCGAGTATGCCGCGTTCCTACGGACCGTTCCCGAAGCCGCGCAGTTGGATGCCGACGAGATGGAACAGCTTGCCTTCGACGGCGCCGAGACCGCATACGCCGACGATATGTCGAACATACGTCTGCTTCAGAATTATGTCCGCGATTATCCCGACGGCAAATATCTTGCCGCGGCGCTCCTCGACATCGCCCAGTCGCGACGCGCTACCGGCGATTTCGCAGAGGCAGAGGCCGCTTTGAGCCGAATCGCTACAGACCGTCCGCATTCCGTGCAATATCCCGAAGCGCTGATGATGCGCGCCGAGATTCTCGAAAACGATATTCCGGGGCGTGCCGCCGATGCCGCAGCCGTATATAAGGAACTTGAAAAGACCGGCGACACCGATTTCATGGCCGACGCCCTCGCCGGCGTGGCCCGCACGTCGGCCGACGACAGCGAGCGTGTGGCTTACGCCCGAAGGGCCCGCAACAGCGGCGGACTCGCTCCTGAGACTGCCGATGACATGCGCCTTGTCGAAGCGCTCGCCCTTATCCGCATGAAACGGGATAGCGAGGGAACGGCCTTGCTCGGCGAGTTGGCCGCCAATCCCTCAGGCGAGGCCGGTGCACAGGCCGCAGTCGAGTTGGGACAATACTATCTCAACCGTCGAGAGTTTGCCAAAGCTGAAAAGGCGATGCTTGAATTCACCGAGGCGGGTACTCCCCACAGTCTGCAGCTTGCCCGCGGATTCCTCGTGCTCGCCGATGCCTATACAGCTCAGGGGAAGGCTTACCTTGCAAAGGAATATCTGCAAAGCCTGAAAGAGAATTATCCCGGCGACGAGCGGGAGATTCTCGACGGCATTAATTCGCGGCTCAAGGCCATCAGCAACAAGAATGACACCGGCAATAAGAAGTCTACCGGCAATAAAAAGAAATGAACATGACCAATCATAAGACAATGATTTGCGCCCTGCTGGCTGCCGCGTGGCTGCCGGCGTCGGCCCAATATAACCAGTCGATAAGCGTGGAGGGAAAGTATGTGCCGGAGGTGTTCCGCCTCGACCGCATCAATACTTTTCCCAAAGCGGTGAAGTTCTCGCTTGAAAGCAACCCGCTCGCCTATGATTCGAAGAGTGTGCCGGCGGCTTTCGCTCCGCGGCTTCTTCCCCTCCCGGCCACCGGCTGGCGCGCCGATCGCTTTTTCTCCGACAAGCGCGGTTATCTCGAGCTGGGGGCGGGCTCATGGCTCAACACCACGTTGAGCGCGGGCTATCGTTTCATGCAGACGCCGCAGACAACTGTCGGCGTGCGCCTCCAGCATAATTCCACTTCGCTATGGAAGCCGAAGCTTTCGCCGCTGACAGCCGACAACCGTATGGAGCGTTACGACGAGACGCTCGGCGTCTACGGAAAGCATGACTTCGCCGGAAAGGGAACCCTTTCCGGAGCCGTGGACTGGCATATCGGCAATTTCAATTATTACGGCTATAATCCTACATGGTATGCCGCATTGCCCGATGAGAAGATGGCGGCTCCGACGCAGACGCTCAACGATGTGTCGGCCCGTTTTACATGGGAATCCCCTTCGCGCCATGACGATATCTCATGGATGGCCGGAGCCGGGGTAAGATATTTCGGCTATCGTTCGGCCTATGGCGCGTACATACCCTACATAGGTAATCCGTCGGTGCTCGATGATCCGATGTTGGGTCGCTATCACGGAGGTCGCGAGACGGATATCTCGCTGAATGCGGGCATCATTTTCCCCTCCTCGTCCGGTTCGGCGTTCGGCGTGGATCTGGATGCCGACATCATGCTCTATGCCGGGGAAACCCCCGATGGAGGTCTTTTTGTGAATGTGCCAGATGATTATGGGGTAGTGAAGCTTACACCTTATTATAGCTTTACGCGCAACCGGCTGAAGGTTCGTGTGGGCGCGGAGATTGATTTCGCATTCAACGCAGGCGACCGGGACGACCGCTATAATTTCCTGCATGTCGCTCCGGATGTGAAGGTGGACTGGACGGCAGGTCCGGTGTCGCTCTATGTCCATCTGTTGGGCGGCAGCCGGCTCAATACGCTTGCGGGCAACTGGCAGCATGATTATTACCAGCAGCCGTGGCTCACATCGTCGCGTCCGGTATATTCGCCGCTCGACGGTAGCTTGGGCGCCATTTTCGGACCCTTCTCCGGTTTTTCGGCCGGATTGGATTTTGCTTTCCGCGTGACGCGCGGCGAGTATCTCGGGGGGTGGTATATGGCCCGCATGAATTATGCTGACGAGGTGTTTCCGGGACTTCCCGAAGAGATCGACGGCAACCCTGTGAGCTATTCATACGCGGCGGTTTCGGGAGTGAATATGCATGGATTCAGCCTCGGGGCGCATCTTGGCTACGACATGGGACGTGTGCTGTCGCTGAAAGCCCGCGGAACGTATCAGCCGCAAAACGGAAGCAAGGGATATTTCAACGGCTACGACCGACCGCGCCTCACGGCTCTCGTTTCGGCAGAGACAAATCCATGGCGCGAGTTGCGGCTGAAGCTTGAGTATGAATATCGTGGTGTGCGGACCGCCTATACGCAGGGGCGCTATGCCGACAACGTGATGGCCGACAGTCGGGTTCTTGCAGGCTACCGTTTGCCCGATCTCTGCTATCTGAACTTCGGGGCATCGTATGGCGTAACCGATAATTTCACGCTCTGGCTGCAGGCCGACAATCTGCTGAACCGTCATGACGCCATACTGCCGGGACTCCCGCAGCAGGGTGTCCGTATAGCCGGCGGATTCGGGGTAACTTTTTGAAACTATAACCAGTGAATTTTGTTAAAAAGAGAAAGAGTTGTAATATAATGTCAGACGAAATATTCACCCTCTCATACCTCAATGAAGACGACAAGGCTTACGGTCTTGCCGGCATGGCCATATCGCTGGCGGCGCTCGATGCGATGGACAGGGTGGCCGAAGTGTCGCTCGACAATGCCGGGCCTATGGTCACGTTCTCCAACCAGTATTATTTCTCGGGCTCACCGTCGATCTCGCCCAAGGCGACATGGGACAATCTTCTACATAATTATTATGTAACGTCGGCGATGGTGATCTCCAATGTGATGGCTCGTTCGCTGGTGCGCCTGCGCCGGGATGTGCCCTCCGATGTGATGAAGAAGATTCATGAGGAGATAGCGGAAGAGGGGCGTGATGTGTGCTCGCTCGAGGATGACGAGATTGAGACGATCTACGACAAGACGCGGTCGTACATGGGGCGGATTTTCCGCAATCCGCGTTTGCACCCGGCAATCGAGGATTTCGCGCGGACGCTTTCGCGCCGTCGTTCGCTGAGCGGCAATGAGATTATCGATGAATTGAGAGCCCTTTCGCTGATATGAGTTCTGCTTTCGACGGCACTGCGCCGGATATGACGCTCCGTGAGGCGCAGAATCTCACCGACGAATGGATCCATCGCATCGGTGGACGCTATTTTTCGGAGCTTACGAACATGGCACTGCTCACAGAGGAGACCGGCGAGCTGGCGCGGGTAGTGGCGCGTGTCTACGGCGAGCAGGTTCCCAAGCCGGGCGACCTGACGGATCCGCGTTCGGCGATGGAGGAGGAGCTTGCCGATGTTCTCTGGGTGGTGGTATGTCTCGCCAATCAGACGGGAATCAGTCTGACCGATGCATTCCGCAAGACATTGGAGAAGAAATATACGCGCGACCGCAACCGCTTTCACGAAGCCGGCTTGTGATAATAGCGACGCGTGACTTACTTAGGTCTTTAAACTCCTTTCTTAAAATTCCGGAGTAGTGGGCATTCATAAATGAAATTTGCGCGAAAAGAAAAAATGTATTAAATTTGCAGAGTCTTCGAGGTGTGTGCTTATCAGGGTCCCATAGAAGATGGCGCGAGCTCCTGAAGATTTAGGATTGTCTTATGGTGTAATGGCAGCACAACAGGTTTTGGTTCTGTTTGTCCAGGTTCGAATCCTGGTAAGACAACAATAGCAGAATCGCGGCAGGTCGCTCCGACCCGCCGCGATTCTGCTATTCTATCGTGCTGATTCCGCTCCTCATCCTCATCGACTACATCGCCGGCCGCCTCAACACCCGCCGATAACGCTTCCTCCCAAAGCCATCAAAGCTCTGGCCGGAGCTGGCGGCGGCCCCAGGCAAGAGCGGCGCGTGCTTACCGGCTTTCCCGATGGACTCTGAAACAGGAAGATTGCGGATGCAATGCGAACGGGGCACTGAAGTGCCTTCACGCGACCCGCTGACGCCAGAGGGGATTTTGCAGAGGTAGCGATAGGAATTTGAATGGATATTATGTACAAAAAAATACCACTATGATATGAATGGCCTTTGCTATGGTATTATTTCGTGCGCTGAATATAGGCGGAACAATAGAACGGTAGACGACATTTTATTTAAAATCGATAAAACTCCTATACCTTTCCTGTCAAAAATAAATGAAGGGAAGGCAGCAGAAATTTCTAGACAGAAGAACAGGAGAACGACAGTAGGGAAACGGGTTTCCCAAATTTTGGGATTTCAGGACATTCGTGGTTTGAGACCTATAATAGGTCAGAAAATAGATAAGAAGGAATTGCCAGCCGTAGAAAGGGTGTTGAATTTGATAAGCGTAAATCAAAAGATTACAAGAAAAGAATGCGAGGATAATTCACATATTCCCTTTTCTACAGTTCAATTTTATGAAGAGAATTGAAAGCGGAATGTCGCATAGAGAGTTGGAGGTGCAAGAGGTGATTATTGGAAAAAATAAATATGAATGTCGAAGCAGCCTTCAATGTCATGAAATCTTTCAACTTCGACATCGAGGAAACCAACATGCGCGACATTGAGTGAACCGCAAGACTTGTGGCGACGGGAAGCATTGTTTATGTACGGGAGTATCTGGTTAGTGGGCATAATGATATGAATAGCAAGTCAATAGAAATCCTGAAGCAAAGAAGGAAGGCATAGCCTCTTGTTAAGAATGGACTCGAATAGATTGTAATCATACTTATACTTATACGCTTGGCTAATACCCCAAAATTTGATGTTTTTTAATTTTGTCATGTCGTACTCAGTTCGAAAATATGTTTTTTAGCATAATAGCCACAAAATCTCCGGAATTATTCCTATCTTTGCAATTGCATACCGCCCGCAGAAGCCCGGTTTTGGGAAAAAGAGGGAGGGTATAAATAAATATTGTAAAGCGTTTACCAAGACGCATATTCTTGACAGCTTGAAACCTGGAAAATTTCAAATCTCAGTCAAGGATGCGGCACGGTAGATGCCATGCGGATATGTTTTATTCGTGCACGAGTCATTATTATGTCTTAATGTAATTATAATCATATCCAGCGTAGGCTTCTGCATGTGCTCATTCAACTGAGATGGGCAGTTCCAGGGCCTCAAGCTGTAGGATGAGCATTAATGGTACAGACTCCTACGCTTTTTTTTATCCTAATATGAGCCTAATCTGAGGAGACTACAGGCGAGAAAATATGAGAAAATTAAATTTTTTAGGTCTTCTCGGTATGATGGGTATTACTGCTCAAACCGAAAATTACAATTTCTTATCGGTATCTTATGATGATGCTCGATTCTCGTTTGGTAATAACTCTTTAAATGATTTGGATTTAAAAGAGGTCGGAGTAGTTAGGGGAAAAACCTCTCACAATAGTTTTGGTATCCAATACAATTATGGATTGAGAGTAGGTGATAAACCTGTGAATGTCAAATCGGTCCTAAATGAAAAATGGGTTGTAAAAGTGTCTCGTTCCCATAAAACCATGGAGACGCCTTCGATACAACTAAGATAAACTTTGGAGTAAACAACCTCTCTATTCCGGTTAACTTTATCTCTTATATATCCGTAAATAATGCATTCTCTTTAGTTCTGTATATTGAGATTGATTTCGGGTTAAATATTCCCGCAATGATATCTAGAAAGAAGTCAATGAAAAGGAGTTGATTTGAAGGAGGAGATGATAGTGTGAAATAATTCCATTTGGCTGATAGTTCAGAGTCGCTCCTAAAGTTAAAAATTCCCCAAATTTCGGGAACGGGACTGACTTAAAGTTTCACTTTAAGCTAAATCTGACGGATACAAATCACATATCGATACAGTTAACCTTGCTTTGATTGTAGCATATAAAATCTAATAACGTAGGTGATAATCAAATTAGAGAGGCTATTTTATAAACTCTCAGAAATTCTCTATGAATATGAAAAGGATAGCCGCAATAACAATGGTCAGGAATGATAGTTTTTTTCTCCATAAATGGATTAATTATTATGGGAGTAAATTAGGGAAAGAGAATCTTTTCATATATTTTGATGGTCTTGACCAAAAAATTCCTTACTTTTGTGAAGGAACTAATTGTAAAAAAGTAGAAAAGATCGGCACGAGTGTAGTTGCTTCAGATAAGGGAAGAATAAAATTTTTATCGCTAAAAGCAACTGAACTATTCAAATCAGGATACGATATGGTAATAGGTGGCGATGCAGATGAATATCTGGTTGTCGATCCCTTGATCAACCCTTCTCTTACAGATTTTCTTAGTAATCTAAAAATCAAGACCTGTGCATCAGGATTAGGTCTTGATTTTGGTCAATTAATTGGCCGCGAAAAAGATTTATCATTAGAGTTCCCATTTTTAAATCAAAGGCATTTCGCACAAATAGGTACTCGATATACTAAAGTGTCCGTTTTGAATGAGCCAGTAAAATGGGGTTCTGGGTTTCATCGCGTTAAAGGTAAAAACTTCCATATAATAAAGGGGTTATATCTTATGCATTTCGGATATAGCGATCTACAAATAATAGAAAACAGACTAAATGATGAAGATCGCATAAATCAAGGATGGTCTCGCCATATGAATAAAAGAAAAAGAGTAATCAAGTTTGTTAATTTTCTTCCCATAAGAAATTTTGAAACTATGGTGAAACTTGCTAGTCGAATTGAACAAATTGTTAGACCTCCATATGCATGGAATAAACCCGGACTCTTAGGACTAAGAATAATAATTGAAATACCTCAAAGATTTTACAATATACTCTAAATTATTTTTTAATGCGACTTCTTACTATAAGAGAACGACAAGATTTTATGTTGGATATCATGATAGATATTGATAAATTTTGTCGTAAGAATAGAATACCATATACGTTATGTGGTGGCACATTATTGGGCGCTGTGCGCCATAAAGGTTTTATTCCTTGGGACGATGATCTAGATATTTATATGGCACGTCCTGATTATAATAGATTCATTTCTTCATATTACAGCGATAAGTATAATCTGTTATGTAATACAAATAACAATTTTAATGTCCTTTCCGTGGCATATGCAAAAGTAATAGATCCATCAACTTTTACTTTAAACAAGAAAAAGAATAAAAAATACGGTATATTTGTAGATGTTTTTCCTGTTGACGGTATTCCAGAGAACCTAAAACTTCAAAGACGATACTCCCAAAAAATTGCAAGAATCCATAACAGATTTTACCACAGACATCGTAAAGATTTAGTTTCCATTATAAAATCTTATAGGCATTCCATAAAATATTGGGGTGAATTATTAGATTCAACTATTAGCAATTTTAACTTTTCTCAATGTAGTCAAGTATCGAATCTCATAGGCACTAATGGGAAATTTATAAAAATTAATGTTTCCGAGTTCAGTGATCTTAGAGAGATTCTATTTGAGGGTCATAACTTTTTATCAATAAAAAACACTGACACTTATCTCCGACAATTATACGGACCAAACTATATGACCCCCATAATTTATCCTCTCCATCAAGAAGAAGTTTACGTTGAATAAATTATTCAATTCACTAATTTTATGACAAACTCTGTCTTCGCTAATCTTAAGTTTATATGGGATGCGCATATTGCAAATCCTATTTGGCTTCCACGTTATGAGAGAAGAAAAAAACGTTTTAGTGTGAAATACAAAAATACATGCAAGCGACTTAATAAATATAGAAGGTTTATTGAATTATTAAAAATAGACACACATTATCAGGCTGAAACTGGAGCTGAAGAATTTGTGTTTTCAATATGGTTCCAATCAGAAGAAAACGCACCTCTATTGATAAAGTCGTGTTTTAGACAACTAAAAAAATATTATGGAGAAAATGTAAAAATATTAGATCGCAATAGTATAAGGAAATGGATCGATGTGCCGGATTATATTTGGCTGAAATGGGAAAACGGAATAATATCCAATGCTCATTTTTCTGATATATGTCGTGTGCTTTTGTTGTATAATTATGGCGGCATGTGGTTTGATGCCACGGATTATTTAACATCTCCTGTCCCAGATTGGATTATCAACAGTGATTTATTTATGTTCGCTGCAGGAGATAAAATCACTCCAACAACATTGGTGCAATCGTGCTTTATAAGAGCGAAAAAAAATCATCCGTTATTAAAAGCTTGGAGAGATATAATATTTGAATACTGGAAAACTGAGAATCAACTTATTGATTATTTTCTTTTACATTATTTATTGCGTTATTTAGTAGAAAACAATTCTTCTGCATCCGAATTATTTAATAAAATACCCTATGTTGAACAGGATCCAACACATGTTTTGTGGTATAAATATAGAGATCATACTTATTCTGAAAAATTATTTTTTGAGGCAACAAAAGATACATTCTTTCAAAAAACCAACTTTAAAGCAAGAAGTGCCAAATATCCAAAGAATGATTCAATTGCAGAATTTATAATTAAAACTGGCTGGTAAAAATGGGGAAACATGCTTACTTGATATTAGCTCATAAAATTTTTAATCAACTAAAATCCTTGTTGAAACTGTTAGATCACGAAAGAAACGATATTTACGTGCATATTGACCGTAAAGCTCAATCTTTTGACCAACAAGAATTTAATTCCGTATGTAGATACTCTCGGCTCCTTTTTATTGGTGATCGTCACGATGTGAATTGGGGTGGAGTAAGTGTCATGAGAGCAGAGATTTCTTTATTGGCTAACGCTACAAAATATGGCAAATATGATTACTATCATCTACTATCCGGTATGGATCTGCCAATCAAATCACAAAATGAGATTCATTCTTTCTTCGATAAATATTCTGGTAAAGAATTTATTAAACTATGGGAATTTAAGAAATCAACCTATTCAAGGTTCTATTATTATACTATATTCCCAGAAGGTGAAAGTAAATTCAAGACAAGAATTATCAACCATATCTTCAAGGGGTTTCAGATGATGGTGGGATTTAAAATAAATCGTAAAATAAACTTTAAATTTGCCTCTCAGTGGTTCAGTATAACGGATAATCTTGCAAGGTATGTGGTTACAAAGCGAGATTATCTTGAAAAAATTTTCAGACATACCAGTACATGTGATGAGATTTTTTTAGCTACGTTGGTTTGGAATTCTCCTTTCAAAGATAATCTTTTTGAACCAACTCCTGTAGTAAGCCAAAAAGAAGTCAATATGGCAGATATGAGATTAATTGATTGGACACGAGGGAAAAGCATAAGACATCCCTGGACATTCACTAAAGATGACTTCGACCTTCTTGCTAATTCAAACCTACTTTGGGCTAGAAAATTTGATGAAACTGTTGATCCAGAAATTATTAGGTTAATATTCGAAAAAATTACTGGTACTAAAGATATAAACTCTATAAAAAAATAGTTATGTGTGGCAGTGACATAAAATATAAATTAATATTGAGTTGCTTCAAATGCGTTGCCTGCTTTCCTTTGACTATTCTATATGTTATAAGTAATATTTCGGCATTTATCATACATAGAATTATTAAATATCGAGTTTCTGTAGTTAGAGGGAACTTGCAAAAATCTTTTCCGGATAAAACAAAAAGAGAATTAAGGACCATTGAATCAAAATACTATATTCATTTATGTGATATTATTATAGAAACAATTAAACTTCTTAATATAAGTGATAAATTTCTTAGAAAACACATAAGAGTGCAAAATCCAGAATTGCCAAAATTTATCATAGAAGAATCGGATACAGTAATCTTACTTTTAGGACATTATGCAAATTGGGAATGGGTTCCATTTCTGACAAAATATTTTGATGGCGACATAAAAATGGGTACTCTCTATAAACCTCTTCATTCAAAGGTTATGGATAGAATTATTAAAACGATTAGGAATCGGCATGGGATAGAATTAATTGAAAATAAAAATGCTTTTAGAAATATCCTCGAAAAAAAAAGACAAAATCAAAAATTTATGATAGGGTTTATTGGAGATCAAAGGCCTCTTAATTCTAATCAGAAGTTTCATCTTCAATTTTTAAATCAAGCTACTGAAGTTCTTCTTGGAGCTGAAACAATCGGCAGAAAAACGGGGTCTAAATTTTTATATTTGGATATTGAATCAAATAAGAGAGGGTATTACGATTTGATATTCAAAGAAATGAATATCAAAGAAGAAACTCCAACTAAACAAATTCAAAATTACCCTTATACTACTTTATTTTACAAGTATTTAGAAACAAGTATAAGGAGGATGCCACATTTATGGCTTTGGAGTCATAAAAGATGGAATAGTAGTTAATGGTTATGAATCTAACATATTAAACAATTAATAATACAATAAAGTATTAACGCACCTGCATTTTGCAGTTGTAGAATATAACAAATTCTATTATGAAAACTAAATTAAAGAAAATGATTTGCATGATACTATCGGGCGTGACAGTATCTTGCGCAATGTCATCTTGCAGCAATGATGATGACGATGTGAATAACAATATGAGTTCCTCCAGATGGGTACTTGTGAAGTGCTCTGCTCATTATACAATAAACAATGGAGGTGGCGGCAGTATTTCCGCGGATTGGGATAAAGAGTTCACCTACGACTCAAACGGTCGGATTACAAGCGACACGGATGATGATTATACCTATAAATATGAAGGGAATAATATCGTTACTGACGACGGGGGCGTTTTTACATTGGGTAAAAACGGCTTTATAACTTCCTTTAAAGTAGATGGAGATGATGGAATCGCTGAATATAACTCAAATGGCAATATCATTAAGTATAACAGTGGCGATTCTTGGATTGCTGACTTGAAATGGAACAACGGCTTGCTGACAAGGGCTAACGTGTCCTATCCATCTACCACTAAGAGTTTCGATATAGAGTATTATAATTCAGATGTAATCAATGCAGATTGCTCGGCAGCGTTGAATGCCCAATTTGTCTGTTGGGATCTTTTTGACGGCTACTGGGCACTTGGCATGTGCGGGTTCTGGGGCAAGATGCCTAACAAACCCATGAAGAAGATTACATCAACACGTGCCAATTCTTCCTCACCATCATCGTTATTTACATACGAAGATATAGATGCCAACGGATGTCCGGGGAAACTTTCGATAAAGGACTCGTGGGGAAAACACACGTATAACCTTGTCTGGGAAAAACTATAATTAGCAAAAACTTCTATGTGTCATGTATATCATGAGTAATCTCTATAATCCATTTGCGAATGTCCTAAACTCATTGAGAAATAGGACAATCAGGATTACTCTACAGCTATATTAAAAAATGAACTGCCCCCTAAAGTCGGACGCAAGACTTTGGGGGTGCAGTTCACTTCTTCGTTATGAAACATGATAAAACATAAAAAACGCGTTAGATTCGAAGTTTTTGATCAATTTTGCAGCTTAATGCGTTTTATGCGCTCTTGATGTATGAAAGATTTTGTAAAATTCTTGCTACGCTATGCGGCGCCATATAAACAGAATATCATCGTAAGCGTGATATTCAATCTCCTGACGGCATTCCTCACCATATTCTCATTCGCCTTCATCATGCCGATTCTGGAAATGCTTTTCGGCATCAACATCCGGGAATATCGGTTCATGGAATGGGGAACTGCCGGTCTGAAAGATGAGCTCATCAATAACTGCTACTGGTACGTATCGCAACTGATAGCTACGAAAGGACACTCTCTGACTCTTTTGTTGTTATGCGGCGCGCTTGCGGTTATGACACTGCTTAAGGTGCTCTCGGCGTATGCCAGCGACTGGTTCACGCTTCCGCTCCAGAACGGTGTCACACGTGATATCCGAAACGCAATGTACGACCACATCATCTATCTCCCTATCGGCTTTTTTACCAACGAGAAGAAAGGCGACATTATGGCGCGTATGTCGGGTGATGTCACAGAAGTGCAAAACTCTCTCATTTCGAGCATCTTCAGTATAGTCAAGTATCCTGTTCTCATAATAGTTTACCTTGCCACAATGATCTCCATGAGTTGGCAACTGACACTATTCGTATTCATTATTCTGCCTGTGATCGGTACTCTCATGGGTATTGTTGGTAAAAAACTGAAACAGCAGAACCTGAAAGGACAGCAACGTTTCGGCTCCATTTTATCTAACATCGAGGAGACTATCGGAGGGATGCGTATCATCAAGGCGTTCAACGCTGAGAAACAGATGGAATCTAAATTTTCAGCTGAAACCGAAGACCTTTACCTCATCCATAACTCCATGGGGCGCCGTTATGCCCTTGCCCATCCTATGAGCGAATTTCTTGGTACAGTAGCCGTAGCCATAATTCTCTGGTTCGGAGGCACGCTCATTCTCTCAGGACAATCGCCAATTAGTGCCTCGGAGTTCATACTGTTTATGGTTATTTTCTATAGCCTCATCAATCCCTCGAAAGAGTTGTCAAAGACGAGCTATACCATTCAGAAAGGTATGGCGGCTATGCAACGCATCGACATGATTCTCAACGCCCGCAATACTATTCAGGATCCCGCTCATCCAGATAACCTTCCCGGCTGCAAGTCCATGAGCTCGGTAACATTCCGCAACGTCAGCTTCAGCTATAACGGCGAACGCGATGTGCTCCGCGATATAAATTTGACCGTAGAACCGGGCAAAACCGTAGCTATTGTCGGCCAGTCGGGGTCAGGAAAGTCCACACTCGTCGACCTTATCCCGCGATTCTGGGATGTCGAACGTGGCGAAGTGTTGATTGATGGCATAAATGTCAAGAATCTACGCGTCAAGGATCTCCGCTCGTTGATGGGGAATGTGAATCAGGAGGCGATACTCTTCAACGACACAATTTTTAACAACATTGCATTTGGTAACCGCAATGCCACCATGAAAGACGTTGTAAAAGCAGCCAAGATAGCGAACGCCCACGACTTCATCACACACACAGAAGAAGGGTATCAGACCCGTATTGGAGATCGTGGATGCCGTCTGTCGGGAGGTCAACGCCAACGCATCAGCATAGCGCGAGCCATCCTCAAGAATCCCTCAATCCTTATTCTTGACGAAGCCACCTCCGCGCTTGACACGGAAAGCGAAAGACTTGTTAAGGATGCGCTTGAGAAATTGATGAAGAACCGCACTACGATTGTCATAGCCCACAGACTCTCCACCATTGTCAACGCTGATAAGATATATGTCCTTCAGGACGGACGCATAGTCGAACAGGGCACTCACTCTGAACTGATAGAACTCGCAGGCATTTACAGCCATCTTGTCGACATGCAACAGGTCTGATTATTTGATTAAGAGAATGGCAGGGTTTTAAAATCAAGAACGGATACCACAGGGATCCTGTCAAAAATAATAAGAGACGGGAAGAGAGTAGAAAAATAGCAGACAGTGGAATAGTAGAGCGGAGAAAAACAGAGG
>OHTA01000625.1_pt1 | contig 22158 bp, 9 predicted proteins | sample 1578851 | NCBI WGS metagenome assembly OHTA01 (sample SAMEA3879578, study PRJEB24766) | human gut metagenome | biome: human-associated habitat; feature: feces | place: USA | collected 1985/1987 | reverse complement strand
TCCTGCTGACTGGGTGTAAGTGAATGGAGCGATATTCCAGTTGCAACGGTCAATATCACCGTTTGCTTCATACAATTCCAGCAGTTTAGGAGTATTCCAGATAAAAGCGTATGCATAGCCCGGATCACCTTTACCAGTGATGGATGCTTTGGAAGAAAGGTCCTTACCCTGAATGCCGATAATATTACCGATTCTACCTTCTGCACGTACATCCGTCGAACGGTTACCTGCAAATTCTACTTCCCAAATACTTTCATTAGCCTTGGCACCATCCTTATTGAGAGCAGTGTTATACTTATCAGAACAAATGTCGATAAAGAAGTCCCAATATTTGGCAGTTAGTGAATGACCCTCATTCTTGACTAACTGTGCATAGTAACTTGCTTTTTTGAAATATTCTGTAATCTCGGCACTAGTCGTGTTGTTGGCCAAACCCACTTCCTTGTCACGTTTAGGTTCACCGGCTCTGAACATATATACACGCGCCAACATTCCCCATGCAGCCGATTTAGAAACACGTCCCGGTAAATAGTTCAAATCTTGAGCAGATTTGAGATCCTCGGCAGAACCATACATCTCTTTAATGATAAAATCATAAATCGTCTGTTTGTCCGTACGTGGAATGGAGAGGTTATAGGCATCTTCTGTAGAAGTAGTCTTGAAAGGTACATCTCCCCAACATTCTACCAAAGTAAAATAATAGAATGCGCGTAAGAAACGGGCTTCGGCTTTGTACTGCTTGCGGGTATCGTCGTTCATATCGGGCACTGCATCAATATTTTCCAGGAAAATATTGGCTCTGTTGATGCCGGAGTATAATGTGTACCACAATGCTGCAACGGCCGGATCACTTGTATTGGCATTGTTACAGATCAACCCACTTTTATTAGGTCCGCGGTTGGCACCACCATAGTGTCCCAGATCGTCACCTCCTACAAGGTATAAGAACTCATTTCCGTAGAAGGAACTTTGTCCCAGAATGGCATAGGTTCCTGTCAGCCAAGAGGTAGCGTCCGCTTCATTTTTGAAGAAGTTTTCAGGAGTGGTGTATGTCGGGTCTTTTTCCAAGAAATCGCAGGAAGTCAGGTTAAGTCCGACAAGAAGTGATATGATGATTATTTTTATTGTTTTCATATACGTAATTGTTTGAAGGATGATTGATTAGAAACCTAAGTTTATACCAAAACTGATAGAGTAGGCTCTCGGATAAGCGGAGAAGTCCAGTCCCGGAGTCAGTGCGCCTTCACGGATAGATACTTCCGGGTCGTAACCGGAATACCCTGTACATGTCCATAGATTCTGACCGGCAACGAATACGCGTGCATTGTCTATCTTCCATTTTTTGGTCAGTTGTTTCGGCAGTGTATATCCTAAAGATACGGTCTTCAGACGAAGGAACGAACCATCTTCGATAATACGTGTAGAGAACACTTTGTTAGAACCGGAGTCGGTAGCTCTCGGAATATTACTTTCCGGATTTTCCGGTGTCCAGCGGTCTGCGTAACTTGCGTATTGGTTCAAGTCACGTGTTTTATTGCTGTTCTCGAAGAACAGGCGGTTGGCATTCAATACATCGTTTCCATACGACCATTGGAAGAAGATGCTCAAGTCAAATCCTTTGTATTCGAAATTGTTGGTAAATCCGCCCGTATGTTTCGGCATACCGTTACCGATCATAGTGCGGTCGTTATCGTCGATGATACCGTCACCATTCAGGTCTGCGTATTTCGGCATACCCGGTTGTGTATTACTTTCGGAAGAGAAATACGGAACATTGCGTTTCAGTGTATATGTATCACCTACTTTGTCGAAATCTTCGTATTTGTATGTACCTTCGTAGATGAATCCGTACATCATTCCCATCGGATAACCCACTTTGGCAATGTAGCTGTATTGAGAGTTATAGTTCTGGTCAAATTTGGCTGCACTCAACAGAGAAGATTGGTTTTCGGCCAATTCTAATACTTTGTTCTTGTTGAATGCGATATTAAAGTTAGTAGTCCATGAGAAATGACGGTTCTTGATATTGGTCGTGTTCAATGTGAACTCGATACCTTGATTGCGTACCTTTCCTACATTCTTCATGGCACTGAAATAACCGGAAGAGGTGGGAAGTGCAGTATTCAGCAACAAATCACGAGTCGTTTTACGATACCAGTCTACGGTTAATCCGATACGTTCGTCCAGGAAGCCTAAGTCCAGCCCTAGGTTCCACTGTTCGGTGGTCTCCCATTTCAGTTTTCTGTTTCTTAAGGAAGTGGGCACTGTACCTACACTTGTCAGGCTGTTTTCGAACGGATATACACCACTCGGTAGGCTACCGATCGAAATAAAATCTCCGACTTTATCTTTTAATATCTGATATAAAGCATACGTATCATACTCGCCTACACGGTTGTTACCGGTCAATCCCCAGCTTGCTCTTAATTTACCTGAAGAAACAACAGACTTCAATGGTTTCATAAAATCTTCTTCCATGAATCCCCATGCCAATGAACCGGAAGGGAAGTAGCCGAAACGGTTATCACCACGGAATTTGGAAGAACCGTCGGAACGGAAAGAAACCGTTGCATAATACAATGATTTATAGTTATAGTTCAAACGGCCCAGGAAAGAAAGCATAGACCAGGAACTCTTTAATGATTTAGTCGTACTGGGAGTTCCTTCACTCATTCCCGCCATGCCGAGTGCTTCGTTCGGAATCTGTACCGTTTTGTATGAATAGTATTCATAGTCGGAATTCTGCAGGGTTACACCTACCATGCTATTGAAGAAATGTTTCCGTTTGATATTGGTCTGATAGGTTAGAATATTTTCGTTCAACCATGTTGCACGTTGAGAATGGTAGATTTCTGCATTTACCTTATCGGATGATTTCGGATTACCATAGCGGGTCTTCGAGTTGTTGAATGTTTCCCCTTTGCGGGTATCGAACGTGTAACCGCCGGAAACTTTCAACTTCAATCCTTTGATAAATTCATATTCTGCAAATCCGTTGAACTGGATATAGTTCGCGTACGTCTTGCGATATTCGTTTTTCAAAGACATGATAGGGTTGAAACGATAGTCGTTGGTATTGTTTATCGCATCGTCCATGATATTGTCCATCAACGAGTTTAATGGTCTGTCCGGTTCTGTCACAGGGCGATATCCCCATACACTATAGAACAGGTTATTCATACCACTGTATGAGTTCTGAGAAGGAGAACCACCGGTGGTTGTAGTACTTGAATAGTTGGTTGTCAGATAGATTTTCAGTTTCTTCTTTTGAATGGTAGTACCCATACGGCCTTGTATACGCTTGTAGTTTGATTCCAACAAGATACCGTCCTGGTCATAATAAGATAAAGAAGCGTTGTAACGAACTCCTTCCGAACCACCGGTCAGGCTGACATTGTGGCTTTGCATCCATGCGCTGCGAAAGATTTCATCCTGCCAGTTATATTGCGGGATATTTCTATAATCTTCCAATCCCCATTTCTTGCCGTCATAATTCATGAAGTAGGTAGTTTCCATATCTTTGGGACTACGTTCTGCCTGTAGTTTGACGAATTCATAGGCATCCATCATCGGGATTGTTTTGGTGATATGCTGAATACCGAAACTTCCGTCATATTTAATTTTAGGTTGGCCGATTGTTCCTTTCTTGGTTGTAATCATCACGACACCGTTGGCACCACGGGCACCGTAGATAGCAGTAGCAGAGGCATCCTTCAGGAAGTCGAGTGACTCGATATCATTCTGATTGATGGCTGCGGCTATGGAGGGGTCCTCCACCGGGAAACCGTCAATGACATAAAGAGGAGAGTTGTCCTGTGTCAAAGAGTTGTTACCACGGATGACGATGTTCATCTGTCCGCCCGGCATACCTTCGCCCGAACTTACGTTGACACCGGCAATACGTCCGCCTAATGTCTCGCCGAAAGAAGCAGTCGGAGTGCTAAGCAGTTCTGCCATACTGGCTTTGGCAACAGAGCCAGTCAGATCCTTCTTGCGTATCTCCTGATAGCCGACTACTACCACTTCGTCCAATGTCTTTGTGTCTTCCTTTAATGTGATAACCATTGGCTTTTGAGTGTCCACCTTCATTTCTACTGTGACATAACCAATGAAAGAAATAACCAATATCGAATTTTTATTGGGCACGTTAAAAGCAAATTTACCGTCAAGGTCAGTGATTGTTCCTTGCGAAGTACCTTTTACCTGGACACTGGCTCCCGGCACTCCTTCTCCTAAGTTATCCTTCACTGTACCTTTAACAAGTACCTGTGCAAGTACAAAAGAAACAGAAAACAGGATCAGTCCGATGGAGGAGAGCATCCTTTTTCTAGTTTGAGTGGATAAATGTTTTTTCATATATTAAAAATTAAGTGATTTTATTGAATCTACGCTTGCAAAGATAGATGGATTGAATATTCTAATATGGATAGAATTATTCAAGATTGGTGCAAAATCATACAATTTTTCTGTTCTCATAAACTATTTTTCTTTTACGGATTCTAGTAATTCAGATAATTCTTTCACTATGTCGGGATATTGTTTTGATACATTCGTTTTCTCCGATGGATCGGAGGATAAATCGTAAAGTTGAGGCTGTTTGTCGTTGCCTAACTCCATTTTCGTCCAATACTCGATAGCGGGGCCGTCGCTCGGTTCGATGTATTTCCATTGACTTTTTATGATGGCAAGTGTGTTATTGAGATTCTGTTGAACGACATACTCACGGTTTGTATTATTCTTGACTATCGGGAGCAGCTCCTTTACGTAAAGGTTGGTCCAAAAGGGAGGCGAGCGATGCATACACATCTATTTGAGAGAAAAGAGCTTGTTGCTTGTTCGGCTTTACTCGGGCAGGCCAGCGGACGATAAATGGAACGCGTGTCCCCGCTTCGTAAGCACTGTATTTCCCACCACGGTAGATCCCCATCGGAGTATGCCCGTTGAGAAGTTCGTAAGCTTGGTCTTGATAGCCGTCGTCGATAACAGGACCGTTATCGCTGGTAAAGATCAGGATGGTGTTGTCTGCGATGTGGAGGCTGTCCAGTGTGTGCATGATTTCACCGATGGTCCAGTCCAGTTGCAGGATGACGTCGCCACGAGTGCCGAGCCCGCTTTTGCCTGCGAAACGTGGGTGGGGGATGCGTGGTACATGTACGTCTTGCGTACCCATATATAAGAAGAAAGGTTCTTCCTGATGGGATGCAATGAAATTCTTGGCCTTGTTGGTGATGATATCGGCTATGTCTTCATCTTTCCAAAGGGCGGATTTTCCTCCGGTCATCCAGCCGATACGGGGAATGCCGTTGATAATTGTATTGTTGTGTCCCTGACTGGGCTTTAAAGTGACGAGCTCCGGATTCTCTTCTCCCGTAGGCCAGTCGCCTACTTTGTGGTCGTAGCTTACGGTGATAGGATCATTGGGGTCAAGTCCTACGACATGTCCGTTTTCTACAAATACACAAGGTACACGGTCTACAGTAGCCGGAATAATAAATTCGTAGTCAAAACCGATGCTTTGTGCATTAGGGGTAATCCGGTTGTTAAAGTCGGTTCCACCTTTCGGACCGAGTCCCAGATGCCATTTGCCTACTGCACCGGTTGCGTATCCTGCATCTTTCAGCATATCTGCCATGGTGATGCAGGTAGTGTCGATAATGAGTTCAGAGTTGCCGGGAGCGATTCCTGTGTTTTCCTGTCTCCAGGGATACATGCCTGTCAGGAGTCCGAAACGGGAAGGGGTGCTGGTGGCAGAAGTTGCATAAGCATTGGTGAATTGTACTCCTTGTCCTGCCAATCGGTCGATGTTGGGAGTGCTCACTTTTGTTGCTCCATAACAACTTAAATCACCAATGCCGAGATCATCTGCAAATATATAAATAATGTTAGGCTTTTGGCTATTCTGCCCATTGCTCTTTTGGGGTGCATGATTGCATCCTGACAGCGTGACGATGCCGGACAATAGGGGAAGTAGACGCGAAACGTTTTTCATAATGCTGAATGTTTTAGGAAATAATGTAATGAACACAAAGATAAGCGAATGGAACAAAAAGAATGAGTAGGAATGTACAAGTGAAGTACAAAATAGTACACTTAAGAAGTTACCTTCTTTATTCGGGCGAAGATGTCCGGATTAAGAAACCGTTTATATCATAAATTTAGGCACGGATTACACGGATTAACGCTGTTGTTTTCATACTCATCGTTTTTTAATCCGTGAAATCCGTGTGATCCGTGCCTAATAATATAAGATTATTTTGCAAGAGTGCTTGTATAGTTGCCTGCTAATCTGCTTCTTCTCCGTCTCCTTCTTCTTCGCTCTCTTCTCCTTTACGATAAGCCAGCGGACTGACGTGATAAATCTCCTTGAAACATTTACTGAAATAGCGGGAGGAGGAGAACCCAATCCGGTCAGAGATCTCCGTGATATTCAGCTCCGGGTTATTCCTTAACATGACAGCGCCTTTTTTGAGACGTATGCTTAAGATGAAATCATTCGGGGTCTGGCCTGTAACTGCTTTCAGTTTAGTGAATAGGTTCGTACGTGCCATACCCATTTCGCGGGCGAAGATATTAACGTTGAAATCCGTATTGTCCAGATGACGTTCGATAATGGCCATCGCGCGGTCGAGCATCTCCTTATCCATCGGGTTGGTAGCCAACATTTGGGCAAAAGCCTGTGGTTGTTTGCTGAACTTCTCTTGCAATAGCCGGCGGGAATTAACCAGGTTATTGCAGCGGGAAATCAGAAGATTGGTATTAAACGGTTTAGTGATATAATCATCCGCACCAATCTTCAAACCTTCGATATTGTGCTCTATAGCAGTACGTGCGGTTAATAATACCACCGGAATATGGCAAGTGTTAAAGTCCGTCTTGATCTGTTTGCAAAGTTCCGTACCCGACATGCGTGGCATTACGACATCACTTAAAATGATGCTCGGCATATCCTTCTGTATCATCTCTAATGCTTCTACTCCGTCGGAAGCCGTACTAACTTGATAGAATGTTTCGAAAATACCGACTAACATCTGCTTGATAGATTCATTGTCTTCCACTATCAGCATTTTGGCGTCTTCGATGCGCTTGTTATCTTCTTCTTTCCATTCCGAATCAGGGATTATTTCTACTGAAGGAACAATAGTCTCTGTTTGCTGGATGGTTTCCGTATCATCTTTCGCTATTTGCTCTTCTGTGAAGTGTTCCTTGCCTAGTTTGAGGGTGATAATGAAACTGCTTCCTTTGCCCGGTTCGCTTTCTACCCGGATTGTGCCGTGATGAAGTTCCACAATACCTTTTGTCAGTGCCAGTCCGATGCCTGTACCGGCTCCGGTATTCAGCGAGTTGAGATGTTCGGTCTGATAGAAACGGTCGAATATCTTATCAATTTCGGCAGCGGCGATACCTGTCCCGGTATCTTTTATTTCAATGATGACATGGTCTTTCTCCTGCGATACATTAATCGAAATTGTATCTTCGGCCTTGGTATGCTTCACTGCATTAGACAGCAGGTTGTTTATCACTTTCTGCATCTGCTTTTGGTCATACCATACTTCAATGTCATCCTTCTGTTTGTTGAACTTGAAGTTGATTTGTTTACTGCTCGCATATTCGAGGAAGAGCAGATAATTCTCATACAGGAAGTTAACCAGATTGTGCTGGCTAACTTTGATCTTCATGTGACCCTGTTCCTGTTTACGGAAATCAAGTAGTTCCGTAATCAGTTCCCGTAATTGGAGACTGTTCTTGTAGATTCCCAATACCTTATTATATATGTTAGGCGTAAATGTCTGCACCTGCAACAAAGTTTCCACTTGTCCCACGATCAGCGTTAACGGTGTGCGGAATTCGTGCGAGATGTTAGTGAAGAAACGGAGTTTCGACTGGTTCAATGCTTCGAGGTCTTCAATATGCTTCTTTTCGTACTTCAAAGACTCACGGAGTTTGATGCGCGAATTATAGTTCTGAATAAGATACCATAACAGGCTGATAGTGACAATGGTATAAATCAGGTAAGCCCACCATGTCTCATACCATGAAGGGAGTACGATAATCAGCAGTCTGGCCTCTTTTATTCCTTCCCTCTGTGATTTGATGACAAGGGTATATTTACCCGGATTCAGGTTTGTATAAGTAATCAGCGTTTGCTTCCGGTAAGTATGGTTCCATTCGTCTGAGAAACCCTCCAGGCGATAGAGAATTTCATCTCTGTTGGCAGGGATGAAGTTGGAAGTGGCATATTCGATGCTAAACATCGATTGATTCGCTTTCAGACTGATTTCCGGAGTATGACAGATCGACTGTTCCAGGATGCCGCTTTCATCTCCCGGAACTACTTCTTTTCCGTTGACAAACAGGCGGGAAAGAATGATATTATATGATTTGGGAGTGAAATGTAATTTTTTCTCCCAGAAAGAAATCATTCCCTGAATACCGCCAAGGAATACTTCTCCGTCATGTGTCACAAATAGTGCGTTTTCATTGACGGCAGTCAACGGGAATCCATTCTCCGTACCGTAATTATAGAATTTCTTGCTTGGATAGTTGAACTGTGAGAATCCCTGATTGGTAATCAGCAATAAGTCTCCTTTCTGTATGGACGATTCGCATACTTCGTAGATACAGTCGCTGGATAAACCATCTGTCTGTACATCGAAGTTTTCAAAGTCATCACTTGCCTTACGGTAACGGTCGAGACCGCTTCCGGAGGTGCAGAACCACAGATTACCGTTACTGTCCTGCATGATACTGTTGATATTATTGTTGCTAAGACTGTTCGGATTAGCGGGATTGTGTGGATAATTAGTAAGTTTACCGCTGTCGAACCGGTAAGAATAAACACCCTCCCCGGTAGCCGCAATCCACAATGTACCGTCTTTATCAATGCAAAGACTGGCTACCATGCCAATACCTCTTCCTTCTTTAGTCTCTTTGAAGAGCTGTTGGCAAGCGCCTGTTGCCGGATTGAAAAGACAAACACCGTTTTGTGTGGCGACAACCAGCTTGTCCTTATAAGGTACAATGTCTCGGACGATATCCGAAGGTAGTGAGGTTGGGTCTCCGGCTTTCATTCGGTAGACTGTGAAACGGTTAGTACGCAGGTCGAGTTTGTTCAATCCTCCCAAGTGTGTACCTATCCACATGATTTCATTAGTCCGGTCGTAGTAGATTGCTTTGACATTGTTATGGGAAATGCTATTTTTGCCCTCTTCGTGGCGATACCACCGATAGGTGTTATCCTTCCGGTTATACACATTCACGCCGCCGCCTTCGGTACAAATCCACAGGTTTCCGTCCTTATCTTCAGTCATTCTACCGACGATCGGACTACTTAGACCTTCTTTCTCTGTATCTCCGGTTTTGTAACGGGTATAGATTTCATATTCTGGATTGAAATAGTTGACACCTCCGAAATAAGTACCCAGCCAAATTGTTCCTTGTTCATCTTTGACGATGCACCAGATGGAGGAGTGGGTAAGTCCGTCGGGTTTGTTCGCGTTGGCAGTGTAAAGTTGGAATTTACCTGTGCTCTTTTCATAGCGATTTAACCCGTGAAAGGTTCCTATCCACAGATTTCCTGCATTATCTTCACAGCAACTCCTTACGAAGTCGGTGCAAATACTGTTTGGATTTTTAGGATCATGACGGAAGTTCTCAATGGTACTATCTGTTTTTATCCGGTAGAGTCCTTCTTCCCAGGTACAGATCCATAATTCTTTAGACGAATCTTCGTAAATACTCGCGATATTACCTCTTGTGACAGGTTGGGAAATCTTCTTGTCTCCCGATAAACAGTAAAGTCCGTTACTGGTAGTTCCCATCCACAGATTTTTCTTTTCGTCCAGGTGGAGGCAGGAGAGGGTGATATCTTTTCCGGCAAGATGATAGTAGAGATCGAAGTTTCCGGTACTTTCATTATATACAAACACTTCTTCTCTTTTCCCGATATATAATTTCTCGTTGAAATAAATAGCATCCACATTGCCTTGCAGCAACGTTTTGAATCTTTGTGTGGTCAGATCGAACTCTGCTACCCCGTCCGTACAGAGCAGGTATACCTTCCCGTTTTTGTTTCCGGTGATACGCAGCACTGTATTGCTGAACAAACTGTTCGGATCGTTTTTATTAAGTTTGAAACTTTTGATATCGTTACCGTTATACCGGTTCAGTCCTTCACGCGTGCCAATCCATATAATCCCCCGTTCATCAATATAAAGGCTATTGACAGAAAATTGGGAGAGTCCGTCGTCCGTGGTCAAGTGGCTAAAAGTGATGTTTTGACCTTGTGTGCGGACTCCAGCTACGCTTAAAAATAGCAGAAATAAAAGAATTACTTTTCTCACTAATTTATTTTTTAAGGTGTTTACATCTATGCAAATATATTGTTTTTATTCGATTTCAGTGAACCTTATTAGAAGAAAGTAACTATATTTGTATCATTCAAACGAAAGAAATATGAAAGTAAAGAAAATTAGTGCGGCTAACGTGGAGGCTTGTTCGCTTCCTAAACTATTCGATGAAGAAAAAATAGATTTTCAGCCGATCCAGTGTGTCAATTGGGCTGAATATCCTTACAAACCTAAAGTGAGTTTTCGAATTGCTCACACGCAGAACTCAATCTTGCTACATTTTAAAGTGAAAGAGGAGAGTGTACGTGCCAAGTATGGAGAAGATAACGGTTCTGTATGGACTGACTCTTGTGTGGAATTCTTTTCTATACCTGCAGGCGACGGGATCTATTATAATATAGAATGTAATTGCATCGGAACTATCCTGATAGGTGCCGGCCCAGTTCGTAACAACCGGGAACATGCACCGAAAGAAGTGACTGCTCTCGTACAACGTTGGTCTAGTCTGGGTAATCAGCCTTTTGCAGAACGTGTCGAGGAGACAGACTGGGAAGTTGCTCTCATCATTCCGTATGCTGTATTCTTTAAGCATCAGATTGAATCACTCGATGGAAAGGAGATAAAAGCTAATTTCTATAAGTGTGGTGATGAGTTGCAGACTCCTCATTTTCTTTCATGGAATCCGATAGAGATTGACCAACCGGATTTCCATCGCCCCGATTTTTTCGGTACTTTGGAATTTGAATGATGAATTGAATTTCTGGATTTGAAGATGAATCACTAGTGTTGCTGAATCACTGAAGTATCCTCCATTTGTAAAAATATTATCTATTGCGTCATCCATCTATAAAAAAGAAGGGTGACGCTTTTTTTGAGCATCACCCTTTCTTTTTATAGATGTTATATTGTTTATTTCACAATCCCTCTTTCCGAGTTCTTCACGAAATTTACAATATTCTCGATTTCTTCACTCATAGGAACCTGGTCGATAATCTTCTGTACGGCATCCTGAACGCTGAAATTACCCTGATAAATCAAACGGTATGCGTTAGCGATGTGACGAAGGATTCTTTCCGATGTATTGTGATGTTGAGAAAGAACTACAGCGTTTACACCATGATATGTTACCGGATTTCCTGACATGATAACGTATGGAGGTACATCTTTAGATATACGGCAGCCGCTTTGTACCAGTGTCCAGCTTCCGATGTGACAATATTGATGTAAAGTGACATTTCCACTTAGGATAGCGCAATCATCCAACGTACATTCTCCTGCAATAGTGGTGCCGATACCTACCACACAGTTATTGTTGATTTGTACGTCATGGCAAAGATGTACTTTATCCATCAGGTAGTTTCCGTTTCCGATTTTGGTAGCATTGCCGGCAAATGTAGCGCGGCTGATTACTACATTCTCACGAATATCGTTATTATCTCCGATAATCAGGCTGCTTTCTTCTCCAGTATAGTGGAAATCTTGTGGTTCCGCTCCGAGGACAGCATTCTGATGTACCTTGTTTCCTTTTCCCATTTTAGTACCTTGCAGGATACTAGCGTAAGACATGATGACGCAGTCATCCCCGATCTCTACATTCTTTTCAATGTAGGCAAAAGGCAGAACGGTTACATTCTTGCCCAGCTTTGCTTCGGGATCTACGTAAGCTAACGGACTAATCATAATAGTATATGTTTAAAGTTATTCTTCTCTTCCACCACCCAGTGCCTGGTAAAGGCTTACTACAGCCTGCATCCGATCAAAGCAATCGGAAACCTGTGAGATTTGTGCGCTCAAGTAAGCCTGCTGTGCAGACAATACTTCCAGGTAGGTTGAAGTCCCTAAGTTAAACAATTCTTTTGTATCTTCCGAAGCTTTTTTGGCAGATTCTACTTGCATTTGACGAGATTCTACCTTTTCACTCGTCTTTTGGTATAAACTTAGCGCATTGCTGACTTCACTACCGGCATTCAACAGCGTTTGCTGGAAGGAGAGTTTCGCCTGTTCTTCCTGCGCTTTGGCCATTTTCAGTTTAGCGATATTTGCTCCGTGATAAAAGAGAGGCTGTGTCAGTGAGCCGATGGCAGTAGCCAGGAATTTTCCCGGATTAATGATAGCAGAGCCTGCGCTGTTTGTCCATCCGGCAGATCCACTAAGTGTAATTTGTGGATAGAAAGCGGAACGTGCGGAGTTCGTGTTATAATAAGCAGAAGCTAGTGACATTTCAGCCGCTTTTACATCCGGACGGTTGGATAATAATTGGATAGGTATGCCTACTGAAAATTCGGATGGTAGAATTTGCTTTTCGATGGTACCGCGTTGGATATGGCGGGGAGCTTCTCCAAGAAGAGTTGATAGAGAATTTTCCACTTCGCGGATGCTCTGTTCTATATCCGGAATAGAGGCCATCACTTGTGCATAAGCCGCTTTACTCTGTTCGACACCTGCCGAATTGATATTATACATAGCAGCATTTTTCATTGCTTCCATTGTTTCGGCATTACGCTTTAATATTTCTGCTGTCTCTCTGGTGATTTCCAGTTGGCGGTCAAGCATTAATAAAGTGTAATACAGATTAGCAACATTGGCAATAATCTGCGTTTGTACAGCTTGTTTGTAAGCTTTGGCCTGCTTAACGGCAACATCTGCACCTCGTTTGGCATTTAGCAAGCCTCCAAAGAGACTAATCTCCCAACTGGCGGTTACCGGAAGTGAATAAGTCTTACTTGCTTTACTATTATCAAAACTGCTGATAGTACCTTGTGGGGACAAGGCCAGAGCTGGAACATAGGCTAGTTTGGCTGCCAACAACGGAGCCTGGGCTGCTTTGATTGATAGTATTGCACTCTGCAGGTCAGTATTTTGTTTCAGTCCCGTTTCGATGAGTGACTGGAGTTGCGGGTCGGTGAAGACTTCTCTCCACGGCAGATTACCGAAGTTGGCTGTATCCGAAACCAGTGTATCATTATCCGCTACCGGATCGCGATACAGGCCGGAAGTAGTGATATCTTCGGGTCTGTCATACGACTTATAGATGTGGCAGCTGCTCAAGAGAGCAGTTGCGCACAACATATATAGAATCTGTTTCTTCATATCGAATTTCATTATTTAGCGTATTGTTCAATCTCTGTTACGGCATCTGCATTGTCAATATCTTCCCATTCCATCGGTTTAACTTTCTCTTGCAGATACTGGAAGATAACAAACAAGGCAGGAACGATGAAAATTTGGCAAATCATACCGATTAACATACCACCGATAGAGGCAGTACCTAGTGTACGGTTACCGTGGGCACCTACACCGAAGGCAAACATCAACGGAAGCAAACCGACTACCATCGCCAATGATGTCATCAGAATCGGGCGGAGACGAGCACCGGCACCCAATACAGCTGCCCAAGTGATACTCATACCCATCTTGCGACGATCTAGGGCGAACTCTACGATCAAGATGGCATTCTTCGCCAACAGACCCATCAACATGATTAACGCGATCTGCATATAGATATTGTTTGACATCGTACCCAGAATCATCTTCAATGCCGAAATATTACCGATAGCACTTACACCATTCACAAACAGGAAACTGCCTAATAGACCGAACGGAATGGATAATAATACGGCCAATGGAAGAATGTAACTTTCGTACTGTGCACTCAACAATAAGTAAACGAATACAAAACAGAGTACAAAAATCAGTCCGGTAGCACTTCCGCTACTTTGAGCCTCTTCACGCGCCATACCTCCTAGTTCATACGTATAACCGGTAGGCAGGTTTTCTTGAGCAACTTCGGCAAGAGCCGTCAATGCCTGACCGGATGTATAACCACTTGCCGGAGCTACCATTACTTTCATAGAGGTATAAAGGTTGAAACGACTAATAATATCCGGACCATATACTTTCTCCACAGAAATGAACTGGGCAATCGGGGCCATCTCGCCTGCACTATTACGCACCTTGATATTTTTTAAAGATTCCAGGTTTTTGCGTGATAACGGATCTGACTGAATCATAACACGATACATCTTACCGAAACGATTGAAGTTGGATGCGTACAAACCTCCGTAATATCCTTGCATAGTAGTGAGGATATCGCTCGGGCTGATGCCAGCTTTTTTACAAGCTGCCGCATCAATGTCAATCATGTATTGCGGGAAATTCGGGTTGAAGGAAGTCTTTGCTGAATTAATTTCCGGACGTGCTTCCAATGCTGCCGTATAATCATTAACCACATCGAAGAATTTGTTCAGATCACCACCGGTCTTATCTTGCATATTGACCTCAATATCCGTAGATGCCGAGTAACCCGGGATCATAGGAGGAGCGAAGAACAATACCTGTGCTTCTTTGATAATCTTTTGTGCACGCATATATAAGGAACCGACTACAACGTCTGAATTCTGTATCATGGAACGTTCGTCCCAGTCTTTCAGTTTGATGATGAAAGAACCGTATGATGGTCCCTGGCCACCGATAAAGCTGAATCCGGAAATCATGGTACGTGACAATACCGCAGGATCGGAAGCGATCAGACTGTCTACACGTGCCAGGATTTTTTCAGAACGGTCTTGGGAAGTACCCGGAGGTAATGTCACTGCTCCCATCAGCGTTCCGGTATCTTCATTAGGCACCATACCTGTCGGAGTGGTGTTCATGAAGAATACAAGTATCGCAATGGAAGCGACAACTAATCCCATAGACAACCATTTCTTCTGGATAAAGAACAGTACTCGTTTCTTATAACGTTTCAGGATTGATTCGTATGTATCGTTGAATCTGTTTTTAAACTTCTTCGTACTCATTCCGATCAGTGCCAGAATACTAAGCACTACGAAAATTGCAGTGACTATCGGATTGATACTGAACAAACCAAAGATCATGCCGAGAATGGCAATAAGCGTCAAAGTAAGTGTAATTCCCGGATGCAACATCTTTCCGATAGCTTCGGTATATCTGTTGATCATAGTTGTATGGGCTGCCGTATAGGCTACTTTCATACGTTCTTTCAATGTGGAGTCTTCCGTTGTTCCATCTTCTTTTTTGTGAGGTTTCAGAAGAACGGCGCACAAAGCCGGACTCAAAGTCAATGCGTTCAATGCGGACAGACCGATAGCGATAGCCATAGTCATACCGAACTGACGATAGAATGTTCCTGCTGTACCTCCCATGAAACTTACCGGAACGAATACGGCCATCATAACCAGCGTAATAGATACGATAGCACCACCCAATTCATTCATGGCATCGATAGAAGCCAGACGGGCAGATGTATAACCTTGGTCAAGCTTGGCATGCACACCCTCGACGACCACAATCGCATCATCGACCACAATCGCAATAGCAAGCACGAGCGCACATAACGTCAACAAGTTCAGACTGAATCCTACCAGGGACAGGATGAAGAAAGTACCGATCAGAGCTACCGGAATGGCGATAGTCGGAATCAATGTGGAACGTAAATCCTGCAAGAAGATATACACTACGATAAACACCAGGATAAATGCTTCGATCAACGTCTTCACCACTTCATGGATAGAAGCGAAAAGGAAGTCATTGGCATTCATGGAGATGTTCAGTTTCAATCCGGTAGGCAACGTTTTTGATGCTTCATCCAACAATGCCTCAATATCACTGATGGTTTGTGTCGCATTGGTTCCTGCCATCTGGTATACGATACAAGTCACAGATTTGTGACCGTCTACCCGATTGGTAAAGTTATATCCCAAACGGTCCAGCTGAATTTCTGCTATATCTTTCAGACGGAGTACTTCACCGTCAGGAAGAGATTTGATAACGATATTTTCAAACTCTTCAGGCTGTTGCAAGCGTCCTTTATAACGGATGGTATATTGGAAAGTCTGGTCACTGCGTTCACCGAACTGTCCTGGAGCAGCTTCGACATTCTGTTCTGCCAGAGCAGCGGAAACATCACCGGGAACGAGCTTGTATTGTGCCATGACATCCGGTCGTAACCAGATACGCATAGAATAATCCTGACCTAAAACGTTGGCATCACCTACACCCTGTACACGTTGAACTTGAGGAATCAGGTTGATCTTAGCATAGTTTTCAATAAACGATTCGCTATAGGTATCCGTCTCGTCATAAAGAGAGAATACTACCAACATGGAAGTCTGGCGTTTTTGAGTGGTTACACCGACTTTAGTTACTTCGGCAGGCAGCAGACCTTGTGCCATAGAGACACGGTTTTGTACATTGACGGCGGCCATGTCCGGATCTGTTCCTTGTTTGAAATATATGGATATATCACCGGAACCCGTGTTTGACGCAGTTGAGGTCATATACATCATGTTTTCTACACCGTTGATTTGTTCCTCCAACGGAGCAATCACGGAATTCAATACGGTCGATGCACTGGCTCCCGTATAGGTGGCTCTTACCGAAACGGTAGGAGGCGCGATGTCCGGATACTGCGTGATAGGCAGTGTCGCCAATCCGATAGCCCCCAGGATGACTATCAGGATAGAAATAACGGTTGATAGTACCGGACGGTTAATAAATCTATCTAATTTCATAATGATTATCTGATTATTAGTTGAAGGCTGTGGCTAAATTACCGTCGTGTTGGTCTTTCAAATGTTGTTGATAGTTTGCTTCTTTTTGCGCCGGTGTGATAGGCTGAACCTTCTGGCCATCTTTCAGGTTTTGTACTCCTTCGATTACGATTTTATCTCCTGAATTCAGACCGGAAGTAACCAAGTAGTCTTTTCCGTTATCCAGATTGAAGATTTTGATTTCTGTATATTTTACCGTGTTGTCCGGTTGCAGAACATAAACGAACTTCTTATCCTGGATTTCTACTGTTGCAGACTGCGGTATAGTGATTACATTCTCCATAGCATAAGGAATCAGAACGTTTGCAGTACCTCCGCTACGCAATACATGTTCCTTATTCGGGAAGATGGCACGGATGCTTACCGAACCGGTAGATTGGTCGATAACGCCTGTGATAGCATCCACTTTACCCTCTATATCGTATGTGGAACCATCGATTAATTGTAGTTTGATAGTCGGTATTTTGCTGATTTCTTCTTTGATAGTGCTACCGGACTTGGTCATTGCCAGCAATTCCTTTTCTGTCATTGAGAAGTATACATATACTTCGTCAATCTCGGAAACAGTAGTCATCGGTGTAGCGATAGAAGGGCTTACCAATGCTCCTACACGATAAGGGATATTGTTGATAACGCCATCTGACGGACTTTTAACCTGTGTGAATGACAAGTTCTGTTGAGCAGTGGTCAGTTGTGCTTTTGCTTGTGCCAGCTGGGCTTTGGTCTGTGCCAGGGAGTTTTCTGCCATTGCCAGGTCATAGTCACTGATGATTTGCTTTTTGTTCAACTCTTTCTTATTGTCATACGTCATCTGTTGAGTGCTCACTGCTGCTTCTGCTGTAGCCACTGCTGCTTTGGCAGTGCGTACAGCTGCTTCGTATTGAGTCGGATCAACAATGAACAACACTTGTCCTTTACGTACAGCTGCTCCTTCGTCTACACAGAGTTTTGTGATGAAGCCTGATACTTGGGGGCGGATTTCTACATCTTGTTTACCTTTGATGGTAGCCGGATAGGCAGTTGTTAAATTAGCGGTCGTCTTTTGTAACTCTTGTACTGCATATTCAGGAACCTTTCCTGTGTCATTGCCCTTATTGCCACAACTTGACAAGAGGGCTACGCAAAATGCAAATAAAACAATTCTACTTTTCATACTTATAAATATCTGTTTTTTAATTTAATGCATTTGTTGCCAGTGTGCTGTTCGTCCATATAGATTAAGGAGGTTAAGGAAGAAAAAGCCGGAAACTAATTCGGTTAAATTAGTTTCCGGCTGCAAAAGTACTTTAAATTCGGTATTCTTGTTCTCTGATACCGTGTTTTTTAACTATGTTTTTTACTTTAGTTTATGATAGACGGGAGTCATAATAAAACTTAACTCATAATCTTGGTAAGGAAGACGGTATTTTTCCAGTGGAATGGCTCCCCAACTGTTCACACAAGCAAGTCCCGCTTGTGCCTTATCGATACAGAAATTGGTGAAGTCTGCCTTTTCTACTTCCGGTGAGTGACGTTGATCTTTACCGTCACCGTCATCCAATGACTCGATGGTATAATTCAGGGCAGAAGCAGAGAAAGGAGCATCCGATATGAATTGCAATCCGTTACCACTAATGTTCAGAAGTCTCCACCAGCGGATATCCGTTTTGGTTCCGGTTTCCTGCGGGCGGATGTAAGGATAGAATTGTTCTTCCACCGTCTGGCGGTATTTGCCTAACATGGCTCCGTGGTTACGGTCAGCATAGTTCTCTCCCGGACCACGACCGTAGTACTCTACCTCGTTGAAGTTGACAGGCATTCGCATTTGCATACCGAAGCGGAACATGTCAGAAACCTTCTTACTCTTGTCTGCCATCATCTTTTGGGTAACTTTCACTGCTCCCTTGTTGTTAATGGTGTAAGTCAGCGATAATGTTCCGCCAATCGACTTCATGTCATATTCTGCACGAACCACTGCCTGATCGTTTTCAATAGCATGTTTCAGAGAAGTCAGTTTCAGTTCAGGATTCTTCCAGGCAGCGTATTTATGTTGCAGTCCGGCTCCGAAATCATTGTCGGTCGGTGCACGCCAGAAGTTAGGAGTCAGTGCGCTGCCGTCTTCCATCAGTTGCATGCCGTTGACGTCGTAGCGACAAAGGTAACCATTGTGCTTATTGAAGTCCATAGAGAAGTTTTCACCTTTCACAATCAGGTAATTGCGGTCGTTGTCCAAAATACTGGGCACGATAACCGGAATGTTGGAAGCCTGTTGATTTTCCAGTTTCAGTTCCGGTGCTTTGTAGTCGCGGATGCTTAACTGGTCGTAAGCGATAGTCGTTCCTGCCGGCAGCAACGTTTCGGCGGCTTTCAGTTTATAGCTCACATTCAGCAACAATTCCTTGCAAGGACAGATATTCTTCACGTCCAACGGAATTTGCACTTTCACAGTTTGCTGGGGTGCAACTTTCAGGTCGGACACGATGCCTGTTTGCACTACTTCCCCGTTTGCCAGTAATTGCCATTCCATATAATATGCAGAGAGGTCGCGGAAGAAATATTCGTTGAAGATATTGATCTCACCTTTGGCAAGATCTGCAGGAGTAGTCCATATATCCTGATAGAAATAAGCCACTTCGTATGCATGCGGATTAGGCACGCGGTCGGGGCTGATTAAACCGTTGTCGTTGAAATTGTTGTCCGAAGCGTCGTATTTGTTGAAATCACCGCCATAACCATAGATATTTACTCCGTCTTTGTTTTTCCAGTGGCAGGATTGATCTACAAAGTCCCAGATAAATCCGCCCTGATATTTCGGATATTTGCGGATGATGTCCCAGTATTCTTTGAATCCTCCCTGTGAATTACCCATAGCGTGTGCGTATTCGCATTGGATTAACGGCTTTTGGATGTCGCCTTCGCTATATTTGATACAAGCGTCGTAGTCATAATACATCGGGCAGAAAATATCGGTGAATTCGCTGGTTCCTGCTTGTTCATACTGTACGGCACGTGTCTTGTCTTCGTTCTTAATCCAAGTGTAGCATTCCTCAAAGTTCGGTCCCATGCCGGCTTCGTTGCCCAGTGACCAGAAGATGATGGACGGATGGTTGTATCCGCGTTGTACATTGCGTTGGTTACGCTCCATGTGAGCTTTAGCGTAACTCGGGTTCTTTGCCAGTGTCTGATCGCCGTAACCCATTCCGTGAGATTCTACGTTGGCTTCGGCCACTACATACAGACCATATTGGTCACAAAGGTCATACCAACGGTTGTCGTCCGGATAATGACAAGTACGTACAGCGTTGATATTCAATTCTTTCATCACTTTGATATCCTGCAACATACGTTCGAGAGAAACGACATAACCGCCGTCCGGGTCCATTTCGTGACGGTCGGCTCCTTTGAAGAGTACCGGTTGCCCGTTGACGAGTATCTGTCCGCCTTTCAGCTCAATCTTGCGGAATCCTACTTTAACGGGGATTACTTCTACTACGTTGTTGCCGTTTTTCAGTGTAGCGGTCAGCGTGTAGAGATTAGGCGTTTCGGCAGTCCATTTGGCCGGGTTGGAGATGGATAGGGTAGTGTTTAATTTGCCAGAGCCTTTCAGGTCGGCAGTTGCTACACTGTTACCTTGAGTATCTGTCAAGTCCAAGGCAACTGTGCCGCTTCCTTTCAGATCAACGGCTATGTTCAGCGTACCGTCTTTATATTGGCTATCCAAATCTGGAGTGAGGCGAATATCCTGGATGTATTTCTTGTCACGTGCGTAAAGATAGCAGTCACGTCCTACGCCAGAGTAGCGGAAGAAGTCCTGATCTTCCAGATAACTGCCGTCACTCCAGCGCAGCACCATCACCGCGAGGCGGTTTTCTCCGGCGCGTAAAAATGCGCTCAGGTCAAATTCAGACGGCAAACGGCTGTCCTGGCCGTAACCGACCCAGCGCCCGTTGCACCACAGATGAAACGCCGAGTTAACGCCATCAAAAATAATTCGCGTCTGGCCTTCCTGTAGCCAGCTTTCATCAATATTAAATGTGAGCGAGTAACAACCTGTCGGATTCTCCGCGGGAACAAACGGCGGATTGACCGTAATGGGATAGGTCACGTTGGTGTAGATGGGCGCGTCGTAACCGTGCATCTGCCAGTTTGAGGGGACGACGACAGTATCGGCGTCAGGAAGATCGCACTCCAGCCAGCTTTCCGGCACCGCTTCTGGTGCCGGAAACCAGGCAAAGCGCCATTCGCCATTCAGGCTGCGCAACTGTTGGGAAGGGCGATCGGTGCGGGCCTCTTCGCTATTACGCCAGCTGGCGAAAGGGGGATGTGCCGCAAGGCGATTAAGTTGGGTAACGCCAGGGTTTTCCCAGTCACGACGTTGTAATACGACGGCCAGAGAATCCGTAATCATAGTCATAGCTGTATCCTGTGTGAAATTGTTATTCGCTCACAATTTCACACAACATACGAGCCGGACACATAGAGTGTAAAGACTGGGGTGCCTAATGAGTGAGCTGACTCACATTAATTGTGTTGCGCTCACTGCCCGCTTTCCAGTCGGGAAACTTGTCGTGCCAGCTGCATTAATGAATCGGCCAACGCGCGGGGAGAGGCGGTTTGCGTATTGGGCGGAAGGGTGGTTTTTCTTTTCACCAGTGAGACGGGCAACAGCTGATTGCCCTTCACCGCCTGGCCCTGAGAGAGTTGCAGCAAGCGGTCCACGCTGGTTTGCCCCAGCAGGCGAAAATCCTGTTTGATGGTGGTTAACGGCGGGATATAACACGAGCTGTCTTCGGTATCGTCGTATCCCACTACCGAGATATCCGCACCAACGCGCAGCCCGGACTCGGTAATGGCGCGCATTGCGCCCAGCGCCATCTGATCGTTGGCAACCAGCATCGCAGTGGGAACGATGCCCTCATTTAGCATTTGCATGGTTTGTTGAAAACCGGACATGGCACTCCAGTCGCCTTCCCGTTCCGCTATCGGCTGAATTTGATTGCGTGTGAGATATTTATGCCAGCCTGCCAGACGCAGACGCGCCGAGACAGAACTTAATGGGCCTGCTAACAGCGCGATTTGCTGGTGACCCAATGCGACCAGGTGCTCCACGCCCAGTCGCGTACCGTCTTCATGGGAGAAAATAATACTGTTGATGGGAGTCTGGTCAGAGACATCAAGAAATAACGCCGGAACATTAGCGCAGGCAGCTTCCACAGCAATGGCATCCTGGTCATCCAGCGGATAGTTAATGATCAGCCCAC